>ERZ1106951.3994-NODE-3994-length-10161-cov-39.400752_pt1 | contig 10161 bp, 10 predicted proteins | sample MGYA00403676_ERZ1106951 | MGnify/ENA primary metagenome ERZ1106951 (study PRJEB35170, sample SAMEA104062398) | human gut metagenome | biome: human gut; feature: human-associated habitat; material: faeces | place: Denmark | collected 2012-04-23 ...
TGACGGTAATAGTTGCACCCGTTTCGGTCTGGACAACGTTTGCAGTAGGGCTCACACCATCTTTACCAGGTGTGCCGGGCGCACCGGGAGCACCGGGAGCACCGTCTGTACCCGGTGTTCCGTTCTTAATTTTTGCTGTAGTTGTACCGCTTGCATCTGTGACGGTAATAGTTGCACCCGTTTCGGTCTGGACAACGTTTGCAGTAGGGCTCACACCATCTTTACCGGGCGTACCATCATTGCCTTTCGGTCCTTTGATGTTACGAGAGGCCGGGGGTGTAGTGGCGTTAGACTTTGCCCACGAGATAATCCCGGCGGTTGTAACGGTCGGATACCACAAATCATCGGAGCCGCCACCGCCACCACCGCTCTGATTAACCCACTCGTAACCGGAGCCATCTTCTTTCGGCGTTGCAACCTGCCCGTGAGTGCCACCCGGCGGAAGTTCGCGTACGTTCTTTACCGCCGTCAAGAGTTCGTTAAATTTTTGACAAATCTGATTTAACCACTCAATAATAGTCGGTCCGCCTTCATACGGAAGGAACGGGAGAGGAAGCATAGGAATCACTCCATTCTTTGAAATTTTCATCGGTGTCTTTATATAACGGGCCTGTGCCGGGTGTATCGTGAGGCGGGTAAGGAATAGGCGGGATGACGGGGCAAGGGACCTTGCAAGGCTCAACGTTCACATCCATTGTATCACCTTCTTTAAGAGCAGTTACTATAAAAGAGATGCGCAATTGCGGGGTCCTTTACAATCATCATGTTAATGTTTTCAATCACTTCACGGTAGGCGGCAAGCAGGCGGAATTTTGCTTCCGTTGTGCCCTTGCGGGTAGTGTTTGTAGTACTACCATCTTTGCCGGTTTCCTTGCGGGTTTCAGTATGTTCGCCACTTCCACTCGCTACGGTTTTGCCGGTATCGGTTCGTGTTGCAGTCGCCGCAACGGTTGTAGTACCTGTATCGCTGTGAGAGCCTTCACTCGTATTGTCGCGACGGTTGCTGTTACCCTCTGCGGCATAATTGTCGCTCATACCACCGGTATCGCCTGTACCATCACCGGAGCCACCAGAAACCGGGAAAACGTAATGTTTATCGTATCCGTGCTCCCCGATTGTGTCGCTAGTGGACCCGCTACTTTTTGTACTAGTAGTATCATCGCGTTTGTCTTGGCCAGCACGTTCGTCGGTTGTAGTACGGGAATCACTGTTATTGCCCTGAGTTGTTCCCGTGCTCTCGCGTGTACCTTGCATAATGGTTTCAAGAGTTTCCTCATAGCTCTGCAACGGATTTGCGCCAATGTCCAGAGCGTCAATAGCGCGGCGTGCATTATAATAGGGCATTATAGCACGCATTGCAAAATCCATCTTTTGGGCCATTTCGTCGGGGGTCTGAAAACCGATTTCACGGGTCCAGTAATATTGAAGAATTGCGCTGTTGACTTCTTCCCGCACACTGTCAGAGGGAGCCGGGTATTTACTCAACGCCTTTTCAGTAAAAGGATACCCGGATGCAATCAAGTCACATAGACGCACTGTTGCTACTGCCATCGCTTCCACCCTTTCCGCCGTCCGAAACATTCGGTTCGGTCTTTTCGTCTTCTTCATCTAACGGAAGCCCGTTGTCATCAAATACTTCCGCACTGTTTTCGGCAGACCCACCAAGCCATTTTACCGTTACTTTCGGGTATCCCATTGCGGCAAGTTTATCGAAACCGTCTTGGCGTGCTTTGATGACTGCTTTTGCTTTCATTGTGATTTGTTCGTTATTCGCGTTGACTTCATCGTCGGTGACGCGTTCGGCCTTGACAACATTGACATTGTTTGTGCCAAGATAGGTCAAGAGTTCAGACCATTCTTTATCAAGCTCATTTGAAAACGCCGAAATGTTATTGATACATTCGGTGTTCAACGCCTTGATTTCGTTGCCAGTGTCGCTATCTACCAACACGAAAATATAAGGGGTGCCAACGCTAATTTCTTTGATACGATTTTGCAAAGAAAGCTGCTGCGCCTCTGTGCCCGAAATAATGATAGGACAAGAAAGAGAGCTCACATTGACATTACGGGCCATATGCAACTGTGCCATATCCTGCACAATGTGCAAGACCATAAGATAGGGAACAATTGGTGTCGCCGTTGCACCCGGAGAGCTTTGGCACACCGTGTCGTACATAATGACAGCATTCGTGTCTTTAAGATAGGTAAGGCCCGTGCCATTTGCCGGACAACTAGACCACTCTGTCGGGTTGCCATAGATGTCGAACGTTCCACCCGGCAAAACGTTGCCGCAACGGTAAGAACCGAGGATTTCATCAAACCAAACCGTATCGCGGCCATCATAAAAAATGCAGCGTTCGGCGTACGACGGGTCAAAATATTTGAGGGCATCGGGGTCTTCACATTCATACGTAACACGGTTCAGGAAAATTTCAAGCGCACGATTTACGTAATAAATGCAAGTGTCTTCCATATCGGCTTGCGCTTTGCGGTAATAATTTGCTTTTTTCACTTAATCACCCCTTAATTGTATTTTTTACACTGTAATCCATCCACGCGGCAGGGTCGTGCCAAATTCGGAGCCCGGCGTCCATTTGCCGATTGATGACATTCTTTGCCTCTGTGGGCAGGTCACCGAGTACATTTGCACCCTGCGTCCAGATGAAATTAAAGCGCGTGCGTGTATTCAATTCGGGTTTTTTAATGTCGTTGATTGCATATCCGTACGCTGTGAAATAATTGTCAATAATCTTGGCATAGTACGACTGTACTTGCATACGATACTCAATAAAGGACATACGCCCAATTGCAAATTGAATATTGCTATCAGACAGGCCAACTACTTCATTCGGAATGCGTGCGCGGTCTTTTTGCTTGGCAATCGTGTCAGCGGCGTCAAGAGCCGTGTTGGCAATCTGCGCAATGCCGGATACCGCACCCGCCGGATTAAGCGTTGCCGCACTTTCAGTAATAGAAGCGACAGCACCTATTGTATTGAAAAGCGCGTCACTCACACCACGAACACCTTTCACCGCATAACTATTTTGGTTTGCAAAATAGTCCGCACGCATTTCATTGTAACTGTAACTGCACTGCGGGTAAGTGTTCAACTCCAATGAATAAAGAGGGTTTTCCTTGTCTGAGGGACCTTTGTAGCTGTAAGGTATGAGACGGCATGCCGGGGAATTCGACAACTGAGAATAAAGACGGAAAGTCGGCGTGCGGGCTGGAACGCCTTGAATACTGTCACCCTTGAAATACTCATACCCCATTTCCATCTGAGCGCCTGCGCCGTTATCAATCACCAAATAATTAAACTGCTGAGTGTAAAGTTTATTATTGTTTGGGGTGTACGAACCGAATGTCGTCGGGCTTGCTTTGCCTTTGATGTTATTTACACGGGGGTAGGCTGAATTGATAGGCTGAACACCGCTTGCGGGTGCCATAAACTTTGGTATCATCCGTATAATCTGCACACTCTGAATCATCACGCCGTCAACAAGTTTTTGAAGATAAAAGTTGACTGACTGAATTGCGGCATCTAATTTATCTTGGTCGGTTGTGTCAACCTCAAAAGCGATAAAATTACAAGCTTGATAAATGCCCTGCTGGAAGCGTCCGCCTGCAAAAGACGGGGCGATATTGCTTAGTTTATAGCAAAAACTATCGGAAGCGTCCTTTACTGCGTTGATAATGTATGTACCGGGGTCAGTTTCCGCTGTGGTTTCGGAAGGCTTGTACGTGTACGCAATAAGTACGCACGGCGTCGTATCCCATCCACTTTCCTCAATGATATCGGTGCCAATGCCTGTATATGTTGTACTTCCAATATCAGCAGGGGAGATGACAAATTCTCCGGTTTCGACATTTTCTTCAATAAGGTTAGCGCCAATCGTATCGTCTTTCACCGTCTCACGGCGTACCATTGTAGCGGGGAATTCGCAAGACCAGTGCCACGTCTGCCAATAGTCAATCTGAAAAGGTACGGTCACACTTCCAGCAGACGCGGGGCGCGGGGTGCCAATATAGGCATAAAACCACTTGTTAGAAAACTGAGGGTTGCGCCACATAAGATAATTGCAATTGTAGTAATCATCAAGCGTTGAACCATCTGTAAGCGGAACGGTAATTTCCCACGGGTCCCCGTCATTATTAACGGCGCGGCAGTTGTCGAAACTGAACTTTGTTTTAGACAGGAAGAAGGTCGCTTCTTCTTGTTCGCTTGCCAACCAAAGAACATTATTCATCTGATAATCGACCGGAGCATTTGACAGGAAATGTACGTCGGTCATCGGTTTAATTAAAGGCATATCTTCACTCCAAAAAATAAAGCGGGGGCGGTTGCCCCCGCCGATGTTTAAGAAGCGGTAACGGTCACATCTTTGGTATCCGTTTTGGACGGGTCCTGTGCGCTCGTAGCCGTGACGGAAATAGTGCTTGCGGTTTCGTCGTTTGCGACATAGAGAATGCCGGAAGGGCTGATAAAGGTTTTCTTGGAATTGTTGCCCGTAATGCTCCAATTCAGCTTGGAAGACCAGCCACCTTTTTCTCCGCCGTTGACAACCTTTGCCACAATTTCGGTACTTGCACATTTTGCAGCTTTCTGGCCTGCGGTAATGGTAACGGAAGTGATAGACTTCATAGAATCCACCAGCTCAACGCAATTTTCCATCAGAGAAGTAGAGAAGGTGCCATCGGTGAAATACCAGAAATTCCAGATGCGGTGTGCGGGGTCGTAAATCTGCGTCATCTCACGGGACTGCAACCAAATCTGGAACCAGTCTTCCGACACGATAAAGCCGATAGCGCCGTCTTTCTCTGCACCGCCGAGGTCTTTTACCTCAATGGTACGGCCCAAAAATTCGGCCTTATCCATATTGAACGCTGCGGCAAGGACGCCAACAGCCTGAGAAGACAGGTATACAGGGGTTGTGATAAAAAGCACGCGGCTAATATCGGTAAGCTGAGAAACGCCCATCCAGTTATAGTCACGGGAAGCGCCGACGGCAAACTTATGAACGATTTCCTTTTCCTTTGCCACATTATACTTCAATGCAGATTCGTCCAGATAAACTTTACCGGAATCCTGCGGCATAGTGATGTTGCTGTTGATTTTGACCGGGTAAACATAACCGCCAGCGTGAGACAACGCAAACAGCTGAGTACAAGTTTCCGCTTCCTTATCAATCATAGAAGTGACGAGGGTGCGCTGGATGGTGTTCACCATGTCATTAAAGCCCGCATAGGTGTTACTCGCACGCTTCAAGAGCACGTTCGAGATAGATGCCTTTGCACGCTTCTGGAAGTTGATGGAATGGAAGTTCGTGTAAATACGGGGCGGCTCAACGCCGAACACATCGTCATACGTTGAAGCATCGCACGCGGTCCAGTCCACCACGCGCAGTTTATCTGCGAAAATCTCTTCGACCGTATAGCCGTATTCTCGCATTTCCTTGTAAACGTTGGACAGCGGGTTCTTCGCTTCGGATGCCTTCACGGACCCGATAATAACCGCGTTAATAAGTGCGGGGCCAAACTCATTGAACTTCGGGTCATACTTGCGGATAGCGCCGAAAAATTCGGCGGCGTTATCGGCAGTCGGTTCGGGAATCAGCGCCTGAACATTTGCAGACATCGCATTATACGCGGCCTGCGCACGTGCCAAGCCCTGAACTTCGGGGGTTGCTTTAGTTGCCAATATAAATCACCTCTTTAAGAATCATAAATAAGGTCTTCCAACTCTTTCGGGTCGGTCTCTTCGGTTGTCTCTTCTTTGGTATCGGCGGTCTCTGTTACGTCATCGGGAACTTCGGGAGGCTCGCGGCCTGCAATCATAGCGCGGTAAGCTTCTTTGACTTTGTCATAGTCGCTTTTTGCAACATACTCAATGTCAGGTACGGAATCCGCGATGTCTTTAAGATTTTCGCGAACACCTGCCACAACATCACCGGCGGAAGTCAATGCTTCACCGTCCAGGGCCGCAAGGTATTCGTCCAGCAAATTCAATGCGGTAGAGACTCGCTCAACAACTTCTTCACGCGTCATTCAATCACCTCAACTTTCGGAGCGTGTATAGGTCAACTTGAGAGAATTGCACAACTCCAACAGCTTTGCCATATCGGAGCCGGTTGCGTGAATCTTGATATAATCGCCGCTAGAAGGGGCGCTCTCTTTCTCACGCTCTACACTCTGATAAGACCCGAGGTGTTTTGCCACGCTTGCGTCGGCAGTTGTGAAATTTTTATCAAGCCAACTTAAAGGATTGACACGGGTGCCGTTATAAATCACCTCATAATGCAAGTGTTTTCCGTAACAGTTGCCCGTTTCACCGGAATAGCCAATCAGGTCCCCTTCGTTGACCGTCTGCCCATTCTTTACGAGGATTGTTTTCAAATGCGCATAACGCGTTTGAAGATTTTTGCCCTTATAGGGGCTGTGACGGATTCGCACCATGTTGCCATAACTCTGCATTCCGGTTTTGCTTTTACCGTTCCAGTATTGCACTTGGTCAACCGTACCGGATTCAGACGCATAGACAGGCGTGCCAACCACTGCACGGAAATCCAATGCCCTGTGTGACGAACCGTTATTGTAAGTCCAGCCAGCCGTGATGATATGGTTTAACAGAGGCCATTCCAGAACTACTTCACCATCACTTCGACGCATCGTTACCGCCTTTCAACTTGTCCAGATATGGCTTGAATAGAGCACACATCTGAGGATTTACTGCGCAAATGTTTTCAAGAATACTAATAAGCTCCATAATACAAATGTACACCGTTACGGCGGGAACGGCAGGAACATTGACCCCAATGTTGACGTACACAATAGCATACTCAACAAAATAGGCAACTGCCATCGCCATAACTTCCATACTTTTATGGAAACCACCCTGTCGCATAATGGCAGAATTATAATTGCCATTGTACCCGGCCTTGATAAGGCCCGTTACGACATCAAATGCAATGAAACCCAAAACGATGATAAGATACATATAACACCTCCTGCTATTTACTTTATAATTAAAATAGCACTTTGTTAAATCTTTGTCAATACGATTTGTTAAAAATTTAACGGGAATTTCCCTACACGGCTAAATAGAAACAAAATAGGAATAATATCGGGCTCACCGGATGTATCATAATTCGCGGCATTCGGGGTCCATTCAAGTATTCCAAAAGAGCCCCATTGCAACCCGCCACGTAGGTCAATATCGGAAAAATCGGAAGGCGGATAATGCTCGCTGTCGGTGTCGATTTCCATCATATAACGCGCAATACTGCAAGTAATGCCGCGCCAAACTTTAACATATTGTACAGGGTTTGTATCTATGTGGACAAACAACGAACCGGATAAGCTTGTGCTTGTTTGCAAATCATATTCTTTGATTTCATCAACCCCGGCGGCTTTGTCCAAAAGCAAAATATTCGCTTTGCTTGGATGCGGACTCTTTTCGATGTATGCACTTTCGGGGGCAACAAAAACGGCAAGCTTATCAAAACCCGAAATACTATGCGTAAAATAGGTCACACCAAAATTAAAGCCGCCATCTGTAATCCCATGCGTTTGCCATTCGCCTGAAATATTGATGGTAGATTGCAAAACACGCCATCCGCTTGTGTATAAATTCTGAGAGGTGTACCACGATAAACTAAACTCGTCGAATACAGGGGCAAGTGATGTAAGTGATGTGATTTGCTTTGTGTTTGGATGAACGCGAAACATCATAGGAATACTTGCAGGTGCTTCTTTGGGAATTAACGGGTTGCCGTATTTGCTATAATGGATAGGAACATCAACGCTATGAACACTCTTTTGATAGTTAGATTTTGCTGTATACCACGCAAATATAAATTGAAAAGGCGCGTCGGTATCACTAACCGCTTTTTTGGTTATTTGACTCGTAGACCATTGCACGAAATCCAGATACTTGTTACTGTATTCGCCAGGTAGAGCGCCTGTGCCACGCTCGCGAATCATAGCGCTTGGCTCGTTGTCACTTTCACTACTTAAACGATGATAATAAATCAACACCTGAGAATTGGAAGGAAGTGCCGTGCCTTGAATCGACTGCACACCGCCTATCACACCGTCGGGAAAAATAGCGCTCTCTTCTATATCGTATAACGCAAATGTAAAGCCGTTGCCGAAATAGCTATAAACAAGGCCAAGCTCTGCAACTTTAGAAGACCATGTATTCCCACTTAATCCACATAACATAAACGGCGTGCCTTTTTCTACTGTCACATTAGATGCAAGCAAATACACGGCATTTCCCGCCGATAGAATCATCCGCTTTGTGTTGGTTTCATCATACAAGACTGTCAATCCGTTTTCATCTTGATAGTATCCCTTAAATGGCATATATATCAAAAAGTTTGAAAAGGGTATCACGGTGTAAGGACCGGCTGTATAATCGTGCACATTCGGAATCTCTACTTCCTGATTATAAATATGCGCCTCTGTTACGCCATAGTCCAGCATTGTGCAACGCATTAGAAACTTCCTTTCATAACGGTAAAAAATGCTTGCTTTGCAAGTTGACTCTCAAAAAACACATATCCTTTATCAAGACGCTGAACAAGATTACCACCCGCATAGCTTGTCATAAACGCACGACGGGATTGTGTACCGTACTCTTTATCTATTGTAGACATTTCAAAACATTCTACGTTTTTGTTGCCCGTGTTTTCACTGAAAAAAACGTCATTGCTGTATTTATCATACCAAATACCGAAAAGGCGGTCATCAACGCGCCACATATAACGCAACACCGCATAGCGACCTTTCGTTTTAATAAAGTTGTCGTTATCACGCAAAGCTTTATTGTAGAGCGAAAAGTCACCGTATTCTGTACCTGCAGTCCATTCTGCAAACCAACTCTTTTCGCGTGCGGCAAGAAGTTCTTTACTGGTTTCACACCATTCGACTGCAACGTGACGCGCAGGATTTTGCCACATCTTTTGCCCCGTCGGCATATATCCCTCATTTAAGAAATAAGGATTATAGACTGAAACGGCGTTACTCATCGCAAACACGCGGGTATTGTTATCATAACGTATAATGCTATCCACTGCACCTTGGAAAATTTGATACTCTTTCGGAAGGTACGCGTTTGCCCCGCTCTTGTGTGAGATAAACTCATCGTTTATGATAGTATTCACATTCGCAAAATCAATACCCGCGCCGCGCACATGGTCCAAATCTATCATGTAACCTGCTTCCATGCCTTTATAAGTGATGATGTTACCCTTGTTTACTTTCCAATTCTTGCGGATATCGTATGGATAACGTGAAAACATCTTCCGCTTTTCAAGCTGAATCTCTTTGTCACGACGCCGCATATAAACAAAGCGGTGTACTTCCCCCGCATCAAGTGCTTTCTCAACTTTCTTCGGGTCCGCATTGCACAACTCTTCGGCCGGTATCATAAATTGGTCCATTGCGGTAAGACGCGTGTTATATGTTTTTCCAATACCACGCCCGCCACAACCATATAACATATGTTGTCCTGTTTCAACTAAGTCGTTGCAATACCAATGCACACCGTCAGGCTTCTCCAAGTAGAAACCGTCATCGGTCATAAGGTACGTGCCAAATTTACCTGTTAATTCTTTCACAATGTACCCCAAAAAAATAAACAGCCTCGGAGGGTTGACCAACCTCACGGCGGCATGCTTTCGCAAGTGGTTACCCGCGCGCTTCACTCCAAGACTGCTTATGGTACGGTATGTAGGATTCGAACCTACGACCACCCGCTTCGTAGGCGGGTACTCTGTCCATCTGAGCTAATACCGTATATTGCAAGGAGAGCTGAAACACAATATCACACAATTGAAGAAGGAAGTGCTTCAATAGCCTTGCTATAGTTATATTATATACCCTACCGCACACCCTGTCAACAACTATTCTGAATTTATTTGAATTTGTTTGCCTTGGATTGAACTTGTTTTGACTTGGAAGGCGCGAGCGTATGCGAGCGCCGCTTGCATCCTTATTGCAAATTATGCTTGACTTTTGACACCCCTTGTGGTATTATAATACTGTAACATTTCAATAGCTCCTTTACTCCTTGTGACCCTCACGCCGTCCAGAGTACCCGACCCGGAATTGAGCAACCGGAAAGGGGAAATGGCGGCGTGGGGGTATATTATTACATAC
>ERZ1106951.4000-NODE-4000-length-10151-cov-2.988312_pt1 | contig 10151 bp, 9 predicted proteins | sample MGYA00403676_ERZ1106951 | MGnify/ENA primary metagenome ERZ1106951 (study PRJEB35170, sample SAMEA104062398) | human gut metagenome | biome: human gut; feature: human-associated habitat; material: faeces | place: Denmark | collected 2012-04-23 ...
AGATCCATATTACCTCAAAGGCAAAACAGCTTCTGGAGCTGGTGCCGGAAGACCTGAAAAAGCCTGAGCTCACAGCTGACTGGGAGATGAAGCTTTCCCAGATTGCAAAAGGCAGGATACGTCAGGGGGATTTTCTTCACCAAATCCGTGACTATACCTGTGAAATTGTAGATGAGATCAAGACCGGGGAGGGCACGTTCCGCCACGACAATCTTACAAATAAAGTATGTCCGCAGTGCGGCAAAAAACTTCTGGCTGTCAATGGCAAAAACAGCAAAATGCTGGTATGCCAGGACCGGGAGTGCGGCTACCGTGAAACGATTTCCCGCACCACCAATGCCCGTTGTCCGAAATGCCATAAACGTATGGAAATGTATGTAAAAGGTAAGGAAGAGACGTTTGTCTGCCAGTGCGGTTATAAAGAGAAGCTTTCCGCGTTCCAGGCAAGACGCCAGAAAGAGGGCGCAGGAGTAGGCAAGCGTGATGTGCAGAACTATCTGCGCAGGCAGCAGAAGGAGGCAAATGAGCCGGTGAATAATGCTTTTGCACAGGCATTGTCTGGAATTAAGCTGTAAATACAGAGGATAGGTAATACGGAGCTGCTGTTGATGGCAGCATGTTATATTACTGTTCACTGGCAATGTTCCGCGAGACGTTTTTTGTGAATATCGTTTACAGAAAAAACGGGAATCTCAGCGGGAAATCATGGGAATGCATGATTTCTGTGCATCGCGAAGTGAACCGTAACCTTGTTTGTCCACAAAAAAATAAAAGAAAGAGGAATTTGCATATGCGCCGAGAAGTATCTTTGGAAGAGATTTCCGACGGAAGACTTTATGAATTAAACGATATGGTAAAGGCAGACTGCCAGGATTGTGCAGGATGTCATGACTGCTGTGAGGGAATGGGGGATTCAGTTGTGCTGGATCCCATGGATGTGTACCGCCTGTGTACGAATCTGGGAAAAACACCACAGGAACTGGTAAGCGCAGGGCTGATCCAGTTTGATGCCATGGATGGGAATATTCTGCCTCATCTTTGCATGAGTGGAAAAAAACAATGCTGTGTTTTTCTGAATGAACAGGGACGGTGCAGCATCCATGACTTCCGTCCTGGTTTCTGCAGACTTTTCCCATTGGGACGTTTCTATGAAAATGGTGGATTTAAGTACTTTCTGCAGATCCATGAATGTAAGAAGACAAGCAGGAGCAAGATCAAGGTAAAGAAATGGATCGACACTCCGGATCTTCGCCAGTATGAAAAGTTTGTAGCTGACTGGCATTATTTTTTGCTGGATGTGCAGGAGGTTCTTTATAATGCCACAGATGCCCAGCTGATCAAAAATCTGAATTTATATGTGGTGAATCGTTTTTATATGAAACCATATGAAGAGGGCAGAGATTTCTATGAGCAGTTTGAAGAAAGACTGACAGAAGGAAAGCAGCTGTTAAGTCTGGCATAATTGAATTGAAAAACTCCCGGAACACTTGAGCCTGTTTGAAAAATCTTACAGAAAGCTTTTTCAGACATGCTCTAGAGCGCCCGGGAGTCTTTTATTTTTAGATTGCAGTATTCCATTAGAAGCTTTGGGAGGGACTATGGTGTCTGCGCACTAAAAATCAGAAATATATATCAAATGTTAAGTGAAAATCAAATTGTTGAAAAGTAGTCCGTATAATAGAATACACGAATTTCTCCATTTTGGCAAGAGATTTTTTGTAAAAAACTAAGAAATGCCAAGATATATAAAAAATAAGATAGTTACTGGTCACAAAGTGAACAATAATACAAGACAATGCTGAATTATGAAACAGGCCAACTCATTCTGGACATTAGAGAAAAATGTTGTTATAGTAGGTAAGAGAAATTAGAGAAATATATCCCTTTAAATACACAGGAAAGAGGAAAAAGCTATGCCAGTATTTGATTTCAGCGGTGCTTCTGCAAGTAAAGCGGAGGCAAAGTGTACTTACACAACATTTCACAGCAGCCATACGAAGCCTTCACCGGAGCAGCCGATCATGGTGCTTGACAATAAAGAGAGACAGTGGAAACATCATTCCTGCGGTGTGTTTACCAATCCGGTAAACCGTACTGCTTTTGATTTTAAGGAAGAAGACGGTAACCATACAGCAGATGTGGTGAAAATTGATTCCAGATTTACCAGTCTTTTGAAATGGCTGGGAGACAGCAGGATCAATGTACGTTTGTCTGGTACTAACAGGGAGGACGGATATGCGGTATACCGCATTCGCGAAACTGCTTTTGGCGGCGGCACAAAGCTTTCTGCAGAGGATGGCTTTCTGCAGTTTATGATTGAGAGACTTCTGGAGAGTAATGCACCTGCTGAGGCAGAAGAGGATGAGGAACAGGAGGAAAACGGTGATGAGATGAAGCTTACCAGCATTCAGAGTATTACCGATTTTATGACCTGCGCAGGCAAAACACTGCCGGATAATATCAGACTCTGGACCAGAAGAAATCTGGCAGTGGCAAGATCCAGTGAAGTTTCTCAGGAAGAGCGCCATCATGCACAGAGGGCTCTTTCTATTATGTTGAATATCCAGTGGAAGAACAATTATTTTGAAGCAATCGATCCTGTTGAGGCAAGGAGAATCCTGGATGAAGAGCTTTATGGAATGGAGCGTGTGAAACAACGTATTATCGAGACGATTATCCAGATCAACCGTACACATACCCTTCCGGCCTACGGACTTCTTCTGATCGGACCTGCCGGTACTGGCAAATCCCAGATAGCCTATGCAGTTGCAAGAATCCTGAAACTTCCGTGGACTACGCTGGACATGAGCTCAATTAACGACTCCAAGCAGCTTACCGGAAGCCCCCGTATTTACGCAAATGCAAAGCCCGGAATTATTATGGAGGCATTTTCCATGGCTGGCGCCTCTAATCTGGTATTTATTATTAACGAGCTTGATAAGGCAAATTCCGGCAAAGGAAATGGAAATCCGGCAGACGTACTTCTTACCCTTCTGGACAATCTTGGATTTACAGATAACTATATGGAGTGTATGATCCCAACTGGTGGTGTGTATCCAATTGCTACTGCAAATGACCGTGACCAGATCAGTGCACCGCTGATGTCAAGATTCGCAGTAATTGATATTCCGGACTACACAGCTGAGGAGAAGAAAGTAATTTTTTCCAGATTCTCTCTTCCGAAAGTTCTTAAGAGAATGCATATGGAAGAGAGTGAGTGCATTATCACAGAGGGTGCGCTGGAGGCAATCATCCAGCGTTATTCCAATACTTCAGGCATTCGTGATCTGGAGCAGGCAGCAGAGCACATTGCGGCAAATGCACTGTATCAGATCGAGGTCAACCATGTAGAGAAGGTAGAGTATACCAGAGAGATGGTGGAGGAACTGCTGAAATAGTAAAACATTGTATATGATAACAATATTTGCGAAATAAGAATGAAACAAGAATATACACGAGAAAAATATAACAGGAGTGATAAAATGGAATTCTGGGACATCTATGATATTAACAAGAGACCTACCGGCCGTACCATGAAACGAAACGACTGGTGTTTAAAGGACGGAGAATACCATCTCACCGTACTTGGAGTAGTGGCAAGACCAGATGGTACGTTTCTCATTACCAAACGTGTGATGACAAAAGCCTGGGCACCAGGCTGGTGGGAAGTTTCCGGCGGTGCAGCACAGGCAGGGGAATCCTCTTATGACGCTGTACTCCGCGAAGTGAAAGAGGAGACAGGTCTTGACGTAAGCAGTGCGCAGGGCGGCTATTTTTTTACTTACAAAAGAGAGAATCCAGGGGAGGGAGATAACTATTTCGTAGATGTTTACCGCTTTGTGATGGATGTGAAAGAAGAAGATCTACACCTTCAGGAAGAAGAGACAGACGGCCACATGTTTGCCACCCTGAATCAGATCAAGGAATTTGCAGCCCAGGGAAAATTCCTGCACTATGACAGTATTCAGGCTGCCTTTGAGAATCTGTAGATTTATTATATATTCTGCAGGAAATAACTGTGATATGCAGGGAGATTTTTTTTACGAATTCTGATGAAATGGGAATATTAATTAGAGCGTGCTGGTCAGACTGCGAGCAGTACAATTCTGTTAAGGGTATGTAAAATATAATTGAGATAAAAATAGTTTCTTGTAATTTGAAGAAAGGTGTATTATAATAAGCAACGAAATCTGAATAAAGACCAGGGGAGTTTCAATTGAGAAGCTGAGAGTAAGGTAGTCCTTAGACCCTTTTAACCTGTTGGATCATGCCAGTGTAGGAAGTGTTTAACGATGTAATTAGGAGCATTTGTCTGGATGGCAGGTGCTCTTTTTTCATACTGACTGACAGAGCCTGTTCAGTTCCGTCACAGTTTCAAGAATGGTTCTTATTCGATTTTTAACGCAAAGTCCTGTTTATGGGACAGAAAATAGGAGGAAAAGAAAATGAACGCAAGTGTAGCAATTCAGGTACTGCCAAATGTACAGGATGAAGAGGAAGTTATCCGCATTGTAGACGAGGTGATCGCCTACATCAGATCCACTGGTCTGAACTATTATGTAGGACCATTTGAGACCACCATTGAAGGTGATTACGACCAGCTGATGGATATTGTAAAAGAGTGTCAGCATGTAGCTGAGCGCGCAGGCTGCAAGGCTATGAGCGTATATGTTAAAATTGCATATAAACCAGAAGGGGATGTACTTACCATTGAAAAGAAAGTTACCAAACATCACCAGTAAGATACCTCCAATTGCAGCCATGGCCGTGATTCTGCTTGGCTGGGAAGTGGTAAGCATTTCGGGAATTGTTCCCTCCTACATGCTTCCATCTCCGGTAGCAGTGCTGACAGCCCTGTTTGGCGATCTGCCAACCATACTTTTCCATGCGAAATTCACTTTGCTGGAATCCTTTTACGGACTTCTCATTGGAATCGCGCTGGCATTTGTGTTTGCAACTATGATGGATCGGTTCCGTGTAATGGATCAGGCATTTTATCCGATCATGATCATTACACAGACCATACCGACCATTGCCATTGCGCCAATTCTGGTGCTTTGGATGGGGTTTGGAATGGCACCGAAGATCACTCTGGTTGTGATCACCACTTTTTTCCCAATTACAATCGGACTGCTGGATGGATATAAAAGTGTGGATCCGGATGCCATTCGTCTGATGAAGGCCATGGGAGCCAGCCGGGCACAGATTTTCCGCCATGTGAAATTTCCAGGTGCTTTGCCCCAGTTTTTTTCCGGGCTGAAAATATCTGCTTCCTATGCAGTTGTAGGAGCAGTTGTTTCTGAGTGGCTGGGTGGATTTAACGGACTTGGTGTTTATATGACCCGTGTAAAAAAAGCATATTCTTTTGATAAAATGTTTGCAGTCATTATCTTCATTGTGATCATCAGCCTTTTACTTCTTCTGGCAGTAAATATTGTCAGCCGGATCACAATGCCATGGCTGCAGGTAGAAAAGGAGAAAAATCATGAATAAGAATCTGAAAAAAGTAATCGCACCAGTTGCAGCGGCAGCTATGGTGCTTGCAGTTCCTACAGGTGTATACGCAGAAGATGGTGCACAGGAGAAAATCACATTCTGCCTGGACTGGACACCGAATACCAACCACACTGGACTTTATGTAGCACAGGCAAAAGGCTACTATGAAGAAGCTGGTCTTGATGTGGAGATCGTTCAGCCACCGGAAAATGGGGCAGCCCTTATGTGTGCAGCAGGTCAGGCTCAGTTTGCGATTGAGGCTCAGGATACCATGGCTGCTTCCCTTGCACTTGACGAGCCTCTTGGAATCACAGCGGTTGCAGGAATCATTCAGCACAACACCTCCGGAATCCTTTCCCGAAAAGGTGACGGAATTGATAAACCAGCCGGACTTACCGGAAAAACCTATTCCACATGGGATTCCCCAATCGAGCTTGCGATGCTGGAAAATGTTGTAAACGGTGACGGCGGAGATTTCAGCCAGGTTACCCTGATCTCTAATGATATTACAGATGAGCCTGCAGCACTTGCTGCCAATCAGACGGATGCCATCTGGGTATTCCAGGGCTGGGGCGGAATCAATGCTGACGTAGAAGGTGTAGACTGCGACTATTTTGCATTCTCTGATATCAACCCTGTATTTGACTACTACACACCGGTTATCATTGCAAATAACGACTATCTTGCTGAGAACCCGGATCAGGCGAAGGCATTTATGGAAGCAACTGCAAAGGGATATGAGTTTGCAGCAGAGAATCCGGATGAGTCAGCACAGATCCTCATTGACGGCGATAATACAGGTTCTCTGAAGGATGCTGAAGACCTTGTAAAGAAGAGCCAGGAATTCCTTTCCACAAAATACATTGACGACGCAGAAAGCTGGGGCGTAATTGACGCAGACAGATGGAATGCATTCTACAAATGGCTGTATGAGAACCAGCTTTGCGACAAGGATCTTACTGGAGTCGGCTTCTCTAATGATTATCTTCCCCAGTAAGGAATGAAAGAGAAAGAAATTAACACATAGAGCTATTCTGTTAGGAAAATTTACCCCGATTTTTGTGGAAAATGGAACTGGTTATAGAAGTAGCACTGTGTATAAGGAACGAATATGTCATCAGAACAAAATAAAGTAATTTTACGAGCAGAACATATTTCAAAAACATACGGTGAAAAAAAAGTTTTGGAGGACATTTCCATTTATCTGGAGCAGGGGGAACTGGTTTCCCTTCTGGGAGTCAGCGGTTCCGGAAAGACCACATTGTTCAATGTGCTTTCCGGTATTATCCCACCTGATGAAGGAAAGGTCTATCTGAAAGATCAGGATGTGACTTCCACACCTGGAAGCATCAGCTACATGCTGCAGAAGGATCTTCTCCTTCCCCACAAGAAAGTGATCGACAATGTAGCACTTCCCCTTGTACTGAAAGGCGTGAAGAAAGCAGAAGCCAGGGAAAAGGCCAATCCGCTTTTTGCAGAATTTGGTCTGGAAGGCACCCAGTATCAGTATCCAAGCCAGCTGTCCGGTGGTATGCGTCAGCGTGCGGCTTTGCTTCGAACCTATTTAAGTTCCAGCGGAGTTGCCCTTCTGGATGAGCCTTTCAGTGCACTGGATACATTGACAAAGGCCAGCGTGCATAAATGGTATCTGGAAGTTATGCAGCATATTGATCTGTCTACCTTGTTTATCACCCATGATATTGATGAGGCCATTCTTTTGTCCGACCGGATTTACATTCTGAACGGAACTCCGGGAACCATCAAAGATGAGATCGTGATCCAGGAGAGAAAACCCAGGGCAGCGGATTTTGCATTGTCAGAAGAATTTTTGGAATATAAGAGACAGATTATCAGCAAGCTGTAGTTTTTCGGTTGATGAAAATAAAACTTCCCGGCAGGTTTCATACTACCTGAGTTTGAGCGCTCAGAAGCAGAAGCCTGCCGGGATCTTTTTATATAAAATATCCAGTTGACTTGCTATTGTGAAGCGGACACAAAAATGATACTATTAGTACTATAACTAAGAAGGAGAAAAGTGTAGGATGAGGAAAAATGAAAAAAGAAATGGAAAAGCACTGCTTCCTATAGTAGTGTTTGTTGTTTTGTATCTGGGGCTTGGCATATTATTTGAGTATGGCCTGGATATCGAGATGGGATTTTATAAAATTCCCGTTGTTGTAATATTTCTGGTTGCATTACTTGTTGCCTGTATACAGAACCGCGAGCTTAAATTGGATGATAAGCTGGAAGTTATGGGGATGGGAATCAGTGATCCTAACATTATTACAATGATCATAATTTTTATGCTGTCAGGTATTTTTGTAGGTATAGTCGGAAGAACATCTGCAAACAGTGTTGCATATTTTATTTTGTCACTGGTTCCGCCTCAGTTTGCAGTTGTTGTGCTTTTTGTGGTCAGCTGTTTTGTTTCTCTTGCAATGGGTACCTCTGTAGGAACAATTACACTGATCGTTCCAATTGGAGTTGCAGTAGCAAGGGTATCCGGATTTGCACTGCCGGTTTGTATTGGTTCTGTCATGAGCGGCGCCATGTTTGGAGATAATCTGTCATTTATATCAGACACAACCATTGCTGCATGTAATGGACAAGGCTGTGAAATGAAAGATAAATTTAAGGAGAATTTCTTTATTGCACTGCCAGCTGCTATTGCCAGCATTATTATTCTGCTGGTTTTGTCTGTGAAAAATTATAATGGTGGATTTATCGAAGAAAAATACGATTTAATACAGATCATTCCTTATATTCTGGTTCTTATAGGTGGAATCATCGGATTTAATGTATTTTTCGTGCTGATTACAGGTATTCTAAGTGGCTCAGTTATTATGATTGCAACAGGAATGATAGCACCCACAGACCTGATCGGAAATATGGGAACCGGTGCTGCCGGGATGTTTGAAACCAGTATGGTTGCGATTCTGGTAGCTGCAATCTGTGCCCTGATCAAGGAGTATGGTGGATTTTCCGCTTTATTATACTGGATAAAGAAAGTGTTTAAAGGAAAAAAAGGCGGGCTCCTGGGAATGGGACTGTTAGTTGGGCTAATGGATATTGCAACTGCCAATAATACAGTTGCGATCGTTATGGCGAACCCGATTGCAAAAGAAATGTCAAAGGATTACGGTATCAGCGCCAGAAAAGCTGCTTCTATCCTGGATACATTTTCCTGTATTTTTCAGGGGATTTTACCATACGGAGCGCAAATGCTGGTTGCTGTTTCTGCTGCAGCCAGTTTAGGAGAAGTGGTCAGTGCATTTGATATACTTCCAATGCTGCTGTATCCTTATATGCTGCTGCTTAGTTCACTTGCTTTTATATTTACCATGAAAGTTCCGGATGGCAGACAGTGAATGGAGAAGCCTAAGCCTGTGCTCACACATACCTATCTGCTCTGCAGAATTGAGGAAGCGTATGAGCTCTTTGAAAATAAGAGAGATGGCGTAATTAAAGTGGCTGTGGAATGCTGAATAAAATCCGCAATCTGCACGCCCACTTTGCGGTATATTCTACCCGAATTCGGTTGCTGCCCGCTATGGCGCCCTCATCCGGACAAAATCTTCCACAAATTGTGACGCACATCTTGCAGAAAGCCTTTTTCAAACATACTCTAGTTCATAAAAAATACATAAAAAGTTCATAAAAAATATATAATAATATGGTACATATTAAATATCCGAGTCGAATATGTATAATGGTTATAGCGCGAAGGTTGCATCATGAACATGATGCGCAAAAGAGAATCCGGTGAGAGTCCGGAACGATGCCGTCACTGTGTAAGGGAACTGCTTCAGAGCCCACTGGGAAACCGGGAAGGGGGAGCAGTGTTGACCGAAGTCAGGAGAACTGCCTTGGCGTGGAATCTTAGGTCTGCGGTACACAGAACCTGTATTCTCATAACGATACATGAATATTTCCTGAATGTTTTTTGGAAGAAAAGTGTGTATATGAGAATGTGTGCAGTCGCAGAAAATGCGGCTGTTTTTATGCAATGGGAGATTGGTGATAGATTTCCCATGGGATTCTTTATACGTGATTCTATCCGGAAATACAAAAAAAAGAGGAAAAAGAAATGAAAAGAAAATCTTTATTAGCAATCCTTCTTGCAGCTTCTATGGCAGCAAGCATGACAGCAGCAACAGCAACTGTTGCATTTGCAGAGACAGAGGAAGCAGCAGAGGAGACAACAGACGATGCTGAGACAGCTGATGATGCTGAGGCAGCTGACGATGCTGAAGCAGCTGATGATGCTGAGACAACAGACGATGCAGAAGCAGCTGATGACACTGCAGATGCAGATAAGGAAGCGGCTGATAAAGTAGCAGCACTTATCGATGCTATTTATGTTCAGGAGAGAACAGATGATACAGATGAGCAGTGCAAGGAAGCTAAAGAAGCATGGGATGCCCTTACAGATGCTCAGAAAGAGCTTGTAGAGGGAGAAGAGGCAAGTCCAGAGTATTTCGGACGTGACACAGGTGATGCTTCCAAGGATGATCCGCGTAATCAGGACGAGATCGGTGAGAATGAGCTTCTTGTAGTAAGCTTTGGTACATCCTTTAACGACAGCCGTGCAGAGGATATTAAGGGAATCGAGGATGCTCTTGCAGAAGCATTCCCGGATTGGTCTGTAAGAAGAG
>ERZ1106951.4005-NODE-4005-length-10143-cov-2.515563_pt1 | contig 10143 bp, 13 predicted proteins | sample MGYA00403676_ERZ1106951 | MGnify/ENA primary metagenome ERZ1106951 (study PRJEB35170, sample SAMEA104062398) | human gut metagenome | biome: human gut; feature: human-associated habitat; material: faeces | place: Denmark | collected 2012-04-23 ...
TTAAAGAGTTGGAGCTCCAAAATGATTAAAAAGTCTCTTGAGGCTTATTTTTTTATCTTAAAGACCAAAATTGTATTTTGTACAACCATGGTCCTGCCCTTAAAAGCATCCGATACCACTGGTATCGGACCACTGACTTTATTCTATGCGGTTCGCACATTCGTGCAAGCGAAAAACATCATCTTTTTTTCAAAAATCTAACACAAACCCCGATTTTTTTGGAAAAATCTTCGCAAAAACGCAAATCTGCCATAAATGTGTATGTTTTCAGAGTGTCCCTGCACGCAAAAACCACCGCCCTTTCTCGGATAACCCGAAATCAGGCGGTGGTTTGTATGGCAGGAATCGCAAAGTGTTAAAGAATAATTCTTTGCGGAATTATTCTTGGAAGAATTATCTTTGGCTCAGCTTGTCTTGGTAGTCCCGAACACAACATCATAAATGCTGGGAACATCGTAGGGACTCACAATACGAGGAACAGGCTTGCCGGAAGTGATGGCATTGAACTTCTCCGGATTCTCAGAGATGATGATATCCGCCTTGTCCCACTCGCTGTCTTTCAGGAACTTCGCATACCGCATCCCGACCATTTCCTTGATGGAGAGGCTTTTCAGCTGCATGGCATACTGGCAGACATCCTTCGTGGGCTGGTAGTCGGTGATGACATTGCTGTACGCAAGCGACCCGGTAACTGTCCTATCGACCATGATGAGTTCGCGTTTCTGCAAATCCACGACAGCCATGACCAGCTGGCCGGATTCGGTGGTCAGAGCGAACCGGTCCTTCACGGTGGCAGGCTCGAACTGTTCGCCGGTCATGCCGTCACGAACCATCACACCGCAGAAGGCTGTATCCATCTCGGAGAACTTCTCGCCGGTATAGGAGTTGACGACCATTGCGGCATAGCGGATACCGTTTTGCAGGCATTTCTTGATATCGAAATCCACATACTCGACAGCACCGTTCTTGCCGCTGCTCCTGCGGTCACCGGAATGGATAGCACCGAGCGACTCAACCTTCGGATTCCCGTAAAAGACGAAGTTGACCTTCTCATCGCCATAGAACGCGACCGAGAGGTCCAGGTCAACGCCGTCCCATGCCTCAGTCTCGAAACTCGCTTTCCAGTAAAGGAATGCACGAAGCACATTGCCATCGGGGAGCCGGGTTCTGGACCCACATGCGGCAGAACGCAGCGAGGAGGAGATTTGCCGGGGATTATCAGGGAACACAATGTCGTTGCAGTGGCAAGCCGGGTCAAGGTATACGCACTTCGGCTCGGTATCCTCCGCACGAAGAACCTGCCACAGCTGATTGAAGATATCGCGGGCAACACGGTTGCAGATATTCTCAGGGATAGGCTCAACTTCCCTGTCAAGAACCTTGCTGGCAGCACCGTTCGCCTTGCCGGTGGCAAGCTGGACGGGATTATTCCGATTCCGGAAATGGTTGATAAGCTGGACCAGAACGCGGGGCTCTACACTCTTGCAGACCGAGATGAACCGGAACAGGACATCCTCCATCGCGGCAGTATCCTTGCAACTGCGCAGAGCGAAGTCCAAATACCGGGCAAACATACCGGGACGAAGCATAAGATGTGCCGTCAGCAGTTCTGCGTTGACAGGCGGCTTCATCAGTTCCTGCAGCTTCGAGTTATAGGTCTCGATTTTGATACCGTTGCGGACCTTATCGAAGATGGCTTTGTTCTCAGGGAAATACTTGGCGTACTCACCCGGATGCAGCTTCTCGCCCAGACGCTTGAACTGTTCAGGACGGAGTGCAAACCCTTCATCCTTCTCGACATGTTCAAGCAGACCCAGAAGTTCACGGCGCTCTGCTCTTGTAAAGCTGCGGAAACGCGGTGCCTTGGCAAGGCTCACATCTTGCCCGCTCATGGCAGCGGCAAGACGCAGCACATCGGTAGCACTCTTGAAATCTAAGAAGCATTTCTGGGATTTCCAGTCGGGACGATGGATAATATACGCAGCGCCCGATACGGGTAAAGCCCCCGGCCTTGATGGATACATACCGTGTTAATTCAATGCCTAGCAGCCAATCCATCTCACTGCGCGTCTCAGCAGAAGAAGACAAGGATACGTATCCGGCATTGGGCTTGGCTGTCTCGAATGCCTGCTTAATGGTCTTGTTCGTAGTATCGGGAAGCCAGAGCCGGTAAATCGTCTTGGGGGCTTTCAAGCCATACAGAAGCACTTCATCGACAAGCCGCTGCCCTTCTCTGTCCGGGTCTCCGGCATTGTAGATGGCATCCACATCCTTGCGGTTCATCTGCTGGTTAGCGACCTTGATAAGACCTTGTACTTTTTCCTTGCCCTCAAACTTAAACTTCCAGTCATCGGGGAAGAACGGCAGTTTCTTCAAATCCCATGGCTGTTTCACAGCGGGGTCATAGCCGGGAAAATACGCATCGAAGTCTATCAGTTCATACAGGTGTCCGACCAGGGATACCACGATATAGTTATCGCTTTCGAGCCATGTGTTGCGGTCTTTTCCCTGCCTCTCGAACTTCTCGCCCTTCCACCATGAAATAGCGCCCGCGATACTTCTTCCGAGCGATGGTTTCTCGGCGATTACCAGAATCTTTCCCATGAAAAAATGCCTCCGTGCAAAAATCGGGTTTTGTGTATTCAGTATACGGCAATTCGCACACAACAGCAACAGCACACCGCCCAGCAAATTTTCCGAAACGGTGTGCTGTTTTCGCTTTAGCTTAACCCGATACTGAGATTTCCTTCGGTATCCATCGTGATGCGCAGCTTATCGACCAGAGATTTCCGGAACAACTCCTTCTCCTTCTCGGTCATCTCGATGCGCGTCTGACCATAGGCGCTTTGCAGCATATCCTCAATGTTGCAGCTTCCCAGCTGCTGCTTGAGATAGGATGCGCATTCGAGCGCCAGAGCATCGTTGCGGAGCCGGTATGCGTCTCCCGCCTTGCAGAACTGGTCCGTATAGCAGTAGAGCACATGATGTTCCCGCATCTTATTTACGATAGCCTTGCTGGTCTTTTCCCGCTCGAACATCATCAAGAACCTGGCCGTTACGACATTGTTGATGAGCGGCCAATAATCGGAGTCTGAGGAGAACAGAAGAAAGCTGTCGATTTTCTTATCGTAGTGTTCCTGACAGCAGCAGACTGCGACCGTCATATCGACAACGCTCTTTCCTTCCACAACGCGCTGCGTCATGAACCGGTCTACCTTGGCTTTCGTGTAAAGCAAGGGGTTTTACGGCGCAACATGATAAGTTTATCGATTCCGTCTGTGAAATTAACGAGGACAGTGCCGTCATCCGCAATCACGGTGCTCGCGTCCGAGGACACATAGCCGGGCTTTGCTAAGGTGATGGAATACACATACTCGCCATAATCGGTATTCACAACAAAATCATCCCAAATGCTGACATATTGCAGCAGAGAAAACACGCTGTCATTATGAGCGCAAAGCAGATGCCCTCCGGTCACGCCGACTTGGTAAGAACCCGGATACTGATATACCCCGCCGCGTTGATTCAAAAGACTCTGGTCATCGCCCCAGATAAGAGAAGCGTTCAGACCAATCGCGTCACAGGTAATCGTGCCGTAAGCTTGACCCCAGGCTGCAGGGGCAACATCACCCCAGACAGAAGTCGCTGCCGCAGGTTCGGGAGTCGGACCCGGGGAAGGTTCTGGTTGCGGTGTAGGAGACGGTTCAAAAGGCGCAGCGGGTTCCGGGCCTGGTTCCGGTATGCCGGATAGGTCCGAGATTTGCTGTTCTTCTTCTGCTGTTTCTTGCGTCGCAGATTCAGAGGTGCTGAGAGAGGATTCGGATTGTGCTGATTCGGCAGGCAGAGGTTCCGCTTGCCATGAACAGGCTGCAACACTGGTCAGCACAGCCAATGTTGCAACGAGTATCAGTGCTTTGGTTCGCCGCATTTGAGTTTGTCCTTTCTTAAACAAAAAAATATATAAAAAAGCTGCCCTCAGTTCTTGTCGAACCGGGGCAGCCTTTTAGCAACGGACAGAATCAGCCATTTTTGTGTGCTTTCCGAAAGAATTTGTGGCTTACACTCCTTCGCCTTTCGGATTCCGCAGGTACTCTTGCCGTCATAATAGAGCAGGACACCAATATCTTCGGGTATCTCTCCTTTGACCTTCTTATATAACTCTGTGGGCATCGCATAGTAGTTGCAGTGCCCGACGAAATTGTGCCCATGCTCTGAATGGAAATCGCTGACGGAAATCTTGATTTCGACACAGGTAATGACGGTGTCGAGCGTATACAGATGATTCGCCTTGTGGAAGTGGCACCATCGCTCGGAACAGTGCTCCCTGCAAAAATCTATCGACGAAATATCCTTGACGCAGGTTGCCTCTTTTGCTTTTTGCTGAATCGCGGCAAGCGAAGCACCCGTATCCGTTTCGATAAGCGAGGCCAGTTTGCAGGTCCCATATTTGGTTTCGGAGGTAAAGCATTCCTGAACCCTGACGAAATCGACCAATCCGGATTTGACAGACCCGCATTCTACCGGCACTTCTATGGCATCGAACCCTTGACGAAACGAATCCACCCGATACCCGCCGTAGCTGGAAGGATGCCACGCATGGAGCGCAGCCTCGATATCGCGGGTTAGCTGAGTTTTCGCCATCAGGTATCACCGGAAAATCTGCTGACCAATCTCTACCATCTTACGGCGTTTGCGGTGCAGCGATACAAGCTGATACACAACGACAGCAAATGTCGCAGCGGCAAGGAATTTCAGAATCTTTTTCATAGTGGTCCTCCTTCGTTATTTTTTCGGTTTTGTACTTTTCTATTGTTCGGCGGTATATTGCCGCAGCATAAGTTCCTGTACCGTCATGACCGTAAACCCTTCCTTTGCCGCCTCATTGAGGGCTTCGTAATAGTCATCTACATACAGAGCTTGTGCAGCATTCAGACTGGCAGCTTTGGTCAGAAGTTTCATGACGGAGGTCTTCCGTTCTGGGGTAGCAGTCCCGATGACATCGAGGAACTGTCCCGGATAGTGCATTTCAAGCCACTGCTTTTTATACGGCAGGGTCATACTGTCCTGCACGCGAGTGATGCAGTATTTCGGGACACCGTCGCAGCTCTCGAGGAAATGCTGGACAAGCGTATTGGCTTCCCCAATTTCGTCGAATACCCTGTACCCGCCCCGGTTCTCAGCCTCATACCGCATCAGCCGTGCCCTGTGTGCATCAGCAGTCGCGTCGAGTTTCTGTTCCCGATAATGGATGAGAAGGGTATCGTCGAAATCAAAGAACATCATACGGATTTTTGAGAGATTCATGGGTCTCACCTTCCTTCAGTTTCTCGCCGATGCAATTTCATGCCGAACAACATCAGCTTCGGTGTAAAACTCATCGCTGTAGTCGTCCTCACTCGTTTTCTGACAGACCTTGTGCCGGTGCGGCGCGGAACCTTCCTGCTCGATGAAAATACGCCAGACGCCGGAGGAGAAGCAGACAAAAAGCACTGTTCCGTCATCCAAATAGAGCCTGACACCGGCGACATCAAAGCATCCGATTTCATCCTCGAAGTATTTGGAATTATCCAGACAAACGGTATCGTCACTGTAGCCGTAAATTTTGACCATTCTTTTACTGCCCCCTTTACTCGATTACAAAATCCTTTGTAGCATCCTCTGCCTCACTGTACCGGCTTGCATTGTGCCGAGCAGCCTGCAAGAGAACATCACGCTCGGCATCGAGCGCCGCCTGCATCGAGGTCTGCTGTACCTGCTTGGCATGGGATGTGCGAGTGTTCTTGTACTGCGGATACTCTGCAACGATTTTATCCATCAAAGCCCAGCGTTCCTTATCGGAAAGTGCATTCAGGTTGATGTTGTCGCGGCGCAGCCGTTCAATCGCATAGTCCAAATACGCGAATTCATCCGCAGACGGGATAGCTTCTATATAGTCCCGCATCGTGGCGGGAGGACCGTTGTAGGTCGCCATGGCTTCATTGTACAGCGTTTCTGCAACCTCTGACCCGTACCACTTACCCGGTTCGTAGCCATGATTCCGGTACACCTCCGCTACCCATAAAGGGAATGCTTCGCTGTAGGTCATATAGTCCCTCCTTCTCAAAAATCCCCGAACGAGAGCTGACGGCTCTGCGAGACCGGGATATTGGTTTTGGGCTTTGACGAGTGCTTAACTTCCCCGTACTTGGTGAGATTCCGGCTTTTATATCCGTAGCCCTTCTGTGCAGCAGAAATCGACTTGTATCCGTATCCGCTTGCATCGTCCAGCACCTGGTCCTTGTCGTTCAGATTGACGACAATATACCGCACATCGTTGGGCTTAGAGAGCCGGGACGAACGAATAACGGTATAGGGGATGCGCTTATCGAATTGAGGCTTTTCTTCTTCCGGGTCCGGTTCTGGCTTTGCGACCTTCTCCTCTTCCGGCATTTCAAGCTGGACATCGACCCCTGCCTTAACGAGGGATTCGAGCGTAGAGGCAAGGGTCTCGTACCGCGTATTCTCCACGGTATTCGTATCCTGCTTCTTCCGCTCCTTCCAGACCTTCAGCAGCTGGCGTTCGCTGAAATTGATGATGAGACCACGGTCTTTGAGCATCTTACGAACAACATAGGTGGAAAGAGAAGCGTAGTTCGCATATTCTCCGATATGGTGCTTGATATCCACCTCGGTCTTGGACATAGCTGCTTCGAAATCCCTGTGATTGTCGAGCCAATCCTCAATAACGCTGAGCAGTTCCTTCTTGGACATGGATTCCTCTGCCAGCTGCTTGTTTTTCCGGACATAATCCTCACAGGCAGCGAGAATCGAATCATAGCCGTTCATAGCGCTGTTATCGACGATTTGACGGTTCGATGCATCCACAATGATGTACTGCTCACCACGGCGGATGATAGAGATACCTTCATCAGCCGTCTTCTTTTCTTCCTTGACATTGCCGCCGACATCGAATTCCGGCAGAGAATCATCGGTCATGATTTGCTCGATGATGGTATCGAGGTCCTGCGTATAGTCCTTGGAAATCGTATAGCTTTCTGCCTTGGCAAAGACCTGCTTCGTGATACAGGTGATTACCGCGTCCAGGAACTTGTCAGGGTCCGGAATCTCGATTTCATACATCATGTTATCGCGGATATTCCAGACAACACCCTGCTTTAACCCGGTAGCCAGCATATAACATGCACATTGCAGGAAATGCTTGTGCGCGAGCGAAGATACGAATTTCAGCAGATAGACCTTGTTGTCCTTCACGACATCCGCCATGCCGCTGATAACAAGTTTCTTCTTCGCCTTGGTATCTACCACGGCAGTCAACTCACAACGTTCCTGTACGGACTCGTCGGGAGTGAACACCATAGACAAGCGCTTGTTCAGGTCGGTTTCCTGCGCTCTCGTAATAAAGGGCAACTCAACCTGCTTCACATACCGGTCCTGACTCGTCATCAGCATCGTCAGGAACAGGACCTTCTCCTCCACGGATTTCCAGCTGGAAGGCAGCGCCACCTTCTTGTCGTTATGCAGGTACATGTAGAAGGCAATCGCACTGTCGATATCGTAGTAGTCGAAGAAGTTCGCCTGCTGGTAGATGCCGATGCAGGGAGCCAAATCAATCATCGCATCCGAATGCTTGATTTCGATTTCATGTACATCTTTATGGAACACCGGCGTCGTATTGATAAGCTGGTAGCAGTGCTCTACATCCTCATCGAACTTGAAATCGAACATTTCAGAGATATCGAACTTTGTATTGAACTCCTGATTCATCTTGACGGGAGTCATGAGGGTTTTATCGCTGACCAGCCCAAATCTGTCCTCTTTTTTCGGAGGCTCTACAAAGATGACCTCATCCTTACCGCGACTCGCCGCAACGCAGAAAAGGTTTCTCAGAATCTCATACCGCGCCATAGGCTGAAATACACGAGCGCACCAGTAGGATTCCGTGAAATCAAAGACAACACAGATGGGGCGCTCCATGCCTTTACTGCCGTCAAAGGTCGTAAAGATACCAACGTCTGCGCCGGGTGCTACATGCTTTTCGCCATCAGGTTCCTTGATGCTGGCATATACATGGTTCTTGTCATAGAGGTTGCCGGGTCTTGCTTCTAGTTCATTCAGAACCTTTACCATAGACCCCGTTCTGGCTCCGAGACACAGGACATCCTTCGGGTTCTTGGTATTCAGATAGTCTACCACCTGCTCGCGGGACATGGTCGATACCTTACAGTTCTTGTTCACACCGTTGATATCCTTGCCCCAGATGTTTCCGAGCCGCTGTGCAAGGTCATGGGACAGGCGGAAACATTGCGTGAAGTTGACCTGCGTGTGCTTGCCTAAGAACTTATGGATGAACGACCAGATATCCAGCGAGGTCTGGTCATAGATTTTCTGCTTCATGTCCCCGACCGCGATGATTTGAAGACCGGGGTTCGATTCCTTGATGTATTCGAGCATCTTCGAGATTTCCTCGTTGATGTCCTGATACTCGTCGATGATAAGCACGTCAAAGTGCCCGACAGGAACGCGCTTCCTCAAGACCATCCCAATCTGCTCGCCCTGTCCGACATTCTTGATGCCGCGCCGGTACAAGATTTTCGAGGCAAATCCATGATAGTTCTGGACCGTGACATTATCGTTCAGAATCTTTTCCTGTGCATCGAGTTTCAAAAGCCGGTTATAGGTCAGGTACAGAATCTCCTTAGAGGAATCAAACTCGTTGCACAAAACATTGATGGTGGACGTCTTACCGCTTCCGATACAGGCATCGCACAACACATTTTTCCCGTCAAGCGCCAGCCGTACAAGGTCCTGCTGTTCGCTGGACAAGTCTTTGAGCATCATTGTAATTCCTCCGAATAGTAGATTGGCAGGCAACAAAAAGACCCTGACAGCTATCACAACAGCCATCAGGGTACATTTTTTAGTCTATAATTTAGATTGTATGCAGTTCGCACGAATGTGCAAGGGGCTGTTGATAAAAATCGCTGTTTGTATATTTTATTTCATCTTCTGACCGCCAGCAGAAAGGGGTTAGAGGAGCATGGGTGATGTAGTGTCCCTATACCAACTCGATAGATTCCGCCTCGATACGATGCCACTTGTCTGTGTTCGCATCGTATTCCAGCACATCTTTTCCGACCATTTCCCCGTTTTCGATGTACTCTAAAATCTGCCGAACCCGCATTGGCGGATTATCGTTCCTCGCGTGCCACAACGCGATATCCTTGTTGTCGATGACGAACGCAGGCTTGTAGATGACAAAGGGGCTACCGAGAGGCTGTGCTTGCCGACTTGCCTCGTAGTATGATTTCACATAGCCATCACGGGAGGTGCTGCGAATAGCACGAGCGCCTTCTTTGTCGCCTTGCTCGTCCAAGGTTTGTGCAATTTCGTCCACACACCGACAAAAATGCGTGGGGTCTTGACTGTATTTGGCAAAAATCAGTTTTCTGATTAACCGCATTGCGTCTTGCTGCGTCATAAGCACACTCCTTTCACTTTTCTGTAGAAACCAAAAAGATTTTTTTGGAGAATGTCCCCTTCTCCGACGCTTTCTGACTTCTGACCTGTTCAATTTCTCGCTTTGAAACTGCACAAGTCTTACCCATAGCGTACATGACCTCCATCACATCTGCCATTTCCTCGGCGCAATCCAGAACGCTCCGTTCCTTAGCTGTGTAGACTTCCAGCAACTCCTTGACCTCTTCTTGCAACTTTTCAGCCAGAGCGTCTTCGTACTCCTTATCTGTCAGCTTGCGAGTTACGCAAGTTTCGCCGTTTTTCTCGATAATTGCCGGGATGTTATCCCGAACCAGTTTCTGATACATCATGGCTTTATGCTCCTTCCAATTTACAACGCCGCAACGGTATGTGCAGTTTATGACAGGTGTCTGCGGGTTCTTGTTCACTTTTGGCTTCTCCAAAGATAACACAACCTTTTTGCTGCTGTTTTGACAAATATGTTGGCAAATTATCGTTTGTGACGGGAATGAAAGAGTATCCCCGCTCACTGGCATACATAGCCGCTAAAGCAGCTATCTTCTTACCGGATTCTGCTGCAATGACGACCTTTTCCCGTTTTGCCAGCATCTTATCGAGGTACTCTGACATTTGTTTGCGGGACTTCATCATCGATAATGGAGTTCC
>ERZ1106951.4006-NODE-4006-length-10140-cov-6.655726_pt1 | contig 10140 bp, 6 predicted proteins | sample MGYA00403676_ERZ1106951 | MGnify/ENA primary metagenome ERZ1106951 (study PRJEB35170, sample SAMEA104062398) | human gut metagenome | biome: human gut; feature: human-associated habitat; material: faeces | place: Denmark | collected 2012-04-23 ...
GGTGTCCCAGGGCAAAGCCGTAGAGAACGCAGTGGGAGAGCTTTGTGAGCTTCTTCGCGAGCTTTCCCTCCGGAAGTCCGTCCACGATGAACAGGTCCACGTTCAGGCGGCTGATCTTATCGTCATAGAACTCCATCTTTCCGGAGTCCTCGAACTTCTGGCTCTTATTGTATGTCACACGGGAGATAAAGTCGTAGAACGCCTTTCCGCCATGGTACTCGTTCGGCTCCACAAAGGACATGTCCTCCGGCAGCTCCCGTCTTACGACCTTCGCGAACATCTCGTAGTTCTTTCTTGTGAACATGACGTCCACATCGTCATCCCACGGGATAAAGCCGCCGTGGCGCACCGCGCCCAAAAGCGTGCCGGAATCCAGTGCGTACTTGATCTTGTACTTTCTGCAGATCCGGTCGATCTCCTTTAAAAGCTTTAAGTTGACCTCATGGACTTTCGTCAGGTCAAAGGATTTTTCTCCGCTCACTGTAACAGCCCCTCTTTAATCACTTTTGCCATATAGTCGATCTTTTCGTCTGTCATTCCCGGATAAACGCCAACCCAGAAGGTGTCGCTCATGATCCGGTCCGTATTTTCCAGAGTGCCTACTACGCGGTAGCCCTTTTTCTCTGCTCTCATCTCGTCGAAGCACGGATGCTTGATGAGGTTTCCGGCAAACAGCATTCTCGTCTGGATCCCTTTGCTCTCAATATACTGGACGAGCTTATTTCTGTCTGTTCCCTCTTTGCATGTGATCAGGAAGCCAAACCAGCTCGGTCTGGAATTCTCAGCCGGTACCGGAAGGATCAGACGGTCCTCTGTCTCAGCGAGAGCTGCTCTCAGGCGGTCGAAGTTGTGGCGTCTGCGCTCCACGAAGGTCGGGAATTTCTCGAGCTGGGCACATCCGATGGCTGCCTGGAGGTCTGTGGCTTTCAGGTTATATCCGAAATGGGAATATACATATTTGTGGTCATAGCCAAGCGGAAGCTCACCGTACTGTTTGTCAAAGCGGTGTCCGCAGAGGTTGTCATGTCCGGACGGGCAGACACAGTCACGGCCCCAGTCGCGGAAGGAACGGATGATCTTGTTTAACAGCGGATTGTCCGTGTAAACGGCTCCGCCCTCACCCATGGTCATGTGGTGCGGCGGATAGAAGCTGGATGTTCCGATATCGCCTACGGTTCCGGTGAATTTCTCCTCACCGTTGATGGTGTATCTGGAGCCTAACGCGTCGCAGTTGTCCTCAACGAGCCACAGGTTATGTTTCTCACAGAATTCCTTCACTGCCTTTAAATCGAACGGGTTTCCGAGTGTATGGGCGATCATGACTGCCTTTGTCTTATCGGAAAGTGCCGCCTCTAACTTTGTGACATCGATATTGTACTGCGGGATCGTCACGTCAACGAACACCGGGACAGCGCCATACTGGATCGCTGGAGTTACGGTGGTCGGGAAACCTGCCGCAACAGTGATGATCTCGTCCCCGCGCTTTACACGGCGCCCGCCGAGAAGCGGGGATGTAAGTGTCATGAATGCGATCAGATTTGCGGAGGAACCGGAGTTTACGAGGGCGCAGTAGCGCACATGAAGGTACTCCGCGAGCTTCTTCTCGAACTCATCCGTGTAACGTCCGGATGTAAGCCAGAACTCCAGGGAGCTGTCCACAAGGTTTACCATCTCCCTGCTGTCGTACACACGGGACGCGTACGGAATACGGTCTCCCTCATGGAATTCCTTTTTCTGATTATGGAATTTATCGGCATATTCGGCTACGAGGTCAAGGATCTCTTTTCTTGCCTCCGCCTCTGTCTTGTTTTCAAACATAACTTTTTCCTTTCCTGATGATACAGCAGACCAATTTCTGAACTCGTTCCTGCTGTATACAATGTTTCATTTGCCGGGAAGTTTCTGCACGCACCTCCAGGTTTCCTGTCTTTTTCAAATAGTGGATTATTTTCTTCTGTTCTACTGGAACATCTTCTTGATCTGTCTGTCCATGACAGCCACAACATCGCCGTTCTTCTCATACTCCTGGCACCACTCAACAGTGAGTCCGATGGCTTCCTTCACGCCATAACGCGGATGCCATCCAAATGTGGTCTTCAACTTGGAGCAGTCGAGTTTTAAGAAGTTTGCCTCGTGAGGACCTCCATCGCTCTTGTTTTCCCAGGAAAGTCCATTTCCCCAGGCGCTGCAGAACATGTCCACAAGCTCACCCGTGGTCACGCAGTCCTTGTCATCCGGTCCCACGTTGTAGTATCCGGCGTATTTTCCGTCCTCATACTGGGCCTTCGCAACCATGAGATATGCCGCTAACGGCTCCAGCACATGCTGGTACGGGCGGGTAGAATGCGGATTGCGGACAACGATCGGCTTTTTCGCCATCGCCGCGCGGACGCAGTCCGGAACGATACGGTCATTCGCGAAGTCGCCGCCGCCGATGACATTTCCCGCACGGCAGGTTGAGATCGCGCAGTGTCCGTCCGCAAAGAAGGACTTCCTGTAGCTGTGTGTCACAAGCTCGGAACATGATTTGCTGTTGGAATACGGATCATAGCCGTCCAGGCGGTCCACCTCGCGGTAGCCGTACTCCCACTCCCTGTTCTCGTAGACCTTATCCGTCGTCACGTTTAAGAAAGACTTCACGCACGGATTCAGGCGGACACACTCCAAAATATTGACGGTGCCAATGACGTTCGTCTCGTAGGTGTAGACCGGATCCTTATAGGAGTCCCGCACGATAGGCTGTGCCGCCAGATGTAAGACGATCTCCGGTTTTGTATCCTCGAATACCTGCTTTAAATGGGCGAGGTCCCTGATGTCACCGATGACAGAATTCATCTTACCCTCAAGACCTGCCATGTTGAACAGTGCCGGGTCTGTCGGCGGGTTTAAGGAATATCCTGTGACCTCCGCCCCCGCGTTTACAAGGATCCTGGAAAGCCAGGTTCCCTTAAAGCCGGTATGTCCGGTTACGAGGACCTTCTTTCCTTTATAAAAGTTAAATACTTCTTCCAAATTCATTTTCGTATCTCCATTTACGGATTTTTGCTCTCCGCGCAGCCGTTTTCTGCGATCCTCACAGCGGCTTCCGGAAAGCAGGCGTGTGAACCTATTCCCAGATCTTCCACGGCGCGTTTCCTGACTGCCACATCGCCTCTAACTGCTGTTTCTCGCGCTGGGTATCCATGCACTTCCAGAATCCCTCGTGGCGGTATGCCATGAGCTCGCCGTCCTTTGCGAGGTTTCTTAACGGTGCCTGCTCGAATACGGTGGAATCGCCCTCAATGTAGTCGAATACGCCCGGATTTAATACCATGTAACCGCCGTTGATCAGGCTGCCGTCATCGTCATTCTTCTCGCGGAAGGAATTGATCTTTCCGTTATCCTCGAGGTCGAGGACACCGAAGCGCTGTCCGATATTGACTGCCGTGATGGTTGCGAGCTTTCCATGGCTTCTGTGGAACTCTTCCAGTGCCTTTAAGTCGATGTTTGCAAGACCGTCGCCGTAGGTCAGCATAAACGGCTCATTTCCCACATACTCTTTGATCCTCTTTACGCGTCCGCCGGTCATGGTGTTGAGTCCTGTGTCGATCAGAGTCACCTTCCACGGCTCCGCATAGTTGTTGTGGACCTTCATGCTGTTGTTCGCAAGATCGAAGGTCACATCAGATGTGTGAAGGAAGTAATCCGCAAAGAACTCCTTTACCACATACTGTTTGTATCCCAGACAGATAATAAATTCGTTATACCCGAACTGGGAATAATATTTCATGATATGCCACATGATCGGCTTCTCACCGATCTCGATCATCGGCTTTGGTTTTAAATGACTCTCCTCGCTGATCCTTGTTCCGAATCCTCCTGCCAGGATTACTACTTTCATAGGTTTACCTCCATATATTCCAACCGTTTTCTTTGAGGACCGTAAGTGCTTCCCGGCATCCCGGTTTGTGATACTCCAGCGCGTCCTCCAGTGTTTTGTCTGACTCGTTTTCAAAATTTAATAAGATCTGTTTTACTTCGTCCCGGTTATGTTCTTTCCGGTACTTTCCGAAGCGGAATTCCTCCGCCGTCGTCATCACGTTTCCGATGAGGAACATGGCGGCGAGGGCGATCGATAATCTCTTTACCAGCTTTGGCAAAGGATCCTTTTCAGTCCTGCTGATATGCTGTGCCCCTTTCGGCTCTGTGCCTCTGCTTTCCCTGCATTCTTCCTTTTTACAGAATCCGCACTTCGCAGCCAGAGCGAACGTAAGAAAGATTCCGATCACACCGATCTGATACTGCAGCGCATACCGGGAACTCATCCCATACTTGTCATTCGGCATAAAGATATACCGGCTCACAAGCACCATCAGGTGGTTCATACCACCGCCTGCCAGGAGCATCAGCGGCAGGATCGTCTGTTCCTCGATCCGGTAATAAAAATTCATCCACAGCGCAAAGAAATACGCAAACAGGACGATCACGCCGACCGCGCACCAGACCTTCCCCGGAATCCCTGCAAAGCTCCTGTCAATCAATTCTACTCCAAAAACCATGGAAGCAAAAGACTTAAGAAGAAATTTAATAAAAAATTTCGGATCCTGTCGGAAAGCCGTAAAGAGCGGCACATTTACCGCCCCCGAATACTCGTAAACCGCCTGGGAGTTGCTCCAGAGGTAAATGAGAAACGGAATGACTGCCACTGCGATCAGGGCGATCACGCGGGCGGTTCCGATTCCGGCAAGATCATCTGAAATTACACCGATCACGCCAGCGTTTTCCCTGCCTTTGCCCGATACGTTTTTCCTATCCGTACTGCTTAAATTCTGTCTGTCGGCCTTTGCCTGATATTTTCCAGATAAACTCTTTGCAATTACAATATCGCGCACGTAAATAAACAGGTACGCCATCACGATCGTCACCGTGTAGATCGCGCAGTACGGTCCCGCCGCCCCTATGGTGATCACAAACGGCAGTACAAAGAGAAGTACAAGCTCCGATTTCTTCGCGTTTCGGAATCCCTTTTCGTACACCTGATCCAGCAGGGCATAATTCCAGAAAAACAATCCGAATGCCAGGAAATGCGCCCATCCGGTTCCGTTGTACAGCATCTCCCACTTATTAAGGCTGAACATGACGATCATCATCGCCGCGTACCAGACCGGGCAGAGTTCCTTTTTCCTGCTGTACCGGCCGATGACCAGGGCGGATAGTCCAAATCCGAGGATGCCCATGATCCGGTCCACAGTGACGCTGTATCCAAAGATCATGACATTCAGTCCGCGCTCTAAGAAGTTCACCGGAATTCTTGTGAGCAGATCCGCCACAAAAAACTTATCCGGGTTCCACACGTCCGGCAGATAGGAATTGATGAGCCGGATATAATCGGAATACACCATGTCAATGGCGGAGCGCCTGATATATGCCAGATAAAAAATCATCCCCAGAACTGGAAGTCCGATATAGACATAGCTTTTCTTATTCTTCATGATCTCCTCCGCCTGCTGCGGTTCTTCCTACGTTATTTCCTGCATGTTCCGCTGCCGGTCTTCTTTTCGGTCTGCGGCGGCGTCTCGCTGTCGGATCTGCTGCGCCTTCATTCTGTGTCTGCCTTGCTGCAATATTCCCCTGCGTCCGCTTTTCCGCTTCTCCACTCTTCCGCTTCAATTGCGGTGCTGTGTTCTTCTTTGACTTTTCTGACTTCACTGTCTCTTTCTTATCAGTTCCCGCTGTCCATCCGCCGGTTGGCTGACTGAGTGTCACGATCCTCATGGAAGTCTGGGGCTGTACCTGGCGCGGTTGGCGATCTGTCTCTTTCCCATGACACACAGTGCGTTTTTCTGTCGGCTTTACCGTTTTTTCTGTCGGCTCTGCTATTTTTTCTGTCGGCTTTGCTGCCTTACTCTGCGGTGCAGTCCCGCGAACCATTCCTGCTGCCTCAGCCTGCTCTCTGGCCGCTTTCGCGCGCTTTCTTCTCTGACGCCTCTTTGCGGAAGAACTCAGCTTCTCCGGCTGGGCATTCTCTGCGGTCTTCTCTACAATCTTTACTTCCCTGCTCTGCTGGGCTTTATTGACCGCTGTTTTTACTTCTCTCTTCTGCTGAGTTCTCTCCGACGTCTCATTCTTTCCAGCTGCCTTCCCATTGCTGCCGTTCTGCGGCTTTCTCAATGTCTGCTGATTCTCAGTGCTTTTCTGTTCCGCCGTTTTCTTTCCCTCGGTCTTCTGAACCACTCTCTGATTGCCGCTTACCTTTGCGTCCTGCCTCGCGTTCCCGCCACTGGTCTGCTTTCCGCCTTCACGCTTCCGGGCATGTCCCTGTCCGCTGTTCTTTGCCTGGCTTTTTCCTGCCTGACTCTGTCCTCCACTCTTTGACTGCCCCTGTCCGCGTCCTTTCATCTGTGCCACGGACGTCTTCTTCACGCTCGCCCCATGGCATCCCGTCTGGCTCTTTTTAACCGCCGGTCCTCTCTGTTTCCGCCGGTTTGCGTGGTGGTCAGCGACGATCCGCAGAACATCTTCCATATAATTGTACTGGTTCCAGGCATCTTCCTTAGAAACATAGTTCTCATGAACCGCCTTGTTTCCGATCACGCGGATCTCGTTCAGTTCCCACTTTCCGACCCGGTCCAGATACCCATTCTCGTCGAGCCACCATCCAAACTGCTGGAAGGTCATGACTCTCTGACGCTTTCTCCCGTTCATCCGGTAAGTTTCGCGCTGTCCTCTTCCATCCGGACCGCTCTTGGCGTTCGCCATCGCCTGGGCAGAATTGTCGAGCTCAATCCCATTAAATTCCGCCACCAGCTTCAGAAACAGTTCCAGATTCTGGCGGCCCTTTACCATAGCCGCATTATACTCCCCGCGCCGCAGCCATTGCTTTTCCTTCTTGAGTTCCCGCTTTACAGGAGCAAGATGGGCAGTCATGTCCCTCTTCCTCAGGAAATACCCGAGCACAAGGAACAGGACCACAGCAACGGCAAAGCCCGCGCACATTGGAGCCCACTGCTGTCCATTCATTCTTCTGATTCTCCTTTTTTACTGTCGCAGCCTTCTCCGGCTGCCCTTCTGCAGAAAATTTCATTCCTGCGTTTTCCCGGCGGTCCGCAAAAATTTCTGCGGACCTGCCTCTTTTACTGGTCTACCACCTTCACGACCATCGCCAGATTTTCCTCCCCGCGGTGTTCCTTCGCCCCTTTCACATAGAAGTTGCAGGAAAATTCCACGGTAAATCTCTGATACGGCGCAGCCGGGATCTCGTAGTACATCGTGTTGTCCGTAAATACAAGATCAGCCATCTGCCGTCCGTTCACCTTGATCTTACAGGTCTCACCGCCTGTAAGCCTGCCCGGGTAGTAGCACTTTAAGGTCAGCTTGCTGCTCTCCCCGTTTGTCAGAACGATCTTCGCGTGCTCATCGATCCATCCGTCCGAATAGCTGCCGAAAGGCGTGTCGAACCTCTGCCTCTTCACGATCTCCGTCACATCGTTGTATGCGTTGTGCTCCGGATCCTCACACAGGATCACCATGTCATCCGTGATCTCTTTGAGATCCATGTCACTGTCGATAAGCTGGAGCTTCGGAACATTTGTTTTATCTTTTGCATATACTTTCAGGAATGTTTCAGCATTAAAATCACTGATCTCAAAATCCTTCCCGATGATGTAGATCTCCTTGTCGAAGATATCGTCCCCGTATGTTCCGTATGTCTTCTCCGCCAGGGAATTATACTGGCTCTGGGGCGCCCACAGATACAGGTTGTCCCAGTTGTCCCGGTAATATGTCTCCACCGGGAAGATCAGGCAGCCGTACAACAGCACCAGGATCCCCGCCTTCCCCATCACCCGTGACAGGTAGGCAAAGAACAGAAGCGCCGCCGCGTAAGCCACATAGACCCAGCGCATCTCCACACGGATCGTCACGCTGGAGCTGCCGATGCAGAGTGTGATAAACACAAGGAACAGCACCGCGTTCTTTAAATGGCAGACGATCTCATCCCGCGCCCGGATCATACCGATCACAGCCGCCAGAACGCCGACACCCAGAATTGCCTCCGCCGCCAGAATAAGATTTTTGATTCTATCCGGGCTGTCCGCAAACGGTTCGATACAGAGGTGGAGCGGTCCGGAGTTTCTCCCAAACACGAGTCCCACCTGGTTCAGTGCCTGTCCAATGGCGTCCGTGAACTTAAAAGTATCTGCCACGTCAGTTCCGCCGGTTCCCGCCGGTGAAAGCGTTCCGATAGTGTAAAGGCGGATCATCTGGATCGCGCCGAACACGAAAAGCGTGATCACAAAGAGCAGGCTCTTCGGAAAACGGGAATCAGCCTTCTTCTCCGTTGCTGCCGTGCGAACCGCCGTTTCTTTCTTATTCTGTGCCCCACGGCTCTGTCCTCTTCCGCGGCTTCGTCCCGGTTTCGCGGCGCGGTCCGGTTCACTATTTCTCTCCGGCTCCACCGTCACAGTCTCCGACGCCAGGCCTTTTCCAAATCCAAGGACCACTGCCATAAGAAGTAAAGGCAGAAGTGCCATGTACCGCTCGTGGATGAAGCAGACCGCAAAGTACAGGACGTTCGCCATGAGAAACGCCCCCACCCTTTTCTCATTCACATACCGGTACAGAAACCACAATACGCCTAACGCCGCCCACAGCGCCAGGCTCTCCATCAGCCCGTAAAACTGACCGATCTGATAATATGCCATTCTGGATGACAGGTAGAGAATCCCAGCCGCGAAGCTGATGATCTTTCTTCCGTTACTGAATGACACTGCCATCCGGTAAATGCTGTACGCAATTCCCACGTTCAGGATGATGTTGAATGGAACCATCCACTCCACATGCCCCCCGATAAAGAAAAGCTCCAGCCAGGATGCCAGATAAAACAGGAAGCGGAAACGGCTGCTGCCCATTGGAAACACATACTCCGTAAACGACTGATCCCCGTAACAGGACCAGAGATACAGGTCATCCATGTAAAGTCCCTTTAATTCCACTCCCCGGTTGATCCAAAATCCAAATCCCAGAAAGATTGCAAAGATCAGAAGCTCCGGGCTCCATCTCTTCCACGCTTCCAGGATCTTCTCCTGTAAATTCATGTCTTATCCCCTTACTGCTGTTCTCCGGGCCAGTATTTTTCGGTAAACTCCGCTAAAAGTGCCTCGCTCTCCTCCTCGGTGAGTTCCGTCGGCTCGGACGAGAATACCGCAAGCCCGTTTCCATTTTCATACAGGAGGTCTGAGAGATACCCCTGTTTCAAGAGACCTGTCACGTTCCGGAATCCGTCCGTTCCAGGCTTTAAATATCCGCTTCCGAGGTAGATGTAATCTACTCCAGCGAATGTAAAGAAGTCCGCCATCACCTCCGGGCTGGATGACAGGTTGAAGTTTCCTCCGCTTCCCTCAATATCCGTGTAGCTCTGGGTGCTGCATGGGAAACGCAGCATCTCGGGCTGCTCACCGAATACGACGACTCGGTTTCTCGGGTTCTCCGCCAGGATATCCCATATCTTCTCATTTCCGTAGAACGCAAGCAGTTCATGGGACTCTTCCATATGATCATAATATCCCCTGTGGATGAACTTCACCGGTGTCAGTCCCAGGGTTCCACCCCAGTTGCTCACCGCCGTGATGGTCACATTAAAGAGAATAAACGGTACCAGCATCCTGCATATGGATCCGCGCAGGAAACCACTCTTTAATTTTCCTACCACAATCACCGCCATGATCGCTGACAGCGCATAGAGAAGCAGGAAATAGTTGCCGTCCACCTGCCATAACAGGTAAAGAGCCATGAGACTCATGAGTCCGTTCGTCACAAATACCAAGGCCAGACAGATCAAGGTATTTTTCTCTTTCTGCCTCGATCTTCTCACATCCGCCAGCACCGGCAGACAGACGAGAAGAAGAAAGAGCAGAAGCAGCGGTGTGCTCCAGGCAATCCGCACATGGGCCATGTCCTCGCCCACAGGGGCCATGAGGACACCATAAATTCTCTTTAAAATGTGCTTTAGTCCCTCGATTGAGATCATGGATCCGCCGTTCGACGGCAGACTTTCAAACCGGTACGGGTACCTCACGGTAAATCCGAGGGCCGCCCAGATCGAGTTAAACACGGATGTCAGCGGAAGTCCCGTATGCAGCCATGTCCGGTACCAGATGAGAA
>ERZ1106951.4017-NODE-4017-length-10119-cov-3.380862_pt1 | contig 10119 bp, 5 predicted proteins | sample MGYA00403676_ERZ1106951 | MGnify/ENA primary metagenome ERZ1106951 (study PRJEB35170, sample SAMEA104062398) | human gut metagenome | biome: human gut; feature: human-associated habitat; material: faeces | place: Denmark | collected 2012-04-23 ...
GACTTCACTTTCCTCGATTTTGTTCGCGAAGTAGGTAAGCATATCACTGTAAACTATATGATGGCGAAAGACTCTGTGAAACGTCGTCTGAATGGTGAAGCGCGTGATGGATTGTCATTTACCGAGTTCACTTACCAATTACTTCAAGGATATGACTTTCTTCATTTGTATGAAACAAAGGGTTGTAAACTCCAAATGGGTGGTTCCGACCAGTGGGGAAACATCACTACCGGTGCCGAATTGATCCGCCGTACCAATGGGGGAGAGGTATTCGCGTTGACTTGCCCGCTGATTACAAAGGCTGATGGTGGTAAGTTTGGTAAAACAGAATCCGGAAATATCTGGCTGGACCCTCGCTATACTTCACCTTACAAGTTCTATCAGTTCTGGTTGAATGTAAGCGACTCCGATGCCGAACGCTATATTAAAATCTTCACTTCTATCGAGAAAGAAGAAATTGAAGCATTAATTGCCGAACATCAGGAAGCTCCGCATTTGCGTCTTCTCCAGAAACGTCTGGCTAAGGAAGTGACTGTGATGGTTCATTCTGAAGATGATTATAACGCAGCAGTAGACGCATCGAACATTTTGTTCGGTAATGCGACTTCGGAAGCTCTGCGCAAACTGGATGAAGATACGCTGCTTGCTGTATTCGAAGGAGTGCCTCAATTTGAGATTTCCCGTGATGCATTGGCAGAAGGAGTAAAGGCTGTTGATCTATTCGTTGATAATGCGGCCGTATTTGCGTCGAAAGGTGAAATGCGCAAGTTGGTTCAGGGCGGTGGCGTTTCGTTGAATAAGGAGAAGCTGGCGGCCTTTGATGAGGTAATTACGACTGCCGACCTGCTCGACGAGAAATATCTGCTTGTTCAGCGTGGTAAAAAGAACTATTATCTGCTGATTGCAAAGTAATAATGCACGATTCACTCGATAGAATATAAAAAAGTGAACGAAATATTTGGAGGTTTGCTTGCAAATCTCTATCTTTGCACCGCTTTTTAACAGAAAGCACAATGAGTTTGTCCTATGGTGTAATGGTAGCACAACAGTTTTTGGTTCTGTTTGTCTAAGTTCGAATCTTGGTAGGACAACAAGAGAGGCCCTGAAAGAGATATCTTTCGGGGCTTTTTCTTTTTGTGTGGATACAAAGTCACCTCTTAAGCTAATACGATGATCTATTTATGGTCACGTACCTATTTCCCGTCTTTTGATGAATCTTTATATGCCTTGAAGAAGTATCCCTCTATTAGGATGTAAGAAATTTGTTATAGCTTATTTGTACGTAATATTGACTGTTTCGATGTTTGCCTTACTCATATTTGGATAGACTTCTATATTGTTAGCAATAATATATTTACAGTTCTATAATAAATCCGAATACCGTTTTTAATAAATAGTGGGAGAGTTTATTAAGAACGGTATCTGAGTTTATTAGAAACTATTTTCAGAGAATTACTGAAATGCTTGGGATTTATATATACAAAATGGGAGAAAATCAATACTGATTTTCTCCCATTCGGTTCTTCCATATATGGAAATATATGTTTTGATAATGTGTTATTATGTCTTGATTTTTATATAACTCATATTACTTTTTTCTTTTTCTGTTCCTCAAAGATACAAAATAAAAAGAGGAAAGTCAATAGCTAATCTTATTTTAATGGCAGTATAAGCAGAAAACGTGCACCATTGGTGTAGCTCTTGTCTACTTTAACTTCTCCATGTAATCGTTCGGCTATGGTACGGCATATATTTAGCCCCAGTCCTGATCCCTGTTTGAACTCATCCAACTTCTTGAAGCGTTCGAATACACTATCCATCTTATCAGCAGGAATGCCCGGCCCGGTGTCGCTGACAGAGAACGTGATTCTGTCGGGATACTCGGTCAGTGAACAATGCAGATGGATTTCCCCTTTTTCCGTGTGCTTCTCTGCGTTGGTAAGGAAGTTGATAAGCACTTGTTGCAGGCGTTGTTCATCTGTGGTGATCTGGAAATCGTCTGCCACTTCAGAGGTATAATAAAGCTTCACTCCTTCCGCTTTTCGATCCATTACAGTAGAGAGTATGAGCCTGCACATTTCGTTGCAATGGCAGGAAGTCAGGTTCATGGTGTATTTGCCGCTTTCCAGTGCGGAAAGGTCAAGAATATCGTTGACAAGCGTGGTGAGCAGCTCGGAGTTGTGTTGAACGAGCGAGCTGAATTCTAGCTTTTCTTCATCTTCCAATGGCAGATCCGGGTTGGATAATAATTGTGAGAATCCTACGATGGCATTGAGCGGGGTACGGATTTCGTGGCTCATGTTCTGCATGAAATGAGTCTTCATCTTGTCTGCCTGTTCGGCACGGTCGCGGGCAATCGTCAGTTCTTCGTTCTTCTCTTGCAGTTGTCTGATTGATTTTCTGCGTAGATAAAGGTAGAGCGTGAGGGCTATGGCAAAGAAACAGAAGAATATAAGGATGAATTTCAATATCATCAGCTGGCGTTCGGATTCTGCCTGTTTAGCTACCATAAGACTCTGTGTACGTTCAGTTTCCGCTTTGAATTGTGCGAGCTCCAGGTTACGGTTTCTTAGTAGTAGCTCGTTATTTTCGGCGTTCATCTTCTCGATTTCCACTTGCGATTTCGTTTGCTGCAGTTCGAGTGTTGTCTTTTGCAGGTTTAATTGTGTGTTTTCCAGCTGCAAGGCTTGCGCTTTTCTTTTCAGTTGTTCGTTGCCGATGCGCACATTCAGTTCCGACAGGTCGGCAGTCTGTATGAGTTGGTTCAGAGAATCCTGTAAACTCTGGAGCTTCTGAAGCGCCTGGTAAGCGTCTTTGTACTTCTGCTCTTTTGCGTAAATATTTGCCTGAAAAGCTATTCTCTCATGTAAGATAGAGGTGGAGTCGGCGAGAGCATGCGCTTTATCATATTGTTGGTTGAGTATATAATTGTATATCTTCAACTTATTCAGTTCATTCCTTCTGGTTTCACCATGTTTTTCGGTCGCTTTTAAACATTCCTGATAATAGCTTTTGAATTCCTCCTCCCTGTCGAGCGCGTATAAAAGTGTGCATTTGCGCAGCATGCAGGCATATTTGTTGGTTGAAGTCTTGGCACACTTGATTCCTTTCTCGGCATTCTCATAGGCTGCTTCATATTGCTTCAGATTTTGTTGGAGCATGGATATGTTCCAGTATATATAAGATATATCCTGTTCAGGGAGCTTCTCCTGTGTGTATACCAGTGATTGTTGGTAGTAATCCAGTGCCGTCCGGTTTTCTCTGCGCGCAAAGTAAATGTTTCCCATCATTCGCAGGCAAGTGGAGATACCGTAGGGATAGTCGTCGGCAAATGCCTGTTCTTTAGTCAATTCAGCCTCCTGGAGCGCACGCAGGGTATTACCTGTGTTCATCAGGTAATTAACTTTGTAGATGCTGCCAAAGTAGTAATATTGCAGGTAGTTGTTCTTTCGGGATATCTCCTGAAGCCTGCTGATTGCTTTCTCCAGTAATTCCGTTTTCCCATTATTGAAATAGTAGATTACCGGAATGGTAAGAGCGAGGCATTGTGCCTTTTTATCGTTGATCCAGATGGCTTTGGTATAGATAGTATCAGCTATTTCCAGTCCGGTTGCGTTGTTACGGTGTTTAGTTGCCTCCTCATAAAGTAGATAAAGAGAGTGGTCTATCTTGTACGGATTGTCCTGCGCCTTGGTTGGAAGGAGAGATCCGATAAAGGTGAACAACAAACATATACTGATGTACCTGACTATTTTCATCTTGATAACTATGGATTTACAGTGTTCTTATTGTTTATTTATGGCATTGTTATATTCGTATTCTTTGGCGGGAATCACCCACATCCAGTTGTTGGCGTCTTCCGGGTTGATAGTTACGGCTGCGTTGGTCATGTAGTTTCCTCCATCTTCGAAGGTGTGGCGTACGATGGTGTCTTTGCGCCGTTTGAAGTCAAACCAGCTGAATCCTTCGCCCCATAGTTCGATGCGGCGGTAGAACTTTATTTCGTCGAGCAGTGCCTGACCGCTCTTGTCGCAAGTATATTGAGGGTCGCGTCCGCTGTCGCGGATCAGTTCTTTCAGTAATTGCCTTGCTTCCGCTTCTTTTGGAGGCGTCAGGTGGCAGTTGGCTTCTGCTTCGATGAGATACATCTCCGAACTGCGGAAAAGGTTGAAAGGCATGGCACCTACTTTGTCGATACACTTAAATTTGAACGACATATAAGCGTATATTTTTGCCGAAGTATTCAGGTCGGGATACAACCCTTGGGCGTAACTGGTGAGTGCACTTCCGCCCAGACCATTGTTTGTTACCACCCGTGTTATAAGTATATTCGAGCGGATCGAGAAAAAGCCCCCTGCGGATATCACTTTCCGGTAATGCATCGTACAGTTCACGGTTGATACAGGCCGGATAAGTGCATACAAGAGTAGAGGAGGAGTTGTATGCAAGGCGTGCGGCGAGGGATGAGTTTCCCAGCGATTCTTCTTCACTGTCATAGATACTCCATATCCATTCGCGGTTGACGGTACTGAATCCGTCGAAATATTCATCGGTATTCATAAGCGGATAACCGGCACGTGCCAGTGCAGCGTAATGGGCGGCAGTACTCCAATCTTCACGGGTGAGTGCGGCACGGGCATAGGTGGCGTAAGCGGCATTCACATTGATTTTGTGATTCTCGTCTTCTTTGCGGGCAATTCCGGATGCCTGATAATAGGTGATGGCCTGGTTAAGGTCGTTGTAAATCTGTTTGTAACAGGCCAGCATAGAAGAAAGAGGACAGTCGCCGGTAGAAGATGTATTGAGCCGAAGAACCACCCCGGCAGCACTGCCGTTTTGCGAATCACACCAGCGTGGCGAGTAGAACTGCACTAGTTGCAGGTAACAATAGGCACGGTAGGTTAGTGCCTGCGCATAGATATATTTGAATTTATGACTACCTTCGGGGTCGACATAGTTTATAATAGCGTTGGCATTACTGATTACTTTGTAGTAATAATGCCACATATACTCCGTGTAACCACTGGTAGGTATAGCATGAGAAGCCCCGTTGAATATCGTATAGAAATTGTTGCGGGGACAATACATGTCAGCCCCCTGATACTCGGCATACATCAGTTTGACAGATCCTTCACCGTTGAATGACACGCCATCGAGTTTATTAGTGGGATAAGTGGTTTTCATCAACTTCTCCAATCCGCTGACAGCATAGGCAGCGTACGCTTCATCCTTGAATAAATCGGCAGGAGATACCTGATTGGTAGGGGCGGTATCCAGATAGTCGCTGGTGCAGGAGTAACACAACAGCGTCAGGAGCAGGCAGAATCCTATGGAGTGATTCAGGAATTTCATGTGTATGGCTTTTTTCTTCATAAGGCTATAAGTTAATGTTGACTCCGAACGAGAAAACACGGGCGATACTCGTATAATTGTTGACGATTCCGTCAAAGGTCTGTACCGGGTTCAGCCCTTTGCGTTTGCTGAACAGGGCGACATTCTCTATGGCAGCATGTAAGCGGATGCCGCCGAGTGTCAATCGTTTGCTCCATGTGGCGGGCAGGCGATAGGAGAGGGTGATGTTCTTGATGCTTAGATAGTCACCGCTTACAATATAGCGTGTAGATGCTTTCTGGCTGTTATATCCATTGATCGTTGCATCCAGATTTACTTGCGGAATACCCGATGGATCGAGACGGTTGGGCGATGTGGGCGTCATGCCTTCGGGGATTGCTGTCCATGCATTCAGTAAATCGGGAGTCAATGAATGTACGCCTACCGATGTCAGAGTCTGATAAGGCTGGTCGAAGATTTTGGAACCGCAACTGAAAATCATCAGGGCGGACAGAGTCAGGTCTTTCCAGCGGAGAGAGGTGTTGACCGAGCCGTTTATCTTCGGTAACGAACTGCCCGACCAGTCTTTGCGTGCATATCTCGGGTCGCCTGTATAATATTGCCCATTGATGTCCACCCAACTGTCTGTCGGAATCGGATTTTTGCCTTCGGTGCTCTCTTCTCCGTTTACGGGTGTTTTTCCATCCTCTCCGGCAATGTAATAAGCGTTGAAATCCGGCAGATATACACTGCGACCTGTCATCTGGTCTACGCCAGCATACTGGTACAGCCAGAACTCATAAATGCTGTGTCCCTCCTTAAACTTCTGGAAATCTCCGTTCGTAATTCCCTCTTCCCGATCTTTATCCGGCAGTTTTCCGATCTTATTTTTCACTTTGGAAAGGTTCAGGCCTACGTTCCATTCCCATTCCCGGTTGCGGATGATATCCCCGTCGGCAGAGAATTCCCATCCTTTATTGGAAACGTCTCCAATGTTTCGCCAGACGGTGGAAAGACCTGTCGATGAGTCAGTGGCACCGGCAGATAGCGGTTGGATAAACTTGAACAGCAAGTCGTCCGAATGCTTGTTATAGTATTCGAAACTTAGGTTCACACGGTTGAAAAGACGAGTTTCCAGACCGATATTCAGCGAAGAATTCGTTTCCCATTTCAGTTCCGGGTTTTCGTTCTGCACTTTGTAGTAAGCGGCTTCCCCACCGTTGACGGCAGAGCCGTAGAGAGACATCCACTGGTACAGGCCATTACTGCTTCCGAAGTTATCGTTTCCCACTTGCCCGTAAGAAACCCTTAACTTGAGCCGGTTCAGCCACGACACGTTTTTCAGGAACGCTTCGTTGGAAAGCATCCAGCCGATACCTACGCTCCAGAAGTTACCCCAGCGATGATCTGTATGAAAGATGGAGGAACCGTCACGCCGGAAAGAAGCCTCGGCAAAATAGGTTTCGTTGTAGTCATACCGGGCCCGTGTGAAGTAACCCTCTGTACGATAGGTGTCCTTATACCCCTCACTATAAGTTGTGGTGGTGAAATTCGAAAGTTCATCTATTCCGGGAAAACTCTCATTCTTTTTCTGTATGGCGTCGAAATTAAGCTTGTAATCATAGTTCTCGTGCCCCACCATCCATTCTACGAAATGCCTGCCGAACTGGTGTTTCCATGCCAGTAGCTGTTGTAGGGTATATTCCTTGTATTCCTGATCGATCTTGCTGATAAAACCAGTGTCCTTGTAAGCGCCTATTTCCGCATTTCCGTATTGGCTATCCTCGATATTGCGCAGGCTGATATTACCTTTCAGTGAGAATGTAAAATCGCGTAGGAAAGAAACGTCTACATAGGCATTTCCTTGCAAGGTATTGGCAGCGTTCCACAACTTGTTCTTTTCGCTTTCCCACAGCAGATGGCGTCCATTGCTGGCGGCATCCGATTCCGAACGGCTTTCCGAACCGTCATCATATTGTTTTCCGCCTTCTTCGTTCAGAATATAATCTCCTTTGGAATGAAGCGATGAGCCGTCGCTGGCAAATACATCCTCTGTATAGTGGAGGTGCACCGGATAGATCGGTGCTATTCTCCGTGCAAAGTAAAATGCATTCGACAGGTTATTGGATTGCGCACTTCCGGCGGCTCCTATATCCCAGTTTGTTTTCTGGTGCGTGCCTCCGAGCGACAAGCCCGTCTTGAGCCATGGGCGTGGGGTGAAGTCAGCGTTGAGTGAGCCGCTAAGACGATTGAAATCACTCTTCCTGGTATATCCGTCTTCATTAAGATAGCCTAGCGAGAAACGGATCCGGTTCTTTTCATTGCCGGATTCTCCGCTTAGGTTGTATTCCTGGCGGTGACCGTTACGTGTGTAGGGAGAATACCAGTCGAGATCGTCCTTATATCCGTCCAGTATCCGGGCGTCGGATACCAGATGACCGTTTGCGTCGAAAAGAGCATTATCGGCTTTGTTATAGATGTTGATTCCTACTTTGCTGATAATGTCATTGTTGGTGGCGATGGTCGCTTCTTCGGGGCTACTGCCGTTGCTGATAAGCTGGTTGCGATAGCCCTGCCACATCGTTTCCATGAATTGATTGGCATTCATACGCTCGTAATCACCCTGTCCACGCGCGCTGAAGCCGTGGCGAATGTCCAGTTGAAGGGAAACTCCCTGTTTCTTCGCCTTTTTGGTAGTAATTAAAATCACGCCATTCGAAGCCCGGCTACCATATAATGCGCATGAAGCAGCATCTTTCAGTACGCTGACACTTTCTATGTCTGCCGGATTAAGATCGGTGATCCATCCCGTATAGGGCATACCGTCTACCACGTAAAGCGGCTTATTGCTTCCGTTCACCGAACTGTATCCCCGGATCCGGACTTCCGCTTCGATGCCAGGCTGCCCCACTCCGTCAATTATCTGTAGCCCCGGTACTGCTCCGTTGAGCACGGAGATAACAGAACTGACCGGACGCATTTCGATTTGCTTACTGTCCACTACGGAAACAGCCCCGGTAATTGATCTTTTGAGGGCAGTGCCATACGCTACCTGCACTACTACTTCATCCAGTTCGTTCACGTTCGGACGCAACCGGATTTCCATCATATTATGCCGGGCAGGCACTTCGATGGTTTGGTATCCTATGTAAGAAATAACCAGCATTTGCTGTCCGGGGAGGGTTTGTTGAAGGGTAAACTTTCCATCCAGATCTGAAATACAGCCTTGCCGACTGCCTTTCACTGTGACGGAAGCACCTGTCAATGGTTCCCGGCTTTCCTCATCAATGATGATTCCTGTTATATTTTTTGTTTGGGCAAAAGCTAGGTTAATGGATAGAAGCATGTAAATACATATCACTCCTATCTTTATTAAAGTATCTTCTGTCCGTCCTTTAATAATTGTCATAAGTTGTATATCTTGACGTATTTGTTGATTTTGCTTGCTTATTTAAACATTTACAAAACTAATATATTATAATTAGTGTTATAATACATTGCCTCCTATTTATGCAATTTTAACGGTGTAGACTGCTAATTATTAGCTGAATTGGCAAATTAGATGCTTTTTCTTGTTCCATATTTTATATTATTTGCTCTTGCGGCTCGAGAGATAGAGGCTTCTTTCTTTTTTTCATTGCATTAAGTAGAAATCTCTCCCAAAACGTATTATAGTTCGTTAAAAAAGTATACATTGCACGGATTCTGGACATTTTTGGTGGATAATTGGAACAAAATTGCAAGGTTAACCCGTTTTCTTTTACTATTTTTGCATCGTGTACGTAAACGATGTGCATTTGAGAAAGAGAGCTTATTCAATAACTATAAATAAATAAGGTATGAAAACGAACTATGAAATTCGCTATGCTGCGCATCCGGAAGATGCAAAAAGTTATGATACAACAAGAATTCGCAGAGATTTCTTAATCGAAAAGATATTTGTCCCCAATGAAGTAAATATGGTATATTCCATGTACGACCGTATGGTGGTAGGTGGTGCGCTTCCGGTAGGAGAGGTGCTGACGCTCGAAGCGATTGATCCGCTGAAAGCTCCGTTCTTCCTTACTCGTCGCGAAATGGGTATCTACAATGTTGGCGGTCCCGGTATTGTGAAAGCAGGCGGCGCAGAGTTCGAACTGGACTATAAAGAAGCTCTTTATCTGGGTTCGGGCGACCGCGAAGTGACTTTCGAAAGCAAAGACGCTGCTCATCCTGCTAAATTCTACTTCAACTCACTGACTGCACACCGCAACTATCCCGACCGCAAGGTGACGAAAGCCGATGCCGTAGTAGCCGAAATGGGCTCTTTGGAGGGTTCCAATCACCGCAACATCAATAAGATGCTGGTGAATCAGGTGTTGCCTACCTGCCAGTTGCAGATGGGTATGACGGAACTCGCTCCGGGAAGTGTGTGGAACACGATGCCGGCACACGTACACAGCCGTCGTATGGAGGCCTATTTCTATTTCGAAATTCCCGAAGATCATGCTATCTGCCACTTCATGGGTGAGGTAGGCGAGACGCGTCACGTATGGATGAAAGGCGATCAGGCCGTTCTTTCACCCGAATGGTCAATCCACTCGGCTGCTGCTACCCACAACTATACCTTTATCTGGGGAATGGGTGGCGAGAACCTTGACTACGGCGATCAGGACTTCTCGTTGATTACAGATTTGAAATAACAACTACAATAGTTTTCCTAATTTAATAACAAAAAGAATTATGAATCAGTTTTTGAATTTTTCTTTGGAAGGTAAAGTAGCTCTTGTAACAGGCGCTTCTTATGGT
>ERZ1106951.4020-NODE-4020-length-10111-cov-3.251492_pt1 | contig 10111 bp, 8 predicted proteins | sample MGYA00403676_ERZ1106951 | MGnify/ENA primary metagenome ERZ1106951 (study PRJEB35170, sample SAMEA104062398) | human gut metagenome | biome: human gut; feature: human-associated habitat; material: faeces | place: Denmark | collected 2012-04-23 ...
ACATCAACGGTTTTGGAGACCGGTATTCTACCATTGAACTATACCCCTATTGGGTTTGCCTAATTAATATATCATAATAAAAATAAATATGCAATAGGTATTTTTCATTTATTTTTTGTTTGTTTTTTTCATGCTCATTTTTCGCATTTCTCTCTTCGCGATGTCTGTGATAATACCTTTCAACGAATTCTTCATAGACCTTATTAAACATCAATGCTTCCTTATAGCTGTGTGTTACCATTGCCGAAAGCAGCTTTTTTACATCCATCTGTCCGCCATGCATATCGCTGATGACGGAAAAAATTTCAGACGAATTACAGATATAGCCAAGGCTGCTGAAATATTCGCATGCCTCAAAAATAAATTCATACAGGTATGAAGAATCGTCACCAGCGCTACCGGCGGTGTCTCCCGCCGGCATAGTCTCATCAATATCTTCCATCAAGCACACGCCGGTTGTTATTTCATCGCATCGGTCAAGCATAGGGCATGATTCGCATCTTCTTGCCATCACAAGCCCTCCTTATCCAGCAATCACTCCCGCATAGGATTCGACAGTCTTTCTGATAATACCCATATCACGTCTGTCTTTTGCGAGCAGACCAATGGAATTCATTACTTTTACCTTATTTGCGTCATTCCTTAAAAAGTTTGCCCAGTCTACCGCTTCGGAGATAGACACCGGATGCTTGAGGCTTTCCTCCTGTAATGATACGATACAGGATGCAATACCGGCAGCCACTTTGTCATTTACTTTGGCATTATTTTTCAGGATTTCGATGATTTCCTCACGGGTTTTCTTTGGAATATACAGATACCCACATCGTCTGCGCATAGCACCGGACAGTTCACGGTATCCGTTTGATGTGAGAAAAACGATTGGCTCCTGGCCTTCCGGACAGTCTACTGCTCCAAGCTGTGGAATATTGATACCATACCGCTCAAGGTATTCATACAGCATATATTCAGTTTCTTCTGATGATTTATCAATCTCATCAATCAAAAGCAGTTTCCTTCCGGTACCGTTAATCGTCTGCAGGACTGGACGTGGAATCAGGAATTCTTCTCCGTAAAAATCAACATCCCCGGACACTTTTTTGATTGCTGCATTTACGTTAAGGTCTTTAATCTCTTCATTGATTTTTGGTTTTACAGCTTCCAATGTCAGCAGCTGACGCTGATAATCGTAATCGTATAAAATATCATCTTTTGTAAGCCCGTCATACATCTGCAGACGCAGGAACGGCAGACCAAGCATTTTTGCAACGGCAATTGCCAATGAAGTTTTACCGACACCAGGGTCTCCTTCAATCAGAACTGGCTTATTTAATGATAATGCAGCGAATACTGCATAGCAGATATCATCATTTGGAATATATCCATTATCTTTTAATCCCTGTCTAATTTCATCAATTGTTAACATAATATAATTATTGTCTCCTTATTTTTAAATTCTCAGAGGCCTTATTTCCTCTGGCATATTTAATATGCTGAATTTCTGCAGAAACGATATTTTTTTACGGATTTTTTTGTGTTTCCATACAGAAAAAATTGGCACTCAGACCAATACCAAGCATATCCAAAATTCAGCATATTATTTTTGCAAACAATAAACACGAAAGGAGTTTTTAAATGGTAGAAATAAAAACAGAACGAGCAAGCTATTATATTTCAACACATGGAAAATGTGAGTACATTGATATTGAACCAGGAACTGATACTTTTACGTTTTTGTCTCCGGAATCCTTGAAGGATATCGTGCATCAAGCAAAATCTCAAAGCTATTTATGGCAGAATATCAGTATATGTAATCACCTTACACATGGTCTTGTATATAGGCTCAAAGGTATAGAACAGACATTCCCCGATGTAAAAACGCTTATCATTGAAGATGATATCGGAGCCATACATATAGACAACCGTATGTTTCCAAATGTAAATCATATCATTTCCAATAATAAGCGATACATTAACGATGTTCCTATGCTCATCGCACAAAGTGATGAACCAGGATATCTAATGAACGCCTTTTGCATAAAGCGTGGAGAAACAGTTGATTTGCGTAATGTCAAATACATTTGCAATGGTGCATTTTCAGGATGCCATATTTCAAAAGTCATCAATTCTGATGATGTCTGGGGATGTGAAGAAAATGCATTTAAAGATTGCAAGTTTCTGTTTAATGATGAAGAATATGCTGACGGTACAATAAAATTCGGAAAAGTAATCGTATCAATAAAGCCAGGACTGACTAAGCTTAATATTCCTAATGATATTGATATTTATTCGGCATGTGAGTTTCCAGGCAGTATTAAAGAGGTAAGTTTTGATTCTTTTGACTGTCTGGCGAAATTCAAATGGTATCTTGAAAAATATGATATTGATACAATAAGTATCAATGACAAGCATGCATTAGAAACGCCAAATATATCACAGTATTTCGGCAACATAAATGCAAAAAACATCAATATCACAAAAGAAAACAAATTCCTCAAATCAATTGATGGCGCTATATTTACTGCAGACGAAAAAATATTGCTATATTGTCCACAAAATAAAGACAGGTATACTATACCATGCAAAACAGAGACTATCGGGTCATATGCATTTTCAGGATGTCACATAACGTCCATAACAATTCCAGACACAGTTAGCGGCATCGGCTCTTATGCTTTTTATGGATGCGAAATGCTGACAGAGGTTAAGCTTGGAAACGGCATTACTGATTATGGGGAATTTGGTGCTTTCGGAATCTTTCAGAATTGTACTGGCTTAAAGCATATAGAAATTCCATCATGCGTTACTGCAACATGTGAAAATATGTTCCATAACGTCAATCTGGAATCCGTGGTATTACATGAAGGCCTCCGGTATATCGGGCGTAATTCATTCAGAAACGTCACAGTTGACACCATAACGCTTCCGGCATCATTAAAGATGATAGCGCCAGATAACTTTCATGGCGTAAAAGTTTTCAACATCTGCGGCGATGTCCCTGTAGGACTGATTGTAGATATTGCAAAAAGCACACAATCATACAGTAAACGTATAGAGGCAATTAAGATTAACAACGAAGATGTCATTTTTGTATTGAATATGATGCAGGACGGGCAGGCAAAAAAGCTGTATTTCACAAGATATATCAGCACCTGGCAGGCAAATAAGCTTGATTACCTCCTAAGCACCTTTAAGACACTGCCTGATGACTATCTGGTAGATTTATGTAAAAATATCAATGACCCCGAACTTTCAATAAGGTCTATCTTAACGCTGTATAAGCATACTCACAAAAACGGACTGAGAAAGCTTTTACAGATTATGTCAAATTCAATCCTAAAGCATTGCCTCAACATGCAAAATAACGAACTGACGATAGAGCTTTTATCAATGAAAATATTTACACAGCAAGAGCTTCACGAACTGCTGAAATTTGCACAAGAACAGAATGATACGGTTCTTACGGCAGCAGCATTAAATGCACTGGCAGACTGTAACGATGCTTCTGATTTTATCATTTAACTTTCCCCGGCAGAAATCTGCCGGGATTTTTTTTGCAAAAAAAAGAAGCGGTGATGTTATCACCACTTCTCTTTGCTATTTAGAAAAACATCATCTGACCGCCCTGGCCTTCAAAAAGTAAGTCTTCAATATTGACTTCTTCAATATTATCAGTTTCTTTCTTTGCTTCAGGTTCATATTTTGATAAGATACCCTTCTCAATCATATCTGTAAAAAACTCATCAAAGCACTGATTGATAAATTTCCTCTCATCCTTTCGCGGATAAGCGACCATCACGCCGGAAACTGCACATTCAGCATGTCCTACGAGATAATCTGAGCGTCTGCCATCCAGCTTATCTTTGACATAGCATGCAAAAGCACGGGCAAACATCTCATGAGCAGATGACCAGTAACCGTTACCGGCTTTTTTGTATTCACCATCAAAGAACTTTGATGACTCATAGAAAAATGTCTCCTTTCCGTCCTGCTCTTTGAATGCTTTAACCAGCTTTTTAACAGATTCTGGCATCTTTGACAGGTTAGCAGATGCAAATCCATGCACACCGAATTGCTCTGCGATATACGCGTCCATTGCATGACCCCATTCATGAGCCAGAGAGCCAGCACCACGCTTTTTAGTCATGTTGATGACATTTTTGTCCAGTTCATAATGCGCCATAGCGTTACCGCGTCCACGTGCTCCGAAAGCAATTGCCAATCCACCTCCAAGACTAATATCTTTTGGAGAAATACATACAGCCTTATACAGGTCTTCAAAAGCGTCATAAGCCATATTTATAGAGCCAATACGGTCTTTTGAAGTAGTATAATTGCCAAATTCTCCTCCACGCAGTCCATATCTTGCCATCAGTACTCCGCCATCAGAAAACTTGAAGAAGTTATAGCTGCTGCCGGTTCTCTCAATAACTGAAAGATGCGGCGGCAAAAATGTTTCTTTCTTTGCATCTTCTTTTTCAGATAATCTTTTGGATTTATCTTTGGCAATAATATTTTTTGCCTCAAGCTCTGACAGTGCAACGCCGATACGGGTCTTTTTGTTGTACATCGGAACGTATACGGCATTCTCATCCGATTCAGCAAGAAGTGAAGTATAGTTTGCTGTATCAAAGAATGTTACAATACTATTCGGAAGTGTAATAACATTTTTGAAACGCTTATCATCAAATTTTTCGCTGCACATGTTTTCAGCAGTACATTTGATGATTTCATACTTTTTGCTCTCCTTTTCGTCAAGGGTAGCCATGAACATGGATGCGTCGCTATCCTTCTTGATACGGTCAATATGATACACATATCTTAATACCGTATTACCGTCAAGAAGCTGCTTTGCGATGCTGCTGGCATACTTCCAATGCTTGTCTTTCGGGTCATCAGAAGCCTTTTCCAGATACTTAAAGATTCCGGGAATCTCGCTGTCTGAACCTTTATAGAACTTCTTGATGTCATCAAGAGTCCTGCACTCTTCCGCATCTGACTTGACATCAAGGACAAAGGACATATATTCCTCAATCCCAATGTTTTTAACTGGCTTAGGTGCAACTGCATCACGCATCTGGTCTCTCCAGAAGAGAACTTCACGCGGGATACCCTGTTTTTCAAGAGCTTCATATTTAGGATGTTTCCAGAGGGCAGCTTTTCTTGCCATCTTGCTCTGTTCATCCTCTGTTGCCTCTTTAAAAATTGCCCATATATCTTTTTTTGCTCCGCCAATCTTCTGTCCAAAATCGTTCAGTTTTTTCATAATTTTCATTTCCTTTCTTTGTTCTTTCTTTGTTTGTGTTACAAATCTAATATGCAAAACTTCCCGTAACACAAAAAAGCCCGGCAGGATATGCCGGGCGCGTGTTTAAATATTAAATTTTGTTGATTTTTTAGGGGATTTTTTCTTCTGTTCTTCAAGCAGATATGATACAAGCACCACCATCTCTTTTTCACTTGCAAGCTTGATAAAGTTATCAAGACTTTTTGATGCAAAAAATCCAAAACTGAAAAAACGTATCAGCTGCTTTTCATCACCATTTTCAAACAGACGCTTGACAATGCTCTTTTTGGCATTTTTCAATAGTTGTTTATAGCAATCCTTTTTTGTGATGTCATACAAACATATCATCATATCCTGCCGTAAACTTTTATCGATGGCATTCATGCCATCTTTCTGAAACAGACCATCAATCTCATCTTCCGGAACTACGTCGTAAAAGGAAAACAGTTCATCAAGACGCGCCGCCAATTTAGAAGGCATGTGACGCGGAAGATAATATGTCTTGCCATTCACGATTAAGGTTATGATTATTTCACCGTCAGCCTTACGATGTGAATATGTAGACGTAACTGCCTTCAATAAACCATAGGGAACTCTTTTTCCTGTTACATGTATTACTGTTGCCTGAGAGAAATTGTAATTACCAACATATTTTAATGATTTCGGCAATGTAATTTCATGTGCTGGATATCCAGAAAGTGCACCGCTTTCTATGGATTCAAGCCCTTCGTTTAAAACAAGTTTGTTTATCTTGGAATTACTGAACATATTCTTAGATAAACCTTTCACATATCCAGGAATTTCAAGCTCTGAAAAAGTTCCACACGATGAGAATATGCCATTACCACAGCATTGTTCAAAATGTGTCATTGTATGGTTAAATTCAACTGCTGATAACTTGCATTCACAAAAAGCATTAGCATGTATATAGCATAATGATTCTGGAAGCTTAACAGAGCTTAATGACGCTCCATAAAATGCATTATCCCATATAGTCTCAGTACCTTCCGGGATTTCATATCTTCCCTTTATATTGTTCTGAAAATATACTAATACTTTTTTGTCTTTTGTAAAAACGGCATTATTTACAGTGCAGTAAAATGGATTATCTACAATATTTAATTCCTTTACTCTACAAGCATAATTTAAAATATCCTGCATTTGGAGAAAAGTAAGATACGATGTATCTTTTATTGTCAATTTGCCTTTTATGCCTGGAATATATCTGAGCTGGTTTATATCATAAATAATTACTTCTTTATTATCATCTTCACCAAATGAGAGATTATCCACCGCAACATTTATATCACGCGGTATTTCAACAACACTGTCATCATTAACAGCAACCAGGATTCTGTTATTAATTGTAAAAACACCATTCACGTATTTTTGCTCATTGAATAATACTGGATATCCATAAAATGATTTTTTGCTGCAGCTGGTAATATCACCTGTATTGATAATGTTTTCAGATTGGCAGCCATCAAACGCATAATCTTCAATTTTCGTTATGCCGGCCATATCAATCACATAATCTTTACTATGGCAGAAAACATTTTGCAGGATGGCTTGTCCGTCATTGCATTTGCGAGCCAGCATGCCACCAGAAAGATGCGTTTTATTCTTTGATACCACCTGTTTAAGATTAGGAAACATCATATTACTGACGTAAACATCAATCACCATTTCTGTAATGACTAAAGTCTCAACATTTGGAAACTGCTTTTTAACAGACCTGAAGTCATACATCACGTAATCAGCTTCTATTTCATGTGAATTTGAAATAAGTGTAAGAGTCTGCACGTCATCATCCACATCAATATCAGTACAAATTAACGTATATGAATATTTGCTTTTTGGCCTTTCAGTGTATAATGTAACTTTACCACCTTGGGTTTTGATTTCATTTAACATTTTCTTTCTTCCTTTCTTTGTATTTTACATACACAATATGCAGGATATCTTTTACATACAAAAAATGCCGCAGAATATCTGCGGCTGCAAAAACAGACTGAACACGCTTATTTCGAAAAATCAATCCGATGAAGCAGGATATCACCCATTGCCGAAGCCAGGCAAAAAATCAGATTTCTTTCGTTGATTTTTGCATTGTATGCAACCTGAAACGCGTAGTCTGGGTTGTTTTCTGGAAGAACCCTGATTTCAGTATCGGTATTAAGATTGCTATCCGAAACACATTGTATTCCGATTTTATCCATCGCGGACATTAAATCTTCGATAGATACTGGCACTGTTAGGCCAAGAGCTCGTCTTACAACTTCGGCACATTCTGCCATCTCGTATCGCATATTTTCATATCTGACATATTCGTTCATTTTTTCTCCTTTCTTTTAACAGGCAGTAATTGGTAGCTGCCAGAATTATACATACAATATGCCGAATTTCGGCAACAAGAAAAAGCCGGCATTAAATGCCGGCATGATTTCTTCAGATGACAAATTTTTTACTGTTATCTTTAGTTTTTAGTTTATCCAGAACACATGCTGCCAATACTGGAGCATCTTCTGTTATCTGTAAAATACTTTTTAACCTTGCGGAAGATAAGATATCAAGATTGATGAAATCAATAAAATCATCATAACGCTCTGTTTCTATGTATCTTTCAAGCATACTTACAGCATATTTTTTTACATATTCTTTTGCCTGTTCATCTTTGCAGTCTTTATATATTGCAAGTGCAGTATCCTGCTTTTCATCCATGCTTGAAGAGTACCTATAAAAACGATTAGTAATGTCATTTTTGCCTGCAAGAAAATCAAATATCGCACATTTTACTGTATTGATATGCTTATGTTTTAAATGTTTTGGCACATAAAACGTTTTACATATTCCAACATCCTCTCGAGCGTCAATCGTCAATACTGTAAACGACTGGCTACTTCTTACAGCAGGTGGTAGGATTATGGCAGTAAGCATATCTTCTGTAAAATGTTCTGCATATACATTTTTTACATATGATAAGGCGCATCTTCCGATTGTGGATACAGTTTTAGGGATTGATATGCTTTTCAGACCTAAACACACATCATAAAGCTGTCTTCTTCTATTATTTCAAGGCCTTCGTTCAATGTGATTTCTTTAAGCTGGCTCTCGTAAAATGCACCTCTTCCAATGCTTTTTACCTGCCTTGGAAAACTAATCTTTTCAAGACCTGAAGATGCAAATGTATACCATGACACTGAAGAGCCGACATGCGTCAACCCACATCCAAAATCAATTGTTTTCAGGTTTTCACAATCTGCAAAGGCATTATCACTAATCAGTCTCAATGTTGACGGAAATTTTACAGAATTAATTTTGCAGTAATTGAACGCTTCACGCTCAATCTTAGTGACTCCTTCAGGAAGTTCAACCATACCTGTTTTTTCAGCCAGGCACGCAACTACTGTCGTCTTAGTTTTATTATACACAATATCATCAAGTGTCACAAAGTTCTTATTATTGATAACTTCAATATGCTTAACACCATATCCTGTTATATCCTTAATTTCGCCACTGTCTATATCATTGCATCCATCAATAATAAGTGTTTCAGGCAGATTTCCATCATAATCGCAGCAGAATGTAGATGTCTTTAATGTCATTTTTTTAATTTGGCTAAAATCAAGACCATGAGCCATACACCTGGTTTCCTCTGGTATCACGACATTATCGGCTGTTTTATCTAAAGCAATAACAATACAGCCGGCCATTTTAACGCCATTGTTAAATGGCTGTTCTGAAAAATATGACCCGTCAAAAGCATGCTCTTTACATTTAATGTAATCTGTATCACAGTTTTCAAGAACGCGGCTTTGACATCCACAAAATGCTCCGTCTTCAATCACTTCAATTCCGCGCATATCTATCGCATCGGATGTATTCCAGCCAAAAACATTAATAAGACTGCGGCTAAAATTGTTGAGAAGCAGTTTATTTTGCTTTACGGTATAATGGTTATTACAAGATATAACTTCTTTCACATTTGGAAACATCTGATTTGGTAAACACAAATCACCGCATGTATCAAGGATTACAATTTTAGAGACATTTTTAAACTGTTTTTTATTGTCATCCAGACAAAAATCAAATACCATCAGATACAGTTCCGTAACGTCATCTTTAATGTCTAAGTCATAGCAGCACTCTCTATTACTACCTTTACTTTCAATGTAGAGTACAACACCAGGCTGTGCATCATATTTTATGTATTTGTCCATCTTTTTTTTCTTCCTTTCTTTTTAAATATTTTTTAGATTTACAAAAACAATATGCTGAATTTCCATATCGAAAAAACAAAGTCCAGGCAGGTTTAACTGCCGGGATTAGGCTATAGCGCAAATGCAATATTTTCTTCTTTTTGTTCCGTTTTTTGCCCGTTGAGGGCATAAGCAGCTATTACTGACTTGTTTTCCAAATTACTGTTCAGGATTTCATCAACTATTTGTCCTACGTCATTTTTGTCTACTAATCCGGACTGCAAAAAGTATATCAATCTTTTTTCATCGCTTAGGTCAATCAGCCATTGGATAATTTCTTTTGAATTCTTTTTTAAATACTCTTTTATTTTTTGGTTTTTGTTGTATCTGTACTCAGCAAAAGCGGTATCATATTCATATGAAGGTTCATTCGCCAATCGACATAGAGCAGTGTCTTTTACCTTTCCCGGGTTAGAATCGTATTCGTGAAGAACTCATGACTGAAGTCACGGGCTTCCGACAGTCCGTCAGGCTTTTCTAGTCTTGCGACCCGGTTACACCTTCCATTCCGTATTCTTTCCTGCTTCATCTGTCCGATGCATTGCCTTCCGGCCGTGTCTTACTCAGA
>ERZ1106951.4037-NODE-4037-length-10066-cov-2.345420_pt1 | contig 10066 bp, 8 predicted proteins | sample MGYA00403676_ERZ1106951 | MGnify/ENA primary metagenome ERZ1106951 (study PRJEB35170, sample SAMEA104062398) | human gut metagenome | biome: human gut; feature: human-associated habitat; material: faeces | place: Denmark | collected 2012-04-23 ...
CCGGAGGTCTGTTCGGATGGGCGACGCTCGCCTTCACGATCACCGACTGCGCGCTGGATGCCGACGTGGTGTCGACGACGCTCTACAATTACGACGGCGACAAGGGTACGACCGCCGATCCGGCGCACGAGAACAGCAGCTGCGCGGGCGTTCTGGTCGGACGCATCAAGTCGAAGATCGAGGTAACGGTCGAATCGGTGAAGATCTACGGCAAGCTGACGCGGACGATAAACGCCGAGGGGCAGACCAGGACGATCGATTTCACGACGACGGTGCCGGCCGACAACTATCTCTACGGTGCGTTGCAGGATGCGGCTTCCAAATTGATCGTCGGGCAGGGAGCGATCACCTGCGTTTCGACTGCGAAGTGATTCGAAAATACGCGAATGGGGGACTCCGGTTCCCTATTCTTTTCTGAAAATGCAGTCCTCCGCTCCGTTCCGCGAAGGCGGAGTCCGGTACGGGGAAGCGACTGTCGGAAACGAACGACGATCATGAAGAGAGCCATTCATTTCGGGGCCGGCAAGATCGGCCGCGGTTTTATCGGCGCCCTGCTGTCGCAGGCCGGATACGAGGTCTGTTTCGCGGAGGCGGATCCGCAGCTGGTGGACGAGATCAACCGGCGGCGGGGCTATACGGTCCATGTGACGGACGAAATCTGCGCCGAGCTGCGGATCGCCGGCGTGTCGGCCGTGCGGGCGGACAGCGGGGAGGCGGTACGGCGGCTGGTCGACGCCGATCTGGTGACGACGGCCGTCGGGCTGGGTGTCCTGCCTCGGGTCGCACCGGTCATCGCCGCAGGACTGCGGGCGCGTAAAGCGGCCGGAGTCGCTGCGCCGCTCAACGTCGTCGCCTGCGAGAACGGCGTGCGTGCGACCTCGCGCCTCAAAGCGTCCGTATACGAGGCGCTGGATGCGCCGACGGCCGCATGGGCGGAGCGCACGGTCGGATTCGCCGACTGTTCGGTCGACCGCATCGTGCCGCCCGTCGCCTTTCCCGAACCGCTGGACGTGGCCGCCGAGGCGTTTCACGAATGGAACGTTGAGCGGAGCGCGTGGGTGGGCGAACCGCCGCAACTGTCGGGAATGCACCTGACCGACGAGTTGGAGGCGCACATCGAACGCAAGCTCTTCACGCTGAACACGGGACACTGCGCGACGGCCTATCTGGGACATCTCAAAGGGTATGTCTCCATCGCCGAGGCGCTCGCCGACGAGCGGATTTTCGGGCTGGTGCGAGGTGCGATGCGGCAGAGCGGGGAGGCGCTGATCCGCAAGTTCGGTTTCGGCAGGGCGCAGCACGCCGCCTACATCGACTCCGTGCTGCGGAGGTTCCGCAATCCGTGGCTGCGCGATACGGTAGCCCGCGTGGGGCACGATCCCGCCCGCAAGCTCTCCGCACCGCTCTATTTCTCCTATCCGATCACGCTGGCGGCGGGCTACGGGCTTGCCGTGGACAAGCTGGCGCTCGCGGCCGCCGCAGCGCTGCGTTTCGACGATCCGGCCGACGGGCAGTGTGCCGAGATCAGGGAGACGATCGCCCGGATCGGTCTGCCGGCTGCCGTGCGGCGGATTACCGGCATCGACGACGACAGGCTCGTGGCGGCGCTGGTCGACGCTTATGCGCGGGTGCCGTCGGCCGTCGGGGCGTGACGGACGGGTCGCATGTAATTTTTCGTAACGAATACAACCGATGAAACGCTATTTGACGATACTCGCTGCGGCGACGATGCTCTCCTGCGGCGGCCGGCAGGCCGGTTATCCGGTCGCGGGCGAAGACCACACGGTGAAGATCGCCTCGTTCGAGGAGTTCCAGTCCTATTTCCGCTATGTCCCCGGGCGGGACATCATCATCAGCGCCCATCGGGGCGGTATGCAGGAGGGGTATCCCGAGAACTGCATCGCTTCGTGCGAGAAGACGCTGTCGATGATGCCGACCTTCTTCGAGATCGATTTCAGCTTCACGAAGGACAGCGTGATGGTGCTCATGCACGACCTGACGATCGACCGCACGACCGACGGCAAGGGGCGCGTGGCCGACTACACCTACGAGGAGTTGCAGCGGTTCCGGCTGGTCGACCGCGACGGAAACGTGACCGACTACCGCATTCCGACGCTCGCCGAGGCGCTCGAATGGGGGAAAGACAAGGTGGCGTTCAATTTCGACAACAAGTATATCAACACGAAGGGCGTCGGTGAGGCGGAGAGACGGCGGGCGCTGGATTATTACGTCGAGCAGTTGTTGCCGGGCGGCGCGTGGTCGGAATACCACAACATCTTCCTGAGCGTCCGCTCGCTCGACGAGGCGCTGTACTATTGGAATGCGGGGGTGCGCAACGCGATGTTCTGCATCGAGATCAGCACGCCCGAGCAGTTTCGGGCTTTCGAGCGGAGCGGGATTCCGTGGAGCTACCTCATCGCCGCGAGCCGCAAGGCGATGGATCCCGCCATGACGGAAATCTACGAAAAGCTCCACGACCGCGGCGTGATGGTGATCGTCTCCGTCACGGGATCGGCCGATCGGGTGAAGGATCGCCGCGACCGGCGTGTGGAGTACCTGCGCACGCTCCTCTCCGACCCGGATATTATCGAAACCGATTATCCGGCCGATTTCGTCGGTCTTCCCGTCGGACGGGAGGAGCTGCGCGCGATCCGCGACCGCGAGGCGGAGCGGATGGAGCGGCCGGTGAGGATGCCGATTGCATGCCGTGCGGAGATCAGAAGAGCAGCGAGTGTTCGGCCAGAAAGTCGAAGAACGCCTGCCGGTAGTTCTCCGAGACGGGAATGTACTCCTTGCCGAAGACGATGCGGTTGCGTTCGATCGAACGGATCTTCGAAGGCTGCACGATGAAGGAGCGGTGGACGCGGACGAACCGGTCGGCGGGCAGCTGTTCTTCCAGCGATTTGAGACTGGTCAGCGTGAGCACGGGATGCGTCTCCTCCTCGACGTGGATCTTCACGTAGTCTTTCAGCCCCTCGATGTAGAGGATGCTGTCGAATCCGATCTGCCGCAGCCGGTATTCGGTCTTGACGAAGAGGCTCTGCGGAGCTGCGGCCGGCGGGGGCGTTTCGGCACGGTTTTTCAGTTCGAACCATGCCAGCGCCTTGTTCGCCGCTGCGAGGAAGTCGGCATAGCTGATCGGTTTGAGCAGGTAGTCGACCGCGTTGACGCGGTAGCCTTCGACGGCGTAGCGGCTGAAAGCCGTGGTGAAGATCACGCGCGTGTCGGCGGGGAGCATCCGCGAAAGTTCCATGCCGCTCAGCCCCGGCATCTGGATGTCGCAGAAAAGCAGGTCGACGGGGCGGTCGCGCAGCATGTCGAAGGCCGCCGAGCCGCTGCCGAACGAGCCGCACAGCGTCAGGAACGGTGTCTTGCGCACGTATCCCGCCATCAGCTCCACGGCCAGCGGTTCGTCGTCGATGATCGCGCAGTTCAGTTTCATTGTTCGTGCAATTTGATGCGCAGCGACGCCGTGTAGGTGCCGCCCCGCTCTCCGTATTCGAAGGTGTGGCGTTGCGGATAGATCATCTCCAGCCGTTTCGAGAGGTTTTTCAGCCCGATGCCCGAACCGCTCCGATCCGAAGCCGTCTTGGGGAAACAACTGTTGCGGATGCAGCAGACCAGTTCGCCGCCCCGCTCGTGGATGTCGATCCGGATGAACGACGGTCTGTCGTTGCTCGTACCGTGTTTGAAGGCATTCTCGATCAGCGAGATGAACAGCAGCGGGGCCACGGGCGTCGGCGACGGTTCTTCGGGCAGCGAGACTCCGACTTCCACGTGGCGCGGCAGGCGGATGCGCATCAGTTCGATGTAGTCGCGCAGGAACTCGACCTCGGCGGCCAGCGGCACCGTGGGGCAACTGCTTTCGTAGAGCACGTAGCGCAGCATCCGGCTCAGGTCGTGGACGGCCTGCTGCGCGCGGTCGGCGTCGATCTGGATGAGCGAATAGATGTTGTTGAGCGTATTGAACAGAAAATGGGGGTTGAGCTGGCTTTTGAGGTTTTGCAGTTCGGCCTGCGTGCGGCTGTGTTCCAGCTTCTGCCGGGCCGCTTCGGCCTTGTACCAGCCGCCCGTCATGCGGATGGCGACTCCCGCACCTACCACCAGCAGGTAGAGCGCGGCGTTTCCGGCGAAAAAACGCACGGAGTCCTGCCACGGCCGCGGCAGGGGCGGGTGCTGCGCATCGGGCGGCAGCACGTAGCGGAACAGGAGGTGCAGCCCGACGATCACCGCGGCGATCAACAACGCGTTGCCGCCCAGGAAACGGCCTGTCTGACGGGTGAAGAGGTATCGTTCGATCAGCAGGAAATAGTTCGTGTAGAAGACCACCATGAACGAGAGCGGTACGAGCAGGAAGCGCAGGTACTCCGAACCGGTCATCAGCGGCCGGTCGGGGGAGGTGACGAACAGCGGCATCCCGAAGATCACGGCCCATGCCGTCAGGTGGATCAGCCAGCCCGAATATTTCGATTGCAGAGCGGTCATAGCCGAACAAAATTAACGATTATTTCCGATTATTCATAACGGATCGCCTCGATCGGGTCGAGCATCGCCGCCTTCTGCGCGGGGTACCACCCGAAGAAGACGCCCGTCAGCGTGCAGACGGCGAACGAGAGGAGGACGCTCCACGGCTGGATGTAGATGGGGAAGGCCGCCGCCAGATTGACCACCACGGCGGCCCCGATGCCGAATACCACGCCGATCAGACCGCCCGTGACGCTGATGAGGATCGATTCGATGAGGAACTGCGCCAGAATGTCGCGTCCCTTGGCGCCGATCGACATCCGCAGGCCGATTTCGCGCGTGCGCTCCGTCACGGAGACGTACATGATGTTCATGATGCCGATGCCGCCCACCAGCAGCGAGATGCCCGCCACGGCCGCCAGCAGGACGGTCATCATGTCGGTCGTCGAGGTGAGCATCGACGAGAGTTCCTGCTGCGAACGGATCGAGAAGTCGTCGTCGTCCGTGGCTTTGAGGCGGTGGTTCGTGCGCAGGATGTCGCTGATCTCGGCGATCGCCTCGTCCGTGCAGGCTTCGCTCAGCGACGAGCAGACGATCTCCTGCAAGTGCGTGATGGCGAGGATGCGCTTCTGCACCGTCGTGTAGGGGGCCACGATCAGGTCGTCCTGGTCCATGCCCATGCTGTTGTAGCCCTTGCTTTCGAGCACGCCGACGATCCGGAAGGGGATCGTGCCGAAGCGGATGACACGCCCCACGGGGTTCTCGCCGGCGGGAAAGAGTTCGTCGACGACCGTCTTGCCTACCAGACACACCTTGGCGGCCGTCTTGATCTCCTGCTCGGAGAAGGCATCGCCGTCGGCGATCTTGTAGCGGCGGATCTCCAAGTAGTCGAGGTTCACGCCGTAGACCGTCGTGGGCGTGTTGTTGGCGCCGTAGACCGCTTGTCCGGCGCTGTTGACCGCCGGCGAGACGTAGGAGACGTAGCGGGTCTTTTCGCGGATGTCCTCCATATCTTTGAGTTTGAGCGACTCCATGTCGTCGGCGTCGAGCCGGACGCCGCCCCGCATGTCGCCGCCCGGATGGATCATGATCATGTTGGACCCCATTTCGCTGATCTCGGCCTGAATGCTCCGCTTCGATCCCTGCCCGATGGCGAGCATCGTGATGACCGACGCCACGCCGATGATGATGCCGAGCATCGTCAGAAATCCGCGCAGTTTGTTGTTTCCGAGCGCCTTGACGGCTATTTTGAAGAGATTCGTGAAATTCATGTTCAATCCTCCTGTTCGGGCAGCTGAGCCAGCGTCTCGGCCGCGTCGAGAATAGCGGCGTTGCGCACGTCGCCCGTGACGCGGCCGTCGCGCAGGGTGATGTTGCGGCTGCTGTATTGTGCGATTTCGGGGTTGTGTGTGACGAAGATGATGGTGCGTCCCGCGGCGTGCAGCTGCTGGAAGAGCACCAGCACCTCGAAACTCGTCCGCGTGTCGAGGTTCCCCGTCGCCTCGTCGGCCAGAATGACCGCCGGATCGTTTACCAGTGCGCGGGCGATGGCCACGCGCTGCATCTGTCCGCCCGACATCTGGTTGCTGCGGTGCAGCAGCCGGTCGCCGAGTCCGACGGCTTTGAGCGCGGCCACGGCGCGGTCGCGCCGTTCGGCCGACGAACAGGAGGGGTTGTACATCAGCGGCAGTTCGACGTTCTCGATGGCCGTCGTCTTGGGCAGCAGGTTGTAGTTCTGGAAGACGAAACCGATCTTGCGGTTGCGCAGCGTGGCGCGCTGGTTCTTGTCCATCGAACGCACCGCCGTACCGTCGAGGTAGTATTCGCCTGCGGAGGGGGTGTCGAGGCAGCCGAGCGTGTTGAGCAGCGTCGACTTGCCCGATCCGGAGGTCCCCATGATCGTGACGAACTCCCCTTCGCAGATCGTGAAGGTGACGCCGCGCAGTGCATGTACCGTCTCGTCTCCCACCCGGAAATCGCGCCGGATGTCGTCCAGCCTGATGATCTCTTTCATGGGTTTATTTCTTCTTTTTGTCGCCGCCCGGAGGGGCAGGCATGAAGGGACTCCGTTCGGCGGCGGCTTCGGGCTCCGTCCGCTCCGCCGTCAGGCAGACGGCCACCTCCTCGCCGTCGTTCAGCCCGTCGACGATCTCGGTCAGTTTGCCGCTGGCCGAGCCGGCGGTCACGTACCGCGGTACGAGCGTTGTCCCCTGTTTTACCCACAGCTCCCGTTTGCCCGGTTCGGCCTCTGCGGCGGCTTCGGCATGCAGGCCGAGCGCCGCGAGCAGCTCCCCGTCGGGGACGAACCGCAGGGCTTTGGTCGGGACGGCCAGCGCATCGTCCTTTTCGAGCGTGAAGATCGTCACGTTGGCTGTCAGCCCCGGTTTGAGTTTCAGTTCGGGGTTGTAGGCCGTGATGACCACCTCGTAGGTCACGACGCTCGATTCGGTCGTCGCTTCGAGGCGGACCTGCTCCACCACCCCCTCGAAGGTGTCGTCGGGGTAGGCGTCGACGGTGAACTCCACCCGCTGTCCGTCGGATACCTGCCCGATGTCGGCTTCGTCGACATCGGCCACGACCTGCATCTGCGTCAGGTCGTTGGCAATGGTGAAGAGCGTCGGTGTCTCGAAGCCCGCCGCCACGGTCTGCCCCTCCTCCACGGCGCGGCTGATGACCACGCCGTCGATCGGGGAGGTGATCGTCGCGTAGCCCAGATTGCGTTTGACCTTGACGATGGCGGCCTGGGCCTGTTCGTAGGCGTTGCGCGCCTTCTCGTAGAGGTAGAGGGCTTCGTCGTATTCGGCGTCGCTTACCAGCTCCTTCTCGTGGAGGGTGCGCGTGCGCGAGTACTCCTTCATGCGGTATTCGTATTCGGTCTTGCAGCTCGCCAGCTCGGCCTGCGACGATTCCAGTTCGGCTTGCAGGGTCACCTTGTCCATTTCGGCGATGAGTTGTCCGGCTTTCACCACGTCGTTGTAGTCGACGTAGAGCCGGTCGATGATCCCCGACACCTGCGTACCCACCTCCACTTCGGTGACCGGCTCCACCGTTCCCGTAGCCGTGACGGAGTTGCGGATCGTAATGCGGCTCGTCGCAGCCGTTTCCAGCGTGATTCCGGTCTGCTTCGAAGGACGCAGCGCGAACCAGAGCCCGCAGGCCGCGACGAGGGCCGCGACGAGGACGGCCGTGCTTTTTCGTTTCATCTTCATGTGCTTTTCGTTTGTTTTCAGCGGTCGTTTTCGATCTCCGGAGGGGCTATCGTCCCTGATAGATGTCGAGCAGCCTGATGTTGAGCAGCGCCATGTACTTGGCCTGCAACACCTCCTGCCGTGCCGACGAAAGTTCGTTCTGCGCCGTAATCAGTTCGACGGTGTTCTTCCGGCCGACGCGGAACTGCTCGTCGGTGAGGTCGTAGCTCTGCCGGGCATAGCGTTCCTTCTGCCGGGCGGCCGTGTAGCGCGATTGCGACGAGATGACGTCGAGGTAGGCCGACTCGACCTTGCGGAGCAGCTCCTTTTCGAGACCGAGCTGTTCGAGACGGCTGTTCGAGACGGCGATGCGCGCCTTGTTGACGGCCGTCCGGTTCTTGCGGTTCGAGAAGATCGGGATGCTGACCGAGAGCGCGACATTCTCGTTGAAGCGGTTCCAGACCTGACTTCCCGACTGGAATCCGCCGCCCGTCATGTGTCCCGTGCCGAGGCCGGCCGTAAGCGAAACGGAGGGATAGAATCCTGCGCGCGCCTCTCTTATCCCCAACTCCGCCGTCTCGACGCCCAGCCGCCCCCGTTCGATCTGCGGCATGGCGTCGAGCGCCGTCGCGTAGATGTCGGTTTTGGCGGGCAGGGCCTGCAAGACGGTCTCTTCTCCCTCTGCGGGCGCGGCAAGATTCATCTCCTCCGTGATGTCGAGTTCGAGCAGCTGTTTGAGCTGCAACTTGTAGTCGTCGAGCGACGACCGGGCGACGACTACTTGGTAGAGGTCGCTCGCATACTGGCTTTCGAGCTGGGCGAAATCGACCTTGCTGATCGATCCCGCCTGCCACATCTGCTCGGCGCGGTCGCGCTGGGCGCGCGAGACTTCGGCCGTACCGGCGGCTACCTCCACGGCTTCGGCGGCGTAGAGCGCCTGCATGTAGGCTTCGACGATGGCGATGCGGATGTCGTTCGCGGATTCGGCGACCGAGAGTGCGTCGATGCGGTTTTGAAGCCTCTGTTCCTTGACCGCCGTGCGCAGTTTGCCGCCTTCGTAGAGCGTCAGCCCTGCGTTGATTCCGTAAGTGCCGGTGTAGCTGTTGTTGTCTTCGGCGTTCGACGAGGGGTAGTTCGTGTAGCCCTGTGTCGCCGAGACTGCGAGCGACGGCAGCAGTGCGGCCTTCGCTTCGCGGGTATCTTCGAGCCCTGAGAGGTAGTCGTTGCGGCTCTGCTGCAACTGGATATTGTTTTCCAGCGCATAGTCGAGGCACGTTTGCAGCGTCCAGACTTTCAGCGAGTCCTGCGCCGCGACCGCGTGCCAGACCAGCAATGCGGCGCATCCTGTCAGCAGTTTGCGATTCATGGCATTCCGTTTTGCCGCGAAGCTACCGCACGGCGCGCGCGAATGCAATTAAAATAGACGAACGGGCTTTTTCCGTCGACGAAACGGGCGATAACGGCGACACCCTCTTCGCGCCTATCGCGAAAGAGGGTGTCGCTTCATACGGTTTCGGGGGGGGGCGTTCCGTGCCCCTCGGACGTTATTCCAGCCGGATCGTTTCGCCGCAGCGGCGGCTGCGCTCGGCCTCGAAACAGATGCGGTGGCTCTCGATTGAATCCTCGATCGTGCAGAGGAAAGGGTGGCCGGGGCGGGTCAGCGCGTCGACGAAATCTTCGATCAGCCGCAGGTCGGCGCCCGCATGGAAGGGGTGCCCCGCCAGCTCCTCGAAATCGTAGACGCGGTTGTGGCCGCGGCGGAAGCGATGCACGTGGAGCTTGCGTTCGTCGCCGAAGATCTCGCCGTGCGTCATCTTGATGTGGGTGCGCCGGCAGTCGTCCTGCGTGAAGATGTCCATCGAGAGCGAGAGGATCGTCTCGTCCGCGAGTTCCATGGTGAGCAGCTGGTGGTCGACCACGTCGTTGTCGCAGCGGTAGATGCAGCGGCCGTAGGGGCCGTGGCGCAGTTCTTCCAGGAGCACCTCGTCGAGCGTGCGTCCCTGCGGTACGTCGAAGTTCGAGATCCAGTCGCGGCGCGTGCAGTAGAGGTCGACGGCCGAATAGGGGCAGTCGTGCTCCACCGGACAGTCGATGCAGCGTTCGGTGCTCGTCTGCGGCGCGTTGGCTGCGCGGAACCAGCGCAGCGAACCGAACGAACTGAGTTTGCGGCAGGGGCTTCGGGTGATCCAGAGCAGGAAATCGACGTCGTGGCAGCACTTGGCCAGCAGCATCGGGTTGGAGGTCTCTTCGCGCCGCCAGGGGCCGCGGACGTAGCTGTGCGTCGTGCGGTCGATACCCACCGCCGCGACGTGATTGACGGAGATGATCTGTCCCAGCTCGCCCGAATCGACGATCTCCCGAATCTTGGCGAAGTAGGGGTGGTAGCGCAGCACGTGGCAGATGCCTACCAGCAC
>ERZ1106951.4042-NODE-4042-length-10057-cov-3.405719_pt1 | contig 10057 bp, 8 predicted proteins | sample MGYA00403676_ERZ1106951 | MGnify/ENA primary metagenome ERZ1106951 (study PRJEB35170, sample SAMEA104062398) | human gut metagenome | biome: human gut; feature: human-associated habitat; material: faeces | place: Denmark | collected 2012-04-23 ...
CAACTGCAAACCGTATCATGGAGATCATCAACGGCCAGCTGATCGATAAGATCACGACCTACGACGAATACTTAGAGAGCGATGAGATGGCTCGTAAGAGACAGGTATTCACCGTTGTGGACGATGAGAACGCAGAGGGTGAAGATGCGGAGTAATCATTTATCACTCAATGGAATTATGACTGGATTGCTGTAATCCGGACCGATAAGCTGTAGGGGCTTGCCCCTGCAGCTTTTTAAATGTCCGGGTAAAATAGTTGGCGTCGGAAAAGCCGCACTGGAAAGCAATCTCCTGGATGGGAAGAGCCGTAGTATTTAATAGTATCAGGGCCTGGTGGATCCGGGTGTGGTTGATATAATCGGTTAAGGTCATCTGCACTTCTTTGCGGAACTGTGCGGACAGATGGGTGCTGCTGACACTGCACATGGTGGCCATCTGGCTTAAAGACAGATCCTCAGCATAGTGGAAATCAATGTGATTTAAGCAGGTGCGAACCAGGGGAGACACGTTTTGGCGGGAATAGTTCTGTACCAGAAGGCAGTAGCGGCGCACAATGGTCAGACCAAAGGCATTCAGATCATGTAAGGTATTCATGGATTCAATCTGGATGGCGATCTGGGTGGAGAGCCGGTCGATATGAAGTGGATGGACGCCTCCGGCCTGTGCCGCTTTTCGCAGTAAGGTATTTAAAATGATCATCATGTTCTGGCTGTTACGCACCAGATCGTCAGTCCTGGGGACCAGATGGTGTTTGCGGAAGCGACGCTGGTATTCCAGGGCATTTTTGGTATCACCGACGGATACCGCATTCATCAACAGCTCTTCTAAAGCATAGCGCTCTTCAATGGGAGAGCGTGAAACAGATTCAAAGTTCAAGTTCAGAGTCTCCTTTATAAGCATATAATTTCATATTAATCTTATGATACAATAAAATTGTGCTAAAAACAAGGAAGATTGTCATAGGTGAAAATAGGAAAAACAGGTATACTTATGGCATGAAGGAGGACGGAAGATGAAGAGTCTGGATGAATTTGTTAAAAAGAAGAGATATCTGATCTGCGTGGACTCAGATGGCTGCGCCATGGACACCATGGATGTGAAGCATATCCGCTGTTTTGGCCCCTGTATGGTGAAAGAATGGGGACTGGAGGAATGGCAGGATCAGGTACTGGAGCGATGGAATGAGATCAACCTGTATTCTATGACCAGAGGAATCAACCGGTTCCTGGCATTGGCACAGGCGTTGACCGAAGTAGATAAAAATCTGAAAAAAATTGATGGGATCGAGAAGCTGGTTCAGTGGTCGGAGACAGCAGATGAGTTGTCCAACAGCTCCGTAAAAGCGGCTTTTGAGCAGAGCGGAGAGCAGATCTTCCTGAAAGCCTATGACTGGTCTGTGGCAGTGAACCAGGCGATCGGACAGCTTCCGGAAGAGCTGAAGCTGCCATTTGCAGGAGTAAAAGAAGGACTGGCAGCAGCCCATCAGGAGGCAGATGTTGCGATTGTATCTTCTGCCAATTTGGACGCTGTATTAGAAGAATGGAACCGCCACAAGCTGATGGACAGCGTAGATGTGTGCCTGACCCAGAACGTGGGAAGCAAGGCCAGCTGTATTGGAAAGATGTTAGGCTATGGCTATGAGAAGAACCATGTGCTGATGATCGGTGATGCGCCTGGGGATTTAAAGGCGGCTCAGAAAAATGGAGTTCTTTATTATCCGATTTTAGTAAAGCACGAAAAAGAGTCCTGGCAGCGGTTTGTTATGGAGGCGCTTCCGAAGTTTTTAGAGGGGACATACGAGGGGGCTTATGCCGAAGAACAGATCCAGGAATTTAAAGAGAACTTATCGTAAGGAGAAATTTCAAAGAAAAGGAGAAGGCAGCTATGGTAGATTTGAGAAAGAAACCGTATTATTTATCGGAAGAGCAGGTTCAGTGGGTGGAAGACACGATCAATTCCATGACCATCGAGGAGAAGATCGGCCAGTTGTTCGTCAATATGGTAACCGACCGTTCTCCAGAGGCATTAAAAGAGGTTGTTGACACTTATCATCCGGGTGCCATCCGTTACCAGAACGCTCCGGCAGATGTGCTTTATGATCAGAACAAGACCTTACAGGAGGCGTCCAGAATCCCGTTGTTGATCGCTTCCAACTGTGAACAGGGCGGTAACGGAGGTGTCGGCGGCGGCACTCCGATCGCATGCGGCGCAGCCATCGCTTCCACTGGAGATGAAGAGAATGCGTATCTGATGGCAAAGGTCGGCGCGGCAGAGAGCTGGGCAGTAGGCTGTAACTGGAACTTCGCCCCGATCGTAGACTTAACCTATAACTGGAGAAATACCATTGTCCAGATCCGTGCATTTAATAACGTTCCGGACGATGTAATCCGTTATTCCAAGGCATTTTTCAAGGGAACCAGGACACGGGAGATGGCTACCTGCATGAAACATTTCCCTGGTGATGGAACGGAGGAAAATGATCAGCATCTGATCATGGGCGTTAATGAGATGTCCTGTGAAGAGTGGGATCAGACTTACGGAAAAGTATATAAAGCCCTGATCGATGAGGGTGTTATGACCGTTATGGCAGGCCATATTGCTCTGCCTGCATATTCCAGAAAATTAAGACCTGGCATCAAGGATGTGGATATCCGTCCGGCAACTCTGGCTCCAGAGCTGATCACCGACCTGTTAAAAGGCCAGTTAGGCTTTAACGGACTGGTAGTGACCGACGCGTCCCATATGATCGGTATGTTTGGCGCGACTGTTCCGAGAAGTGAGCAGGTGCCGGGCGCCATTGCAGCAGGCTGTGATATGTTCCTGTTCTTCAATGACCGGGAAGAGGATTTTGGCTACATGATGGAAGGCTATAAGAACGGAACCATCACCGAGGAGCGTTTAAATGATGCCCTGCACCGTATTTTAGGCTTAAAGGCAGCGTTGAATCTCCATATCCACAAGAAAGAAGGAACTCTGATGCCTCCGAAGGAGGGATTATCCGTTGTTGGATGTCCAGAGCATCATCAGATCGCAGCTCAGATCGCAGACCAGTATGTGACTCTGGTAAAAGACCGTGAGAATTACCTTCCGATGACTCCTGAGAAATACAAACGCATCAAGCTGGTATTTATCGGTGGCGAAGGCAGAGTTATTGCTGGCCAGTTATTAAAGGGCAACGATGAGGTGATCAAGGCAGATGTGATCCATCAGCTGGAAGAGGCCGGATTTGAGGTTGACGCAGAAGAACCGGTTCTGAAGGGCAAGATGGAAGAGTTCAAGAAGCGGTTTGACGCGGTGCTGCTGATCCTCAGCGTGGAAGGCTTTGCCCAGTATAACGTGATGCGTGTGAAATGGAATCTGCCGATCAAGCAGCCATGGTACATGAGTGAGGTACCTACCATTGTTGCTTCCCTGACTTATCCGAATATGCTGATTGATGTGCCGATGGCAAGATGTTACGCAAATGCTTACATGAACCATCCGGAGGCAGTCCATGCGCTGATCGAGAAGCTGATGGGCAGATCCGAATTCAAGGGAGCTTATAATGATAATGTATTCTGCGGACGCTGGGAGACCAGATTTTAAGTACGGGAAATTTCAGATTCCAGAAGTGAAAGTGCAGAGTCTTCACAATTACTCTGAAATTGGAAGAGCAGGGGATAAGTTTTCGTTCTGAAAATCTTATTCCCCGCATACAATAGAATAAAAAGCAACCAGGACTCGCTATGAGACGAGAAGAATGGTATTGGGCAATCTGGCTGTGGGGCCTGATTGCCCTTTTTATTTCAGTGGATGTGTATGACAATTTCGGCGGCGGGGCGGCTTTGCGGGCGGAAAGAAGTGTGGCAGCAGGGGGCGGTGCGGTGCTGGAAGGAACGTCAGAGCCTGATCTGGTGGAAGCTGCGCTGCCTGGGCAAAAGTCTGGAATCAGACAGGAAGCTGCCGCGACATTGGAAAGATCACGGAAAGAGATTGCCTTGACTTTCGATGATGGTCCCCATCCTGTTTATACGAAACTTCTCTTAGACGGACTCCGGGAACGAGGCGTTAAGGCCACATTTTTCCTGATCGGCCAGAACCTGGACGGTAACGAGAAACTAGTGCGCCAGATGAAGGAGGATGGCCATCTGATCGGAAATCACAGCCAGAAGCATATGCAGCTGACTGCAGAAGCCGTGAAGGATGCCTGCAGCCAGATCCAATGGACCAATGAAAAAATCCAGGCGATCACCGGAGAAAGTCCGCAGTACATCCGCCCGCCTTATGGTTCCTGGAGCGAGGAACTGGAATGTGTGGTGCCTATGACGGTGATTTTGTGGGACATTGATCCACTGGACTGGAAGGTGCAGGATACCAGGCAGATCGTGGATCATGTGGTAAAGCGGGTTCAGGATGGAAATATCATTTTATTGCACGATTCTTATGAGACATCTGTGGAGGCGGCGCTGGAAATCATTGACACCTTATCCGCAAATGGCTATAATTTTGTTACAGCAGATGAACTGGTGATCGAATGAAGGATGAGAGATTATGGATTTATTTGATTATATGAGAACCAACACTATGAAACAGGAATCCCCGTTAGCCTCCCGCATGCGGCCGGAGACTCTGGATCAGGTAGTAGGTCAGAAACATATCGTAGGGCCCGGGACCCTGCTTTACCGGGCGATTAAGGCCGACCAGCTGGGCTCCATCATTTTCTATGGCCCGCCAGGAACCGGTAAGACCACTCTGGCGAAAGTGATCGCCCATACCACCAAGGCGGAATTCTGTCAGATCAACGCCACCGTAGCAGGTAAAAAGGATATGGAAGAGGTGGTTCAGAAAGCTAAGGATACTTTGGGGATGTATGGGAGACGGACGATCCTTTTTGTAGATGAGATCCACCGTTTTAATAAGAGCCAGCAGGATTATCTGTTACCGTTCGTGGAGGATGGAACCCTGATCCTGATCGGCGCCACCACGGAAAATCCTTATTTTGAGGTGAATGGGGCGCTTCTTTCCCGTTCCCGCATTTTTGAGTTAAAAGCCCTGGAAAAAGAGGATATCCTGGAGCTGCTTCACCGGGCTGTGACCGATGTGGAAAAGGGCATGGGAAGTTATCGGGCAGTTCTGGATGAGGATGCGGCTGATTTTCTGGCAGATGTGGCCAATGGGGACGCCAGGGCGGCGTTAAATGCCCTGGAACTGGGTGTTCTGACTACACCAAGAGCTGAGGACGGCAAGATCCATATCGATCTGGAGGTGGCCCAGGAGTGTATCCAGAAGCGGGCAGTCCGCTATGATAAGGACGGCGATAATCACTATGATACCATTTCGGCTTTTATTAAAAGCATGCGGGGGTCTGATCCGGACGCAGCGGTTTACTATCTGGGCCGGATGCTCTACGCAGGAGAAGATATCAAATTTATTGCCAGAAGAATCATGATCCACGCGGCAGAGGATGTAGGCATGGCAGATCCCCAGGCGTTAAATGTAGCAGTCAGCGCTGCTCAGGCAGTGGAGCGGATCGGTATGCCGGAAGCGCGGATCATACTGGCTGAGGCAGTGATCTATATAGCCTCAGCACCGAAGAGCAATTCCGTGATATCGGCCATTGACCAGGCTATGGAGGCAGTCCGCACAGAGAAGACCAGGCCGGTTCCGGTCCACCTTAAGGACACGCACTATAAGGGGGCAGAGAAGCTTGGACATGGCGCCGGATACCTGTATCCCCATGATTTCCCGGGGCATTACGTGAAACAGCAGTATCTCCCGGATGGGATGGAAGGAAGGACATTCTATCATCCGTCCGATGAAGGATTTGAAAAGGAAGTCAAAAACATCTTTTCAACGAGAAAAAAATAGTCTATAATAAAAATAACTATGAAAGTACCGTGTACGTGAGTATAGTTTAAAGGAGGCGTTCACGCCGCCTGGTATCTGATCTTCTGGATTATTCACAGGAAATCCCAAGACATATTTTTTAGATAAAAAGATCCAGTATTGTTATGGACAGGTTTGGACAGGCTGGAAGAATGGAAAAAGAAAAAGGAGAAGAATATGCGTGAAAAACTGCAGACATTACCGTTAACACAGTTAAAAGAGATTGCGAAATCCCAGGGCATGAAGGGTGTCAGTGGAATGAAAAAAAGCGATCTTATCGATCTTTTATGCCAGAAAGCAGAAGAAAGCCAGGGAGAGACAGGCGTGACTGAGACACCGGCCCGTACCGAGAGCCAGAGCCGTGCTGAAGGTCAGAACCGTACTGAAAGTCAGAACCGTACCGAGAGCCAGAACCGTACTGAAAGTCAGAACCGTACCGAGAGCCAGAGCCGTACTGAAGATCAGAACCGTACTGAGAACCAGAGCCGTACTGAAAATCAGCCACGTTCTGAAGGCCAGATGCGTCCATATAACCAGTACCGTCAGAATAATTACCAGTCCCGCAATGATGGCCAGTACCGCCAGAACAGAACTTATGGCCAGTATAACCGTCAGGACCGTAACGACAGCCGTACCGATAACCGTTCGGACCGTAACGACAGCCGCACGGATAACCGTTCGGACCGTAACGATAGCCGTAACGATAACCGCACCGATTATCGTCAGGACAGAGCTGCGGGGACCATAGAGCAGAATCTGTCTGCCCAGTCATCTGCCCAACAGAGCATCCAGAACCCGTCAAACAGCTATTCTGAACGTACAGAACGCACATACCAGACGAATCCGGCTCCGATTGAACCGCTTCCACAGGAACCTGCGGATTTGGACAGCGGCATTGAAGCGAACGGTATCTTAGAGGTTATGCCGGACGGTTTTGGATTTATCCGCTGTGAGAACTTCCTCCCGGGTGAGAATGATGTTTATGTGGCGCCATCCCAGATCCGTCGTTTCAATTTAAAGACTGGTGATGTGATCGTGGGAAGCCGCAGGATTAAGACTGCCCAGGAGAAATTCGCAGCACTTCTGTATATTAAGACGGTGAATGGTTATCCGCTGTCTTCTCTGGAGCACAGACCGAATTTCGAGGATCTGACCCCGATCTTCCCAAATCAGAGACTTCATATGGAAACTCCTGGAAGAGCCAATTCTATTGCCATGCGTGTGCTGGATCTGTTAGCTCCGATCGGTAAAGGACAGAGAGGTATGATCGTGTCCCCGCCAAAAGCAGGTAAGACCACCCTGTTAAAACAGGTAGCCCAGGCGATTACCACCAATCATCCGGATATGCATCTGATCATCCTGCTGATCGATGAACGTCCGGAGGAGGTTACGGATATTAAGGAATCGGTTGTGGGAGATCAAGTAGAAGTCATCTATTCTACCTTCGATGAACTGCCAGAACGCCATAAGCGGGTATCTGAGATGGTTGTGGAACGTGCCCGCCGTCTGGTAGAGCATGGCCGGGACGTCATCATTTTATTAGACAGCATTACCCGTCTGGCAAGGGCATATAATATCGTGGTTCCGCCAAGCGGACGTACTCTATCCGGTGGTATGGACCCGGCGGCGCTTCATATGCCGAAGCGTTTCTTTGGAGCAGCCCGCAATATGCGTGAGGGCGGCAGCTTAACCATTCTCGCAACAGCCCTGGTCAATACCGGAAGCCGTATGGATGATGTGGTCTACGAGGAGTTTAAGGGAACCGGCAACATGGAACTGGTACTTGACCGTAAATTATCTGAAAAACGCATCTTCCCGGCTATCGATATTTTGAAATCCGGTACCCGTAATGATCAGCTGCTTTTAACACCAGAGGAGCAGGAATGTGTGGACAGTATCCGCAAAGCGATCAACAGCTTAAAGCCGGAAGACTCGGTAGAACAGGTATTAAATCTGTTTGCACGTACCAGAACCAACAAAGAATTCATTGAAATTGCGAAAAAAACACGTTTTTCTTAATTTTTTCGCTTGCATTACCATTGATCCTATGCTATACTATGTAGGCTGCTTATTATGATAAAAAGTGGCTTTCTAGTCACAATTAATAGAAAATAACTTGAGAGGTGAAAATCATGAGAGAAGGAATCCATCCAGCATACTATCAGGCAAAGGTTACCTGCAACTGCGGTAACGAGTTCGTAACAGGCTCTACAAAGCCAGAGATCCACGTTGAGGTTTGCTCCAAGTGCCATTCATTCTACACTGGCCAGCAGAAAGCTGCTGCAGCTCGTGGACGTATTGATAAGTTCAATCGTAAGTATGGCGTAAACGCTGGTAAATAAACAGAGTATGAGGAGAACAGGTTGAGTCTGTAGTGGAAACACACATACTCAGCCTTTTTTCTTGTGTCATAGGAAACTTCGTCCTATGACACAAAAAACGCTCCGCGGGATCGCACTGCGGCGGAGTGGAAGAGTGTCGCTAAAGCGACCCGCCGCAGGCGGAGAATCCTGCGAGCAGGATTCTTTTTTATTTTATTTCAGTCGAGAAGACTCCTGCCTTTTCAGGTGGTGAGTCATAACGTTCGACTTGAAAATAGTTCAGTATCTTCATGGTTATATCACTTTTTTTCGAAAGGAGTAGATTCATGAAATATTCCGGAATCGGCGGTCAGGCCGTCATTGAAGGAATCATGATGAAGAACAAGGACGATTACGCCGTAGCAGTCCGCAAGCCGGATGGTCAGATCGAGGTCCAGACAGACCGCTACGTAAGCATGACGGAAAAGGTGAAATTTTTCTCCCTTCCATTTATCCGCGGCGTGTTCAGTTTTGCCGATTCCATGATCTTGGGCATGCGCGCCCTGACTTTTTCCACCAGTTTTTTCGAGGATGACGAGGATTCCAGTCCGAGCAGATTTGAACTGTGGCTGGATAAGGTTTTTGGCGAGAAACTGGAGAAAGTGCTGATGGCAGCAGTTATGGCATTTTCCGTGGTGGCGGCAGTGGGTATCTTTATGATCCTTCCGCTGGCATTAAGCAGTCTTTTAAGACCGTGGATCACGTCCGATACGCTGATGGCATTTTTAGAAGGCGTTCTTCGTCTGGCGATTTTCATTTTATACATCAAACTGGTTTCTAATATGGAAGATATCCGCCGTACCTTTATGTATCATGGCGCAGAACATAAATGCATCAACTGCATTGAGCACGGTATGGTGCTGAATGTGGAAAATGTCAGAAAAAGTTCCAAACAGCATAAACGCTGCGGAACCAGCTTTCTGATCATTGTGATGATGATCAGTATCCTGTTCTTCATGGTGATCCGTGTGGATGGGATTTTATTAAAGATTATAAGCCGGATCGTGATGATCCCGGTGATTGCAGGTGTGTCCTATGAGTTTTTGCGTCTGGCTGGCAGAAGTGACAATCCGATCGTCAACTTTTTAAGCAAGCCGGGTCTGTGGATGCAGAATATGACGACCAAGGAGCCGGATGACTCCATGATTGAGGTGGGAATCGCTTCTGTAGAGGCGGTTTTTGACTGGAAGACCTATTTAAAAGAGACATTTCCGGACCAGTATCCGGAAGGCAGCTTATGACGGCGGCAGAGCTGATCGCCCAGGCGGCGAAACGGCTGTCTGATGCCGGAGTGCCGGAGCCGGAGCTGGATGCGAAGATATTATTTTTGGAAGCGTTCCACATGGATCAGGTGCATTTCCTTATGAACCGGATGCGGCCGCTGACAGAGGAACAGAGAGCGCAGCAGGAGACGTATGAGGTGATGATCGACCGGAGGAGTGCCCGTGTACCGCTGCAGCAGATTCTGGGCAGCCAGGAATTTATGGGGCTGACCTTCCGCGTGACGCCGGATGTGCTGATTCCGAGACAGGACACGGAGGAGCTGGTAGAGGAGACTGCGAAATTCCTGAAAGACGGAATGAGGTTTCTGGATTTGTGTACCGGATCCGGTTGTATTCTGCTGAGCCTCCTGCATCTGAGACCGGGCGCGGAGGGCACGGGCGCGGATTTGTCCCCGGAAGCCCTGCAGGTGGCCGAAAGGAATCGGGTGCGGCTGGACGAGGAAGCAGAGCTGATTCAAAGTGATTTGTTTGATAGGATAGAGGGCACTTTCGATGTGATTGTGTCCAATCCCCCTTATATTAAACGGGAGGAGATCGGGACCCTGATGG
>ERZ1106951.4048-NODE-4048-length-10050-cov-3.087844_pt1 | contig 10050 bp, 12 predicted proteins | sample MGYA00403676_ERZ1106951 | MGnify/ENA primary metagenome ERZ1106951 (study PRJEB35170, sample SAMEA104062398) | human gut metagenome | biome: human gut; feature: human-associated habitat; material: faeces | place: Denmark | collected 2012-04-23 ...
GAAGCGGCGATATCACGGATGCCTGCGTTCGGGAGCTGCGCGGCTTCGGTGTTGACACCTCCCGCATCGTCACCGGAGACGGCCGCTTTGGCTTCTACTATGTCGAAGGCGGCGCAAACCAGCTTCCCAGCCGCGTGATCTATGACCGCGCATGGTCGGCCATCGCCATGGCGAATCCCGGCGATATCGACTGGGATAAAGCCTTCGAGGGCGTGGAGTGGTTTCACATCACGGGTATTACGCCTGCAATCTCCGAATCCGCGAGGGCGCTGTCGCTGGAGTCTGTACAGGAAGCCAAAAAGCGCGGCATTACCGTTTCCTGCGACCTGAACTATCGCAAGAACCTGTGGAAATATGCCCGCATAAGAACAACCACCGGCGAAGCCGGTGGCTGTTGTGTTTTTACTATTCTTTCAATCAGGCGTTTTCTGCCTTTGCCTCGCAGTACAGGCAGCGGTATGTGCGTGTCGCCGGGTCGGTCAGCGTGAATATCTGCGGAAGCTCCTGTTCCACGGAGGTTATGCAGCGCGGGTTTTTGCAGTGGATGACATTTTTGATCCGCGTCGGGAGCTTGAGCTGGCGCTTTTCCACCTGCTTGCCGTCCTTGATGAAGTTCACCGTAATGCCCGGGTCAACATAGCCGATCACGTCCCAGTCCAGATCCAGAATGCGGTCAATTTTGATGATGTCCTTGCGGCCAAGCTTATTGCTGACAACGTTTTTGAGCAGCGCCACCGAGCAATCGAGCTTGTCAAGATCCAGTACCTTATATAAATACATGGCCTTACCGGCAGTAATGTGGTCAATAACAATGCCATTGGAAATTGCATCAATAATCATCTTTCAGAACCTCCCTTATTCGATACCAAGCATCTTCATAATCAGAGCCATGCGGATATACCGGCCGTTGCGAACCTGCTTGAAATAGCAGGCTCTCGGGTCGTCGTCGACCGCGACGGAAATCTCATTGACACGGGGCAGCGGGTGCAAGATGCACAGATCCTGCTTCGCGTTTTTGAGCTTTTCCGGCGTCAGGATATAGCTGTCTTTCAGACGCAGATAGTCTTCCTCGTTGAAGAAGCGCTCGCGCTGCACGCGGGTCATGTAGAGAATGTCGAGCTCCGGCATCACGGATTCCAGATCGGTCGTCTGCTCATAGGGAATGCTGTTCTTCTTGATGACCTCGTTTTTCACATAGCTCGGCAGCTTCAGCTCCTCCGGCGAGACAAGCACAAACTTGATGCCGGTGTAGCGGCTGAGCGCGCTGATGAGCGAATGAACCGTGCGTCCAAACTTGAGGTCTCCGCAGAAGCCGACCGTCAGATCGTTGAAGCGGCCCTTTTCGCGGTTGATTGTCAGAAGGTCTGTGAGCGTCTGGGTCGGATGGTTGTGTCCGCCGTCGCCTGCGTTGATGACCGGAACCTCCGAGCGCATCGAAGCGACAAGCGGCGCGCCCTCCTTCGGGTGGCGCATGGCAATGATGTCTGCGTAGCAGCTGACCGTGCGCACCGTATCCGCTACGCTCTCGCCCTTTGCTGCGGAAGAGCTGTTAGCGGACGAGAAGCCGAGTGTCTTACCGCCCAGGCTCAGCATGGCCGATTCAAAGCTCAGTCTTGTACGGGTTGAGGGCTCAAAGAAGAGCGTGGCCAGAATTTTACCGTCGCACTTGTGGGCATATGCCTCGGGGTTTGCGATGATATCCTTGGCCTTTTCGACCAGCTCGTCGATTTCCTGCGTACTCAGCTGCAAAATGTCAATCAGATGGTTCATATCAGTTGTTACCTCCAATCCAGGATTCGTCTGCGGGGTTGTTCCGGAACTGAATCAGCCGGACAACGTCTTCTTGCTTGATATAGTTCTGCTCCGCTGCAACAGCAGCGATCACATCAAAATTTGTCAGGCTCACGTTCTTCACGTTTGCCGCGGCCAGCCGCTCGAGACCCTTTTTCATGCCGTAGGTGAAGATGCTCACCACACCGAGCACCTCCGCGCCTGCCGCGCGCAGAACCTTCACCACGTCCAGAACGCTTCCGCCGGTGGAAATGAGGTCCTCCACCACTACGACCTTCTGACCCTTTTCAAGTCTTCCTTCGATCTGGTTCTGCCGGCCATGGTCCTTGCTCGAGCCGCGGACATAGCCCATTGGAAGCTTCATCATGTGTCCGACAATGGCCGCGTGCGCGATACCTGCCGTGCTCGTGCCCATAAGCACCTCCGCCTGCGGATATTCGCGCTCAATGGTCTGCATGATCGCCGTCTCCACCTCCGTGCGCACATCGGGTGCAGTGAGAATCAGGCGATTGTCGCAGTAGACTGGGCTCTTGATGCCGCTGGCCCAGGTAAACGGCTCGTCCGGCCGGAAAAATACGGCGCGGATGGAGAGTAAATCCTCTGCAATTTTGCGTTCTGTCGCGTTCATGCGCTTGTCCTCCTGTTGTTCTGACAACATGATCTTCGTAAATTCCTCCGGTGTCCGGCAGATCAGATCTGCGCCTGCCTGCGCAAGCTCTTCCCGGCTTCCGTAGCCGTACAAAATTCCGGCTGTCCGGATGCCTGCCAGCCTGCCGCCAATGATATCGTGCTTCCGATCGCCCAGAATCATCGCCTGCGTAAGGTCGGTGCAGCCTGCTTTTTGCAGCGCCGCGCGGATTACATTCACCTTTTTTCCTGCTTGCGTATTATCGCCCGGCGCGCCGCAGATCGCTTCAAAATACGGCGCCAGGCCGAAATGCCCCAGCACCTGCACGGCCATGCTCTCGAGCTTCGAGGTTGCCACAAACAGCCGAAAGCCGTTTTTTTGCAGCGTGTCCAGCATCTCGCGCACACCCGGGTACGGCTCGTTCTCTAACCATCCGACGTCATGGTAGTACACGCGGAACTGGTCAATCGCGCCCGGGATATCCTCTTTCGGCATAAACTGACCGAACGTCTCGTCAAGCGGCGGCCCGACAAAAAAGTCAAGCTCCTGCCAGTCTCTCTCCACCCCATACGCGCGCAACGCAAACTGCGAGGCCTTCATAATGCCGGGACCGGAATCGGTCAGCGTGCCGTCCAGATCGAATAAAATGATACGCTCCTGCATCGCTTACCCCACGAACTCTTCTGCGCACCGCAGATACGCCGCAACCGGGTCGGCCGCCTGGGTAATGGGACGGCCAACTACAATGTAGTCAGAGCCAATCTCCCGTGCGCGTGCCGGAGTTGTGATGCGCACCTGGTCGTCTGCCTTGCTGTCTGCAAAGCGGATGCCGGGTGTGACCGTGGCAAAGTGTTTGCCGCAGGCCTCATGAATCTTGCCTGCCTCCAGCGGCGAACAGACCACGCCGTCAAGTCCCGCCAGCTCCGCGTTTTTCGCGTAGTCGATGACGACCTCGGAAAGCTCCTTGTGAATTTCAATCTCCTCTTCCATGCTCTGCTGGCTTGTCGAGGTCAGCTGCGTAACGGCAATAAGAAGCGGTCTCGTTCCGTCTGCGCGGGTAAGACCCTCCAGAGCGGCTGTCATCATCGCGCGCGTGCCTGCCGCATGCAGGTTCACCATATCCACATCAAGCGCCGAGAGCACCGCCATCGCCTTTTTGACCGTGTTCGGAATGTCGTGGAGCTTGAGGTCCAGGAAGATTTTGTGACCCCTTGCCTTGATTTCGCGGACGATGGACGGACCCTCGGCATAGAACAGCTCCATGCCGATCTTCACAAACGGCTTGCGGTCTGTGAACTGATCGAGAAAGGCCAGCGTCTTTTCGCGGCTGTCAAAATCCAGAGCGATGATTACGTCTTTACCCATGGTGTGCACCTCCTATGATATCTTTCAGATTCTGTATGTTGTAGTTCTGCATTGCCTGCGGAAGATCCCGGACAATATCGCGGCAGGCATAGGGATTCACCAAGTTTGCCGCGCCGACCTCCACCGCCGTTGCTCCGGCCAGCATCAGCTCCAGCACATCTTCCGCGCGCGTCACGCCGCCCATGCCGATGATCGGAATTCTGACCGCCTCATAGACCTGCCAGACCATCCGCACGGCAAGCGGAAAAATTGCTGGACCGGACATGCCGCCCGTTTTGTTTGCCAGCAGCGGCCGCTTCGCGCGCAGGTCGATGCGCATGCCAAGCACCGTGTTGATTAAGCTCACCGCATCCGCGCCCGCATCTTCGCACGCCCTGGCGATATCCGCAATGCTTGTGACATTCGGAGAAAGCTTCACAATAACGGGCTTTTTGACCGCAGCCTTTACTGCCCTTGTGACGCTTGCAGCAGCTTTCGGATCCGTTCCGAAGGCGAGGCCGCCGCCGTGGACGTTCGGGCAGGAAATATTCACTTCCAGCCAGCCGACCTGCTCGCATGCGTCAAGCTTCCGGCAGACCTCAACGTACTCTTCGATCGAAAACCCGCTCACATTCGCCATGACCGGCTTGTGAAAAACCTGCTTGAGCCGCGGAAGCTCTTCTGCTATCACCGCGTCCACGCCCGGGTTTTGCAGGCCCACGGCGTTGAGCATACCGCCGGGCGCCTCTGCAATGCGCGGCTGCGCGTTTCCAAGGCGCTGCTCGCGAGTTGTTCCTTTAAAGGAAAAGGTTCCAAGGCAATCGATATCGTAGAGCTCTGCAAACGTGTACCCGTAGCCAAAGGTTCCGCTGGCCGGAATGACGGGGTTGTCGAGCTCAATGCCGCAGAGTGAAACTGCTGCCCTCACCATATCAGTTCCTCCTTTCGGAATACGGGTCCTTCCTTGCAGACCCGTTTCGGCCCATGTGCTGTCTCAATGGTGCAACCCATGCACGCGCCAAAGCCGCAGCCCATCCGCGCTTCCAGGCTCAAAAAACCCGGCTTTTTCGTCCTGGCGCACAGCGCGCGCAGCATCGGCATCGGCCCGCAGGCACAGAATGTGTCAAACGCTTCCGGCAGCGCATCTGTTACAAAGCCTTTGCTACCCACGCTTCCATCGGCGGTTGCAAGAATCGTCTCAATTCCAAGCGCTTCAAATTCTTCTTTGTAGAAAATCTCGCTCGCCGTATTAAATCCAAGAATTGCAGCCGGTGTTTTCCCAGCCGCAAGGAGTCTCTTTGCAAGGCTATACATCGGCGGCACGCCGATGCCTCCTCCGATCACAAGCGTCTTTTCTCCGCACGCCGTCACGTCAAATCCATTTCCAAGGCCGCACAGCGCATCAATCGTCTGACCAGGCTTCATTTCGGCCAGCGCCCTTGTGCCATCTCCGACCGCGCGGTATAAAATTGTGACGCTTCTGTCCTCCCAGTCGCAGACGGAAAGCGGCCGTCTGAGGAAAAAGCCCGGAATACTGAGCTCCAGGAACTGTCCTGGTGCGGTGATGGCCGAGGCGTCCCCTGCCAAACGTAGCCGGTACACATTCGGCGCAAGCCGCGCGTTTTCTGTCAGTGTAAAGCGTACTTCGTTCAAAGCGTTTCCTCCTTCCAGACGATCTTTCCATCAATCATTGTCATCTTGCATACGCCGGTGAGCGTGACGCCTGCAAACGGCGTTGCCCGACCCATCGACAAAAACTGTTCCGGCTCTACTACATAACTCTCGCTCAGGTTGAAGACTGTCAGATCTGCCGGCTGCCCGATGGCAAGCTCCGTGCCGCAGCCAAAGCGGCGCATCGGCGCGTCGTGCATCAGATCCATAAGCTTTCCGAGCGGCAGAACGCCGGGCTTCACTAAGCTTGTGTAGCAGGCGGCAAAGGAGGTTTCCAGACCCACAACGCCCATCGCGCTTTTTTCCAGTCCGCGGGCTTTTTCTTCCCGGCTGTGTGGCGCGTGATCGGTCACAATCATGTCAATCGTTCCATCCAGAAGTCCCTCGATCAGCGCGTCGCGGTCTTCCCTGCTTCTGAGCGGCGGATTCATCTTGAACCGTCCGTCCTCCTGCAAATCATCCTCCGTAAAGGTCAGATAATGCGGCCCTGTCTCGCATGTTACATTTACGCCGCGCCGTTTTGCCTCCCGGATGATCGAAACACTTTCCTTCGTGGAGACGTGACACACATGATATGCACAGCCTGTCTCCTCTGCCAGGCGCACATCGCGCGCAATCTGGCCCCACTCGCTCTCGGAGCAAATGCCCCGGTGGCTGTGGGTCTTTGCATATGCGCCGTCGTGGATATAGCCGCCGCGAAGCAGGCGATTGTCCTCGCAGTGCGCGGCCAGAATTTTCCCAAGCCTTCTGCACTGCTCCATCGCCTCGCGCATCAGGCTCTCCGACTGTACGCCCTTTCCATCGTCGGAAAATGCAATTACCTCCGGGACCATCGCGTCCAGATCCGCCAGCTGCTCGCCCTTTTGCCCGACGGAAATTGCGCCGTAGGGGTGCACATGCACGCAGGCGCTTTCCCGGATACGGCGCAGCTCCTCTTCCAGTGACGCCTTGCAGTCCGGCACCGGGTTCAGGTTCGGCATCGCCGCCACGTGGGCAAAGCCGCCGTGCGCCGCCGCGAGTGTTCCGGTGCGGATCGTCTCCTTATAAGAAAATCCCGGCTCACGAAGATGAACATGCACATCAACGAAACCGGGAAAAATAACTGCGTTATGAACTTCAACACAAACAGTATCCGTAGGGCAGGAAACACGATCTCCGATAGAAACAATTCTGCCGTCTGAAACAAGAATATCTGCCAGACGGAGCGAGCCGTCTTTCCATACCTGGGCATGCTTGAAACAAATCCGCATAACTGACCTCCTGTGTTTTGGCGCTCGATGCATTATAAAAGATCGCGCGGCGATTGTCAAGTTTTTTTTCGCTTTTCCGGCAGAATTCCGCAAAAGCCCTCTCAGCTGTTCTATATTGTTCCAAATTCACCATTCTAAAGCCCCCGCGCCGCTCGCCTGGGGCGCAGCAAAGCCGGTGCGCAAGCCTGTTCCTTAACGCACAGGCGTACGCACCGGCAGTCGCTTATTCTTATTTAAAGAGCGGCAGCACAGACTCTACCGCCACGCCGAGATACTGGCTGATGGTATCAACGACCAGCCAATGATCTTCCTGCTGCTCCATGCCAGAAACGGCAATGGCACCAATGAAGCCGCGGCCTTTGAGGTTAATCGGGAAGCAGCCGCCTACACCTGCGAACTTTGCAGGTTCCAGACCGGAATCGGCAAACGTATCGCCGCTGGCTGCCATCTCCAGGCCGACCAGATACGAACTCTGCCGGAACATGTTGGCTGTGCGGATCTTTCTGCCAAGTCAGCTGAGGTTGATGGGGCGGATCGTCTGCATGCTTCAGAGCTGATGCTTTGGTATTGGAATGGTTTTTACTGTATTTGGTATTTCTGAATGCTGCATTGGACTGAATATGCAGGATAAACTTGGGGCTTGTCAAATCCGCAGCTGCCTCTGATAGTCCGCCAGTTCCATCTCACCGTTCTCTGCCTTCTGCCGCAGTTCTACAGCATACCGCGACCACTGCTCAAACTGAGCGGTGGTCATTTTCTTTTTCAGGTAGCGGGCATAGTGCGTTTTATATGCGCGATTGTACGCAAGCCAGATGGGATCATTTTTGCATTTATCGTCATACCGTTTGCGGGAACCGACATCGCGGCAGGTTTTGCTGGGCTCGTTTTTCAGCGGGCGATTGCAATAGCTGGAATACTTTCCGGCGGTGAGTAAAAACCACCGGTGGCAGTTCTCACATTTCCGGGGCAGATAATTTTGATTTAAACCACGGAAGAAATCCGTATAGAGAAATGCGCCGAGACTGTCAAAGAAAGCTGTTTCGCAGAGCCGCTCAACGCCGTCTTTCCAGCGGATAATCTCGTAACGCATTTGCGCTGCACCTGCAGTCTGCAAACGCGCACTGCGATTGCCGCTGCTGCGCAGATACTGCATCAGGCAGGATGCGATTTCAGCTTCACTCAAAAACCGACGCTTCGCGTGCAGATAATCCTCCAAAAGCTCTGCATTAAGTAGTCTGCACGCGCAGTACGTCCTGAACGAATGTGATATAGCTGTCAAACAGCGTGGCTGTTGCATGGTTGCAGTCGCGAAGAACCAGTAAAATTTCTGCCTCGTCAGACGCGGCGAGTTCCGGTTCTGGGAAAAAGTGCTGATGATAGAATGTGGCATGTCCGTCCTCATCTGTCACGGAAAACCCAACCTCACCTGCATAATCGCTGCTGTAGTAATCCACGTCCGGCTCCAGCCCAATATTGCTGTCCCAAAGTGAAAACCGATTCAGACAATCCATGAGCTGCGGCGCATCAAAGCTATGGTCATCCCGATACAGCGGAATCCGTTTCGCAAGCCGCCCAATTTTGAAAAGCAGGTTCTGTGCCTGCTGCACATAACGGTCATAGTTCTCGTTGAACTCGATATCCAGCTCCTCTGGAAGCTGAATTTTCTGACGCAGGAATTTCAGCTCTTCTAAAATCGCACGAAGATCTCCTGTGCGTAGATTCAGACAGGCGGTCAAGATCTCGTTGCTCTGGAAATAGTGTTTGCCGGTCAAAACCTCTGTGCCGTAAAAACACACGCTGCAAGCGAACATAAATGATCAAAACCTTTCGGAAATCGAAGTTGCAAATCGCAAAATAGAGAATATCAATATTTTTATAACACATCTATTTACAAAATGCAAGCGGGTCTGCTAAAGTTCAAAATAGAGGATAGAAAAACGATGAAGCGACATCGAATACGAAAGGAAGAAATACAGATGAAAGAATCAAACTACAAGAGCTACGACGAACTACCGCTGTTCCTGAACGCAGCGACCGTGGCAAAGGTGCTGGGCATCGCGCCGTCCAGCAGCTACGAGCTGATGCACGAAAAGGATTTCCCTGCGCTGCGGATCGGCAATCGGATTGTCGTTCCAAAGGAAGCGTTCATCCGCTGGGTGGAGCAGCACACAGGAGGGGCAGAGTGAAGCGCAGTCTCTGGCCGACACGCGATTCGGTCAAGGACTACTTCCCGCTGCCGAAAGAAATTTTCTCGCTGGGTCTGAGCGCGGCAGAGATCGCAATCTACGCCTACCTTCTGTTCTGCGAAGATCGGCAGACTTTCCAATGCTGGCCAAACTACCGAAAAATCGGTGAAGCGGTTGGGCTGAGTCCGAACACGATTCGTAAGCATATCCGCTCACTCGAAGAACGCGACCTGCTCGTCACAGAGCCGACGATGGTTACGACAAAGGATGGAAAAAATACCACACAGTGCGCCGCGATGTTCCGAAGCTGCCGAAAAGCTGTCCTAGGCCGGGGCGGCGGCGCATAGGCTGTGGTGGGGGTGCTTGGTTATGGAAAAGATCAAACGGTTCTGCCGGGAAAATGCGCGGATTCTGCTGGCGTTGGGGGCCGTGCTGGCGTTCTGCGCGGTGCTGCCGGTGATGTTCGCCGCGACGGCGGTGCCGACCGGGTCGTGGGGCCTCAGCTTCCGCACGGAGGGGCAGCCGCCGGTCGGCAACGCGACGGCGGGCGCGCTGCGCCAGTATGACGCGGTCTACGTCGGGGACACCGAGGAAAAGGTGATTTATCTGACGTTCGACGCGGGCTATGAAGCCGGATACACGGAACAGATTCTGGACGTTTTGAAAAAGCATGACGTCAAGGCGGCGTTCTTCGTCGTGGGCAACTACATCGAGCAGAACCCGGAGCTTGTGCGCCGGATGCTGCGCGAGGGGCATATCGTCGGCAACCACACGTACCACCACTATGATATGTCGAAGCTTTCAGACGAAGCCGCCTTCAATCAGGAGCTGACGAGCCTCGAAACGCTCTACCGGGAGACGACCGGCGAGGACCTGCCGCGCTATTACCGCCCGCCGCAGGGCATTTACAGCGAAAAAAATCTTGAAATGGCGCAGAAGCTCGGCTACCGGACGGTATTCTGGTCGCTGGCCTACGTCGACTGGTATCAGGACAACCAGCCGACCGACGAGCAGGCGTTTTCCAAGCTCCTGCCGCGCATCCATCCCGGCGCGGTCGTGCTGCTGCACTCCACGTCGCAGACGAACGCGCGGATCTTGGACACGCTGCTGAGCAAATGGGAGGAGATGGGCTATTCCTTCGGAACGCTCGACGAGCTGTTCGCGTAGCCGTCACCATTTT
>ERZ1106951.4051-NODE-4051-length-10038-cov-4.434138_pt1 | contig 10038 bp, 8 predicted proteins | sample MGYA00403676_ERZ1106951 | MGnify/ENA primary metagenome ERZ1106951 (study PRJEB35170, sample SAMEA104062398) | human gut metagenome | biome: human gut; feature: human-associated habitat; material: faeces | place: Denmark | collected 2012-04-23 ...
CAATGCTACTTGAACGGTAATTTGAAATGTTGTCCTTATGCGTAGGTAACTTTTCGGCTCCCGCTTTTCTTATGATTCGGTTGATCCGGTAACTTACCGCTTGTTGGACTTTCTCCAGATGTGCATCGCCTCGGCAGACTTGATCAGCTCGTCCCGGAAATCGGGGTGTGCAATGCCGATCAGGGCCTCGGAACGCTCCCAAGTGGACATGCCCTTCAGGTTCACCATGCCGTACTCAGTGACGATATAGTGTGCGCAGGACCGGGGGTCGGTGACAATGGAGCCGTTGGTCAGGGTAGGAACGATCCGGCTCTTCACGGTACCGTCCTTGGCAGTCATGGTGGAGGACATGCAGATGAAGCTCTTGCCGCCCTTGGAGAGGTAAGCGCCCATCACGAAGTCCAACTGGCCGCCGGTACCGGAAATGTGCTTGATGCCGGCAGACTCGGCGTTGACCTGACCGAAGAGGTCCATATCCACGGCGTTGTTGATGGAGATAAAGTTATCCAGCTTGGCGATGACCTGAACATCGTTGGTGTAATCCACAGGTGCGGCCATCACATCGGGGTTCTCCTTGATGTAGTCATACAGCTTCTGGGTGCCGGCAGCAAAGGCATAGACCTGACGGCCTCTGTCCACGTTCTTGTTGCGGCCGGTGATCTTGCCAGCCTTGGCAATATCCACGAAAGCGTCCACATACATCTCGGTGTGCACGCCCAGATCCTTCAGGTCGGACTCTGCGATCAGGGAGCCAACGGTATTGGGCATACCGCCGATGCCCAGCTGCAGGCAGGCGCCGTTGGGGATCTCCTTCACGATCATCTCGGCAACCTTGCGGTCCACATCGGTGGGAGGAGCGCCGGCGCCCATAGCGGCCACGGCGGGGTTCTCGCCTTCCACGACCATGTCAACATCGCGGATGTTGATCTCGGTGCCGGTCAGACCGTAGACCCAAGGCATATTCTGGTTGACTTCCACGATGATCTTCTTGGCGTGCTCCAGCATATCGCCAATGTGGGAAGCAGAAACAGCAAAGCTGAAGTTGCCGTGGGCGTCCATGGGAGTCACCTGGATCATAGCCACATCCGTGGTGGCGTTGCCGTCCCGATAGAAACGGGGCAGCTCAGAATAGCGCATGGGGCCGAAATAGCCCATGCCCTTGCCGATGATCTTCCGATCCAGACCGCTGCAGTGCCAGGAGTTCCAGGTGAAGTGGTCCCCGGCGTCATCCGCCTTGCACACCTCGGGCATCCACATGGTCACGCCGCCGTGGATCTTCACGTCAAACAGCTCGTCCTTCCGGGCAGCCAGAGCCTTGTCCAGAGCGACAGGCTGATTGCAGCACCAACCGTAATCCACCCAGTCACCGGACTTGACAATCTTCACCGCTTCCTCAGCGGTAGTCAGCTTCTGCTGATACAGTTCCTGAACATTCATCGTCTTTTACCTCCATATTTATTCTGCGTATCCGCAAAGTTTTCCTTGTATCGTTAAAATCTTATCATATTCGGTCCGGCAATGCAAGCAAAACGTGAAAAAAATCACAATAATTCAAATCACGCGCCAATTAGCACGTTCACTCATAACAAAATACGCCCGCTCTCTCCTGTTCTCGCTGCACCTCAACCCCTTGCAGCCACAGGCTTTGAAGCAATTGAGAACGCAAGAACGATGCGGAACGGCAAAAAAAGAAGCAGACCGATCGGTCTGCTTCTTTTTTCAGTCGAAATTACTCCTCAACAGGAGCGTCCTCCTCGTCAGCGGCAGGAGCCAGCAGAGCGCGGATGGACAGGGAGATCTTCTGCTTCTCCTCGTCGATCGCAGTGATCTTAGCCTCAACGGTCTGGCCCTCAGAGAGAACGTCCTCGGGCTTCTCGATGCGGCGGTCAGCGATCTGAGAAATGTGGATCAGGCCGTCCACGCCGGGAACCACCTCAGCGAAAGCGCCGAAGGGCATCAGCTTGACGATACGAACCTCAGCGGTGTCGCCCACGCCGTACTTGTTCATGAACACCTGCCAGGGATCCACGCTGTGGTCCTTAGCCCCCAGGGAGATCTTGTGCTTCTCAGCGTCGAAGGAGATGACGTACACATCCATGGTGTCGCCAACCTTGCAGATCTCGGCGGGGTTCTTGATGCGGCTCCAGGACAGCTCGGAGATGTGGACCATGCCGTCCACGCCGCCGATGTCCACGAACACGCCGTAGCTGGTCATGGACTTCACGGTGCCGGTGTAGTGCTTGCCAACCTCGATGGTGCTCCACACGGCCTCCTGAGCGGCCTTGCGGGCCTCGTCAGTGACGCTGCGGATGGAGCCCACCACGCGGCGGCGGGCACGGTTGACCTCGGTAATGCGGAGCTGGACCTTCTGACCCTTCATGGCAGACAGATCAGCGCCGCGGGGCTGGCCGCTCTGAGAAGCGGGAACGAACACGCGGATGCCCTTGACGGAAACCACGATGCCGCCCTTGTTCTCCTCGGTGACAGTGCCTTCCAGCACGGTCTTCTCCTCAACGGCAGTCTCAATGTTCTCCCAGATCTTCACAGCGTCCAGACGCTTCTTGGACAGCTCGGCATAGCCTTCCACATCGTTGACGCGGACAACATAGGTCTCGACCTCGTCGCCCACCTTCACGATATCCTCGGGCTTCGCGCTGGGATCGTCGCTCAGCTCGCTGAGCTTGATGTAAGCATACTGCTTAGCGCCAACATCCACCTGAACCTCGGTGGGGGTGATGGCGGTGACAATACCGGTTACCTTCTCTCCTGTATTTAAAGTTTTGAAAGACTGATTCAGCAGTTCCTCAAAGGACTCTTCCATGGTCTCGGTGCTCTTGATTTCTTCGCTCATCGTTGTTTTTACCTCCTTAATGATGCCCGCGGGTGTGGATGCGCCGGCCGTCAGCCCGGCAACACGGCAGCCTGCAAAATCTGTGGCGGAAAGCTCGTCCGCCCCTTCGATGGAAAGGACATGAGAACAGTTCTGCCGGCAGATCTCTGCCAGATGCTTCGTATTGGCGCTCTTACGGTCGCCAACCACCACCATCACGTCTACCTGCGCAGCGATCTCCGCCGCTTCGTTCTGACGTTTACGCGTAGCATAACATATTGTATCAAAGATTTTTACGTTTGTACATTCTTTTTTTAGGATTTTGCAGGAACTTTCAAAAAGTTCACGAATACAGGTGGTCTGCGCCACGATGCTCACGGGCATTTCCGGCTGAAAATCGCCGTTTTTGACCCATTCCGCCACAGCCTCCGGCCCCTGAAACACCAGCGGATGAACGCACCAGCTGGCAAGTCCCATGACCTCCGGATGGTGCGGCTCTCCGATGATGACCACCTGCCGTCCCTCCTGCTCCGCCTGGGACACCAGTTCCTGAATGTGGACCACGTTGGGACAGGTGGCGTTCACGCAGCGGACGCCCCGGGCCGCCAATCCGTCCAGTACGCTTTTCAGTTCTCCGTGAGACCGGATCACCACCGTATCCCCCGCCGCCAGCGTTTCAGGGCGGTCTGTTTTCCGGACGCCCCGGGCCGCCAGGTCATTGACCACATGGGTGTTGTGGATGAGGTCTCCCAGCATCCAGCAGCCCTGGGTCTCCTCCGCTGTTTTCTGGGCCAGCTCCACGGCCCGCTTTACGCCGTAGCAAAAACCGGCGCTTTCCGCCAGGATCACTTGCACAGCGGCGCACCTCCTACCTGTTGCCCACCCAAGGCGTAAACCTCCCGCAGAAGCTCATCTGCGATCTTCTGCATTTCCTCAGCAGTCCCCCGGCGGCCGGTATATACCGGCGTATAGGGCTGGCCGATGATGATGCGTGTCCGGTGGAAGGTCCGCTTTTCTCCGTCCACAAACACCGGCACCAGAATGGCGCCGGTACGGACGCCGATCACCGCCGCACCGCTGTGAGCGTGGGCCGGCAGGCCGTCTGCTTTGCCGATGCCGTTCCGGATGGTGGTGCCCTCCGGGAAGATCAGCAGATTGTGGCCGCCCTGAATGGTCTGGATGGCGGTTTTCACCGCCTGAATATCCGCACCGCCCCGGTTCACGGGGAATGCGCCCCCCACCCGGATGACCCATGCCAGAATGGGATTCCGGAACAGTTCCTCCTTGCCCATGACGCGAAGCCGGTAATCCATGGGCAGCGCCGTGGCCAGCACCAACGGGTCCCAGTTGCTGGCGTGATTTGCCACCAGCAGTGCGCCGTGGCGAGGCAGGTTTTCCAACCCCTGAACCGTGACCGGATGCAGCAGACGGCAGATCCACTTGGCGACCGTGAAGATCAGAGGAAAAAACGGTCCAAAGGGCTGCGTTGTACGCCTCTCGTTCATCGGCTCGTCCTCTCGCGGATGATCCGGAGGATCGCTTCCTCACTCTGTTGGAAGTCCAGCTCCGTGGTATCCAGCAAAACGGCGTCCTCCGCCTGCTTCAAGGGTGCCGCTGCCCGGTGAGAATCGTTATAGTCCCGCTGGCGCATTTCCTCCAGCACCTTTTCATAGCTTTCCGGCGTTCCCCGCTGCTCCAGTTCCCGGAAGCGGCGCATGGCCCGCTCCTCCACGGAGGCCGTCAGGAAGATCTTCACCGTGGCATCCGGCAGGACCACGGTTCCGATGTCCCGGCCGTCCATCACCACGTTGTTCTCCCGGGCCAGCTTCCGCTGCATTTCCAGCAGATGGGCCCGCACCGCCGGATGGGCGGAGACCGCAGAGGCGTACAGGGAGATCTCCGGCAGACGGATCTGATCCGTCACATCCGCACCGTTCAGTGTCATGTGCTGCAGGCCGTCCTCTCCGTAATGCAGGCCGATCTCCAATTCCGGCAGCAGCGCGGCAACGGCCTCACCATCCTTGGGGTCCACGCCCTTGGAAAAGGCGGCGTAGCCGATGGTGCGGTAAATGGCACCGGTATCCACATATAAATAGCCCAGAGTTTTGGAAACGCTTTTCGCCAGCGTGCTCTTTCCGGCGCCAGATGGTCCGTCAATGGCAATACTGATGGTTTTCAATGCTGTTCTCTCCTTTATTCCTTCTCATTCGCGGCGGACTGTCCCGCCAGACGGCCGGTGGCCCAGGCGATCTGTAAGTTAAAGCCGCCGGTATAGGCGTCGGTATCCAGCAGTTCTCCCGCGAAATACAGATTTTTAACAAGCTTGGACTCCATGGTTTTAGGGTCCACCTCCCCTACCTTCACCCCGCCGGAGGTGACGATGGCGTCCGTCACAGGACAGGGGGCGGAAACCTCCACGGGAAAATGCTTCAAAACCCGCAGCATGCTTTGCCGCTGCTCCCGGGTCAGGTCATGGACCTTCTGCCGTCCGGGGATGCCGGACAGCTCAATGACCACCGGGATCAACTTCTGAGGCAGCAGATCATCCAGTCCGTTCTGGAAATCGTGGTTGGCGTATTTGGCAAAATCCGCCAGCAGCCGCTTGTCCAACTGCTGCTCATCCAGCGCGGGTTTCAGGTCGATCTCCAGCCGGTAGCGCTTTTTGGTAAAATGCCGCATGTGGGCAGAGGCCGACAGCACCAGCGGACCGCTGACGCCGAAGTGCGTAAACAGCAGCTCACCGAAATCCGTATAGATCTTCTTATCGTTTTCAAAGACCGTCAGGCTCACGTTCCGCAGGCTCAAGCCCTGCAAGCGGACGCAGGGGATCCCCGCCGCGATGATCCCCTGCAAGGGCACCAGAGACCCCTGCAGCGGCGTGACGGTGTGCCCCGCCTCAGCCGCCATCCGGTGACCGTCTCCGGTGGAGCCGGTGGCCGGATAGCTGACGCCGCCGGTGGCCAGCACCACCGCCTGAGCGGAATAGCGTCCCCGCTCTCCAACAACGCCGCAGACCGCGCCGTCCTCAATCTTCAGGGCCGACGCCCGGTCCCGGAGGACCTGCACTTTCAGGGCCTTCAGCCGCCGTTCCAGTGCGGCACTGATGTCGAACGCGCTGTCGCTGACGGGAAACACCCGATTCCCCCGCTCGGTTTTCAGTGGGACGCCCAGCTTCTCAAAAAAGTTCATCGTATCAGCGCTATTGAAGCGGTTAAAAGCGCTGTAAAGGAATTTTCCATTACGCGGAATATTGGCCAACAGCCCCTCAATATCAGTGTTGTTGGTCACGTTGCACCGGCCCTTTCCGGTGATATTCAGTTTTTTCCCCAATCGTTCGTTGGGTTCCAGCAGAGTGACCTGCGCCCCCTGCTCCGCTGCCGAAAGGGCAGCCATCATTCCGGCGGCGCCGCCGCCGATGACCACGATCTTTTTATTCATCGTCCGCACCGCCGAATACATCGTACTGATCCCACAGCCGTTCCAGCGTGGTAAAGGTCTTCGTCACATCCGTGCCCATCTTGGTGGCGATCCCCACCAGCAGGGCATTGATGAGCGACATGGGCGCCGTCATGGAATCGATAAAGGACAGCATCTCGCTGGGGGCCAGCAGCGCCGCACTGGACAGCTGGGCCACCGGAGACTGCTTCTGATCCGTGATGGCGATGATCTCCGCTCCACGGGACCGGGCAAAGCGGGCTGCGTTGATGGTGTCCTTGGAGTACCGTGGGAAGCTGAACGCGATCATCACGTCCCCCTCTCCGCTGCGGAACAGCTGCTCAAAGATCTCACCGGCGGCGCTGGCCTGCACCAGCGTCACGTTTTCAAAGATCATCTGCATGTAAAAATACAGGTAGCCCGCCAGATGGGTAGAGGACCGCGCGCCCAAAATATAGATATGCCGGGCGTGGACGATCTTCTCCACAGCCGTCTGAAAGGTGTCCCGGTCCTCGTCCATGGAGATCTGCCGTAGATTTTCAATATCCGCCTGCAATACGCTGCTGAGCACGTCCCGGTCATAGATATTCTCCGCCGCCTGGATCCGCTGTGTCGAGGTCAGACGGTTCCGGGCCATCTCCTGTAATGCCTTCTGCATGGCGGGATAGCCGTCAAAGCCCAGCTCCGCGGCAAAGCGGACCACCGTGGATTCGCTGACCTCCGTCAGCTTTCCCAGCTTGCTGGCCGTCATGAACGCCGCCTGATCATAATGGTCCAGGATATAGCGTCCGATCCGCTTTTGCCCCTTTGAAAAGGTGGAAAGGTTGTCCTCGATCGTATGTAACACACTTTTTGCCATGATTTTCTTCCTCCGGCGGCACACAACGCCGCGTTTGATTCCGGGGCCTATTCTACCATACTTTCCGCCGGATTGAAACTGATTTCTTCCCTTTTTCCCCTGCGTTTTTCATAAAAAATAGCCGCAATGCGGCTATTTCAAGGAGGCTGCAAAACCTGACGCTTTCTTCGGAAAGCGGTCATTCCTCTTTCAGTCCGGCGATCTCCTCCGCCGTTAAGTACCGCCACTGCCCCAGCGGCAGCGTCCCAAGCTCCAGACAATGCTCCCGCACCCGCTGGAGCCGCAGGACCTCCAGCCCGCACTGGGCGCACATCCGCCGGATCTGGCGGTTCCGTCCCTCGTGGATGATCACGCTCAGCTCTGCCCGGTTTCCCTTCCGGCTCAGTTCACGCACTTCCGCGGGGCGGATGGGCAGACCCACCACGTCCCGGATGCGGCTCAGCCGTTCTGCCGCGTGTTCCACAGGCCCGGACACCGTCACCCGATACTCCTTGTACACCTCATGGCTGGGGTGCAGCAGCCGGTGGGTCAGGGCTCCGTCATTGGTCAGCAGAAGCAGCCCCTCCGAATCCCGATCCAGCCGGCCCACGGGATAAACCCTTGTGGAAACGCCGGTCAGCAGGTCCATCACCGTTTTCCGGCCCTGCTCGTCAGACACGGTGGTCACATAGCCTCTGGGCTTATTCAGCATCAGGTACACTGCCTCCGGTTCCCGTCCCAGAGGAACGCCGTCCACCCGGATGTCATCCGTCTCCGGGTCGGCCTGCTGGCCCAACAGGGCGGTCTCTCCGTTGACGGTGACCCGCCCGGCGGTGATATACCCCTCTGCTGCCCGGCGGGAACAGACCCCGGCAGCAGACAGCAATTTTTGCAATCGTTCTTTCATTCTGATCCCTGATCCCGTCTTACGGCGGGTCATTCATCCTTCAATTCCAATTTCAGTCCGGCCAAAGCGGAGGACACCTTGGGCATCACTGTCCGTCCTGCCACCAGCGGCACCCGGCCAATCTCTGTTCCGTTCAGGCAGAACACCGCCGCCCCCACGGTTTTTCCGGCGGAGACCGGCGCCCGCAACGGCTCGTCCAAGCAGATCCGCGTGGTCAGCCGTTCCGTTTCCGCCGCTGGGTAGCAAAAGCCCGCTCCCGCAATCAGCGGCACCGTAGAGCTGACGCCGCCGCTGACGGACGCCTGCGTCAAAGCCTGTCCCCGGACGGCACAGGTCCGGGCGGGGTAGGCGGAAAAGCCGTATTCATACAGCGCTTGATGGTCTGCCCAGTCATTGCCGTCCTGCAAGGTCACGGCGATGAGCCGCTGGCCGTTTTTCTCCGCACAGCTCACCAGCGTCCGGCCCGCCGCCTTCGTATATCCCGTTTTCAGGCCCAGACAGCCATCTACATAATGCAGCAGCTTGTTGTGGTTCGTCATGGTCCGTCCCCCGATGGTGACAGACCGGGTGGAGGCGATCCGCATCAGGGTCTCGTTTTCCAGCGCGGCCCGGGCCAGCTTCGCCATGTCCCGTGCAGTGGAATAGTGCTGCTCGTCATCCAGACCGTTGGGGTTGGCGAAGGAGGAATGCTCCATCCCCAGCTCCCGGGCCTTTTCGTTCATCAGGGCTACAAAGCCCTTGACGCTGCCGCCCACATGCTGGGCCACCGCCACCGCCGCATCGTTTCCGGAGCACAGCAGCACCCCGTATAACAGCGTTTCCAGCGTCAGGGTCTCCCCCTCCGTAAGGTACATGGCGGAGCCTTCCGTATACGCCGCCTCCCGGCTGACCTTCACCGTATCGTGAAGATCTCCCTCCTCGATGGCCACCAGTGCCGTCAGGATCTTGGTGGTGCTGGCGATGAGCATTTTCCGGTCCGCGTTCCGCTCATAGAGCACCCGGCCGCTGTCCGCGTCCATTAAAATCGCAGAGGCAGCAGAGGTCTCCACCGCCAAAATCCGACAAGGGAATATACTATACAGACACAGCACCACAAGGGTGCAGCAAAGAAACCGCCGGGTCAAAAGGCATCACGCTCCAAAGCTGAGATGCCTTTAGTATACCCAGATCAAACCGTTTCGTCCCCGTCTTTTTTATCGAAAAATTTTCCGATCTTGTCTACAATATCCGGTGCCATATCCACAATGCGGTCCACGGTGGACACCGGCGGCACCGCCACGGGCATCACGCGGGTGGTTCCGTCCTTGATAACCAGAAAGGCCACCGGGTCGATCTTCACACCGGCGCCGCCGCCACCGCCGAAATTGTTCTGGCCCGGCTTGCCGTAATCCCCGCCGCCGCTGCCGAAGCCAAGGCTCACGCGGGACACGGGGATGAGCGTCACGCCATCCGGCGTGGTGATCGGCTCACCGATGACGGAATTGGAATCCACCATTTCGCGGATCTTCGTCATCGTAGTCTCCATCAGCTCGCTTACCGAATTTTTTTCCTTGTTCTCCATCGTGATCTTCCTTTCTATGCAGTCCGTTTTTCCGGTTCGTTCGTTTCAGGCGCAGCCGCGCGCTCTGCCGGCGGCTCCGCTTTTGCCTCGCCCCCGTGCGCCCTGCGCCAACGCAGGAACCATTTTCCCACCGGCATCGCCAGTGTAAATAGAATGGCAAAGAGGTCGCACACGCGCAGCGATACGCCGACCGTCCCCTCCGCCGAGGTCTCCGCCTTTGTGAAGTCCATCCCCAGATAGACGGACGGCTTCGGGATATAGAACAGCTCCTCGAGCTTCGGCATCAGGGTCCACAGCGCGGCGTTGGCATAGCCGTAGGTCTGTGCCGTGTCCGCCGGATCGTCGCCCGCAAAAATCACGCCGACCTCCAGCGGGTCGATGCGCGTGCGGCGGCAGGTGCGGCGAAGCGTCCGCATCAGCGCGCCGAGCACCGTCCCCGCAAGCTCGCGCAGCTCGGGAAAGCTGAG
>ERZ1106951.4052-NODE-4052-length-10037-cov-2.897916_pt1 | contig 10037 bp, 6 predicted proteins | sample MGYA00403676_ERZ1106951 | MGnify/ENA primary metagenome ERZ1106951 (study PRJEB35170, sample SAMEA104062398) | human gut metagenome | biome: human gut; feature: human-associated habitat; material: faeces | place: Denmark | collected 2012-04-23 ...
TAAGCTTTCCATAGTCAGTTGCACACTTATCCATCTCACCATCTATTCTTTCTATATCGCTTTCAAGCGCAGCTATATCATCGTCAATAGTTTCATACTCTTTCTGTTCCTTATAAGTAAACTTAAGTCTTTCACTTCTTGACTTGTTATACTCCTTACTTGTAAGTGTCTTATTGCCAGATGCAACTTTCTGTGTACCGTCCGTAGATATATCGCCATTACTTCCTGTTATACCGCCTGCTGCCGCACCGCTGCCTGATACCAAACCATTACCTGACAATGCTGCACCTTTCGATATTCCATTTCCTGACACATTATATATAGAAGAAACACATTTTTCCTTATAGTCAGAATAGCCTCCCTCATACTGTGTAAGGTGACCTCCCGCCTCAAATGCAAATATTCTGTCGACTGTTCTGTCAAGGAAATATCTGTCGTGCGAAACTGTTATGACAATTCCTGCAAAACCATCGAGATAATCCTCAAGAATTTCAAGAGTTTCTATATCAAGGTCATTAGTCGGCTCATCAAGGATAAGCACATTTGGCGCACTCATAAGCACGCTCAGCAGATAAAGTCTTCTCTTCTCTCCTCCGGACAGCTTTCTTATCGGTGTCCACTGCTGCTTAGGTGAGAATAAGAACTTTTCACACATCTGGCTTGCCGTTGCCTTGCCATCTACAGTCTGCACATATTCGCCTATGCTTCTTACAAACTCAAGCACAGTCTGATTTTCGTCAAGTGGTTCATTTTCCTGCATGAAGTAACCTATATGTACTGTATCGCCTATCTCAACATTTCCACTGTCTGGCTGTATCTGCCCTGTTATTATCTTCATAAGTGTCGACTTGCCGCAGCCGTTGCTTCCTATTATACCAATTCGGTCATCTCTTAAGAAAATGTACGAAAAATCATTAATGTATGTATGTCCGTCATATGCTTTGGTTATGTTGTTAAGCTCTATCGTCTTCTTGCCAAGCCTTCTACTTACAGAGTTCATATCCATAAGACTCTTGTCAAACTTAGCCCTTGCCTCACGGGAGGCCTCCTTCATATCCTCAAAACGGTCTATTCTTGCCTGCTGCTTTGTGGAACGCGCCTGACAGCCCCTTCTTATCCACTCAAGCTCACGTCTTAAGGTATTCTGCCTCTTAGCTTCGGTTGCCCTTTCCATCTGCTCTCTTTCAGTCTTAAGCTCAAGGAAACCGGAATAGTTTGACTCATAACTATAAAGTGCGGCATGGTCTATCTCAACTATCTTGTTAGTTACATTGTCAAGGAAGTACCTGTCATGTGTTACCATAAGAAGCTCGCCCTTAAACGCCTTAATATACTGCTCAAGCCACACAACCATATCATTATCAAGATGATTAGTCGGCTCATCAAGTATAAGCACTTCTGTTGGCTCTACAAGCGCCTTTGCAAGTGCAACTCTTTTCTTCTGTCCGCCTGACAGCATATCCATAGGTGCATCAAATGTACCTATACCAAGCTTATTAAGTATCTCCTTTGCCTCTGCTTCACTTGCATGCGCCTTTCCTCTTAATACATAAGAAATAACAGTCTCATCCTTTATATGGTCTGGTGACTGTGCAAGATATGTAACAGTAACATTTCTTCCTTTTATGACATTTCCCTCATCCGGTTCCTCAATCCCTGCTATTATCTTAAGCAGTGTCGACTTTCCAGTTCCGTTCACACCTATAATTCCAACCTTGTCGCCCTTGTTTATTCCAAGTGTGACATTATCAAGCAGAACTTTCTCGCCAAATGTCTTGCTTACTTTTTCTACATTTAATATATTCACAACTATAACCTTTCTATAATATTCTCTTTTGACACTTACATCATAATTAAGTGCTTATCATTTATATAAACTATCTGCTCTCTTATTCTTCATCAATTATATCAACTGCTTTATCACCTATATAATCTTCACCAACATCATTCAGCTTATATAGCTTCTTCATCTTGACAGCAAGCTCCGGCTTTTCCTTCTCAAGCTTGCTTATATGCTCCATTCTGCGCTCCATCATATGCTTATACGCCTCAGGATTATTCTCCTTGAAATGCAGCATAACTTCTTTTCTGTGCTGTCTAAGATGCTTAAGGGCATCAGGATTAAGCTTCGCAATCTTTGCCTCAAGTCTTAATCTTCGCTCCTCTATTCTTTCTTCTAACTCTTCAGCGTTACTGTTATTCTGTGCAAGCTCTGATAAATGCATCTCAACTCTTTCAAGAAGCTCATCCTCATCAAACAGACCGATACGTCCCCACGCATTTTTACTTTCAGCTTCTATAAGTACATTATCCGTGAGATGTTCACTGTTTTCTTCCATATGTGTAATATCATCAGTCATCTGCACCGCAAACTTATCAAGCCACTCAGATGCATCCTCGCCAAATGCCCACTCTATCTCAGCAAGTCTTTCATTGTCCTCTATGAAGTCCTTATGTACTTCTGTCTGCTCAGGTGTGCCTACAAGCGGATAAGGCCTGTCAATGCCTGCATCTCTTAGGGCAAGCGATATTGTTCTTCGCGTAACACCCTCTTCCACAAGACAGCCTGCACCAAGCTTTCTTAGCTGGTCATTAACATTATCAACATGCTCTGTTATATAGAAATGTATCCCTTTATCTTTAAGCAGCTTATTAAAGGAAACAAGTCTGTCTGCTGCCGTTATATCTATACTTCCGATACCACTTGCATCAACTATTACAACCTTTGTATCGTCTTTAATTGCATTTTCAATATCCTGCAAAAATGTAGACACATTTGCAAAGAAAAGATTACCGCTAAACCTATACAAAAGAGTATGCTCTATCTCAAGCGCGTTCTTATTACGGTTAAGATTATAAAAGCCCTCGTGCCCCGGTATGCATCCAAGAAATGACCTAGGAGGAACAACTGCTCTTATGATTACCGCAATAAATGATAAGATAACGCCTATAATAACTCCGTATATCGTTCCAAATAAAAGCACTCCGAACATAGCTGCAAGGAATATGAAGAACTCTGCCCTGTTGACTTTTCTTAACTTACCCGCAAGCTTATACTCAACTATGCCGATAAGTGCCGCAACGACTATTCCTGTAAGTATAGGAACGGGAAGATACTCAAGCAGTGGTGTTGCAAAAAGAACAACAACAAGCATAGTTACTGCCGCCGTAACAGACATAAGCTGTGACTTGCATCCAAACTGGTCTGCAATACCCGTTCTTGACACACTTCCGTTAAGCGGACAGCTTCCTGAAACTGCTGATGCAACATTGGCAAGTGAATACGCAATAACTTCCCTGTTATTGTCGACCTTGTATCCGTACCTGTTAGCATAGTTATTAGTAGCAAGCAATGTCTGCGCCATAATGACAAGTGCGCATGTAAGTCCGAGAACAATTATATCAGATGTATTATTACGAAGTAATGTAATATCAGGAATAACAATCTTAGGAAAGCCTGCATCAACGTGCGGAAGAAGCCTTACACCGTATCTGTCTATATGTAAAAATGCTGTTGCCATAGCTCCAAGTGCCATAAGCATGACCGACATCGGAAACTTTGGCATATATTTCTTGCATACAAGAATTATTATAACTGTTCCAAAACCAAGAACCGCTGACAATACGTTAAAGTACTGAAGCTGGTCTGCCATATGTAGAAGCAGTGCTATAAGTTCGCCTGTGCCTGCCGCCCCACCAAACAGCTTAGGAACCTGCATAAGTATAATTGTTATTCCAATTCCGCTTATGAATCCTCCCATAACCGGAGTTGATATGTAGTTGACTATCCTTCCAGCCTTTATAAGACTGAATATAAGAAGCCACGCCGCAACCACAAGCGTTATAACGGGCACGAGTCGCATAGCTTCATCTGAACCGGTCGTTATTCCAAGTGTCGCAAGTGTTCCGCCGACAAGCACTGCCGGAGTTGCATCCACGCCAAATACAAACTGTGGTGAGCTTGTTGTAAGTGCATACACAAGCACAGGAATTAATGAGCCGTACAGACCATACGCCGCTGGAAGTCCCGCTATCTGTGCATATCCCATAGATATAGGTATTGACACAAGCGCCACAATAATACCTGCTATAATATCGTTCTTTGCCGTCTTAAAAGATATATTCTTCAAATGCATATTCCCCTTCCTTATTATGTTTTCTTATCCGTTTATGTTACAGTAAAAATATGGATTTTTCAATAAAATTTGTCTTAACAATATGTTACTGTACAGAACCTATGCATGGCATTTTGGTGGCTGGTTCTGAGCAATAACAAGCTTTACACAAAAATACCTGCATAGCCATGCTCAAAAACATTTCCTTGCCCTTATCATATGGAATGTTATATACTTATATAAGGATACTATGGTCTAAAGGTCTAAACTCACATGAGCTTGCTCATAGGTGGGTGAATGACCTTGTGACCCGCCCCAATATGAGCATAAAAGTGGGATGATAGTCCCACGATATGCGAATATTGGGTAGAATTGTGGGAGTGCGTAGCACGGAACAATTCGTAGGTATCATAGTTGGGGGCTTTTGACCCCAACATCATTATATTGTAGTTGCTATGATATATTCACATTACATATATCATATGATTATACAAAAAAATCCGAATACATAATCCGGACATTCTTGTAATCAATAGTCTGACAAAATATCTGTCTATATGTCAGACATATCTTGTATTTAATAGTAGGATTATAACAGCGTAAATTTTAAAAGTCAATCATTTTCATATAAAATCTTGGAGCGCTTACAAAATTCAGGTACAATTATATTATTTTTCTGATTTTTTTACCACGCAGTATAATTATAGTGTAATATTTATAACCAATCAACCATATTACATATCAATATCATCTGTACAACTGCTCATTTTATATAACATTTGCAATTCTTTAATGAACAATAATGTAATCTGTTACTATCAGCCTGCAACTTTAATTTAACATTTGTAATTATTAAAAGATTAACAATATATCCATCACTGGCAGCCTGCTGTTTTAATATAGCATTTACAATTAATCAACCTTGTATACAGACTTATCAACCGTCTGCTTTATAGCCTCTAACAGTTCCTCGTTCGGATAGATAAATATTCTTACGAGCTCATTATGCTCATTGTAAGCATATATGACTATCGAATCGTGATTGCTCGCGCCCACTGAATAGTCAATTGTCTTAACATCCATATGAGTCATTCTCATAGCATCCTGTGAGTCTGCCCTTGCTACAAGCTTTGCCTTTGCAAGTGTATACACACCGCACCTTTTTCGTGATGACTTGGACATAATCCTGTCAATCGTGAGTGTATCCTCAACAAGTGAATACTCCAGCTCTGCATTATAGTACTGGAATACCAGAAATGTTGCGACAGCAAAAAGCGCAAGCACTATTATTCCAAATGTCATTGTCTGTGGAATAGTAGTCGCTGCAACCACACACGCTATAATAAGAACCACCTTATATAATATCGAAATCTTTGGCGGCTTCACCTTAACTATCTGTTCTACTGCTACGTCAAACATAATTTCTCCTTAAATTAATAATTTTTAGTACTTAATATTAACTATTATCAGTCTTTCATATTTTAACACTTAATAAAGGGTCAGACAATGCTATTTAATCAAACATTATCTAACCCTTTATAAGATGTCGGGGTCAAAAGCCCCCAACTATGATACCTACGGATTGTTCCGTGCTACGCACTCCCACGTCTACGCTCCACTTCGGTCCGTGCTAAACATGTGCCACTGGCACATAGCACCCTACCCAATATTCGCATATCGTGGGATTATCATCCCACTTTTATGCTCATATTGGGGCGGGTCCCAAGGTCTTTCACACACATATGAGCGAGCTCATGTGGTTTTAGACCTTTTGACCCTGGTATCATATTATGACAGGATAGGAGAGTAATTATGAGCGATTTTTTTAAGCACGTGGCACCATCGGAATGTAACATAGACTATCACAATCTTATGAACTTTGCAAAACGTCTGGAGAATCAGGATATACCTATGCATAGTCTTACAATCATGAGAGGTGACAAGATATGTATGGAAACTTATTATGCACCATATGAAAAAGATACTTTGCATCGTATGTTCTCTATGACAAAGACACTTGTATCACTTGGCATAGGAAAGCTGTATGGAGAGGGAAAATTATCCTTAGATGACCATATAGTTGATTACTTTAAGGACAAGCTTCCAAAAGAAGGGGCATATGAATATACAAGTATGCTTACCATAAGAGATATGCTTACTATGCGCACGTGTCATGACAAGACAACATATAAAGGTGAGGGAGTGACTGACTGGGTTGGTTCATTCTTTACAACAAAACCAGTTCATGCACCGGGTACACAGTTTTCATATGATACATCATCTACACATGTTCTTGGAGCACTTATAGAAAGGCTTTCAGGAATGAATCTGTTAGAGTATCTAAGAAAAAGCTTCCTTGATGAGATTGGATTTTCAAAGGAGGCATTTATAATAGATGATCCATATGGAGTACCTATGGGGGGTTCTGGTTTATGTGCACGTCCATCAGATATGCTTAAAGTAATATATCTTATATCAAAGGATGGTGCATGGAACGGAAAGCAGCTTATACCAGCAGCTTATATCAGAAAAGCACATACAAAGCAGAGTGATCCATATGGCAAGAGTGGCACTATTGAGGAAATGCAGGGATATGGATATAAGATATGGATGACAAGAAATGGTGGTTATGCCCTTTACGGAATGGCAGGCCAGCTTGCGTTATATGTGCCGGATAAAGATATATATATGGTGACAACAGCAGATACACAGGGACGCCAGGGTGGTGTACAGTGTATATATGATGCATTCTGGGAAGAAATATATAACAAGCTTGACGATAGCACAACAGTCCAGCCTGAAACACAGGAGGATAAGAAACAGTACGTGGAATATCTTGAAAGCAGGAAGCTTTTTGCGCTTTCTACAGACATTACATCATCATATGAGAATATAATAAATGGTATTACATATAGATGCGATGATAACAAATGTAATATGAAGGATATATGCGTTGAGATTGTTGATGAAGATAGCAGATATGGCATACTTACATATACTAACAATACAGGAAAGCACAGCATAAAATTCGGCTTTGGATACAATATAGAATCAGTATTTCCTGTATACAATTTCAGATGCGTTGCTTCAGGAGCCTGGAAGGCGGATAACAATCTGCTTATAAAAATACAGATAATTGATTCGGCAGTCGGTAATCTTTATGTATCACTTTCATATCGTGATAAATACGCATCAGTATTTTTAAAGAAGCTGGAAGAAACTTATTTCAACGAGTTTGATGGCGTGTTTGGAGCATGCCGCATATAAAACTAAAGCTATGATAAAATAAAGGTATGTATAAAACAAAGTTATATTGTTTTATACATACCTTTATTTTATATCCATCCACCATCATATTGTATAACTTGTCCTGTGAGGTAGTCATCAGACTCAAGCATCAGCTTGACAAGTCTTGCAACCCCTTCTGGTTTTCCCAGTGTCCCGGCAGGAATTTCACAGGCAAGTTCATCTAGTTCTTCTTTACTTAAGTGTCCGTTCATAGACGTGTCAATGGCACCACAGGCGATGGCATTGACCTGTATGTGGCTTGGTGCAAGCTCCTTTGCAAGAGCCTTTGTAAATGAGTTGATAGCACCCTTTGAAGCTGAATATGCAACTTCACAGCTTGCGCCGTACAGTCCCCACACAGAAGATATGTTGATTATCTTTCCGCTGTGGCGGCGCAGCATATCATTAACTGCAAAGTGGCAGCAGTTGTAAACGGAATTAAGATTAACAGACATTATATTATTCCACATATCAGGTGTCATATCCTGAAAAAGTCCTATTGATGCAATTCCGGCATTGTTGATAAGTATATCAGTTTTTCCATAATGGCTTAGAGCCAGGTCAAACATTTCTAAAACATTGGAATAATTCCCCATATCACCGACATAAGCTGTACAGTGCGCGCCCTTTTTAACAACAGCATCGTAAGTTTCCTGCAATTCAGCCTCACTTTTAGAGCAGCTTATTACAAGATTAGTGGAAGGTGAAGCAAGGGCGATGGCAATAGCCCTGCCAATTCCACGGGATGCCCCAGTTATTATTATGGTAGTATTATCCATTACACTGCAATTATCAGCATTAACTGAATTATTTATTACACCGCAATTATCAATATCGGCTGAATTATCTATTACATCGCAATTATCAGTATTCTCTGAATTATCCATTACATTGCAATCATCAGTATTCTCTGAATTATTTATTATATTGTAATTATTAATCATATTAATCCTCATTTCTGTATACATTTTTATATAGCAGGTTTATATCAATTATGAATATAAACAAAATGTATTATACATCATAATTATTCTTAACTGATTTGCATCAAATATGAATAGACACAAACTTAACAGCATATAAACAGTATGATGTCACGCATATTTTTATAATAAAGCCATAAATCAACATTTGACCAGATTATATATCAAAAAAATACATAAAACAACCTTGACTTTTCGCCTGTTGTGCATCATTAACAAATATAAAAATGGATACAGGAACTTTCAAAAGTTATCCGACAGTAATTGACATATAATCAAGAAGTTATCCACATATAAACATGCGTATTCTGGCGGCATTTTGAGTTATGCACTAAGTTATCCACATTATCCACAATGAAAATGTATAAAAGTCGCTGTGGATTTATAAGCTGAAACAGAATATATGTTTTGTTTAAATGTCTGAAAATGCCAAAAATATTAAAAAAATGTATATTCTTACTTGACAGAATGAGATCATCGTGAAATGTAAAATAACTTTATAAAAATTACGTAAATTGTGTGAACATACTTGTCTAAATGTAAAATTGTGGTATAATAACATTATCAAAAATCGTGAGGCACATTTAGTTGGCTATATTCCTTATATAATCCTTAACGGTAGGCAACACGATAATAAAGTGATAGAAGGAGTTGGACATCATGCGTTTTATTATTACAGGAAGAAATATTGATGTAACAGAAGGTTTAAGATCAGCAGTGGAGGAAAAGTTAGGAAAGCTGGATAGATTCTTTGCTCCAGAGACAGAAGTTCACGTAACATTAAGTGTCGAGAAGGAAAGACAGAAGATACGATCGTGGGGGTGGGGGATTATCTGGCTCAGCTTCTGACAGAAAATTATGGCTATCAGGTTATGCATGTAACGGAATCATTTGATCTGGCTGGAGGGGAACTTGACCGGAGTAAAGCATATGACTATGCAAGAGCGTGGCTGGAACCTGTTCTGGAAGAGAATCCATCTATACAGATTCTGATAGACCTGCACCGGGATGGCGTACCGGAAGATCGCCATCTGGTCACCGAAATTAACGGAAAACCGACAGCGCAGATCATGTTTTATAATGGCTTGAGTCATACAATAAACAGCGGTGATCTTTCATACCTTCCAAATCCGTACATACAGGATAATCTGGCATTTTCTTTCCAGCTTGAGTATCAGGCGGCTCTGTACTATCCTGAATTGTACCGTGGCATTTATCTGGCAGGATTACGTTATAATCTGCATCTGCGTCCACGAGCCCTGCTTTTGGAGGCAGGGGCTCAGACAAATACTGTCCAGGAGGTAAAAAATGCAATGGATCCTTTTGCGGATATCCTGAACCGGGTGCTGCAGGGGAAAAATTAAAAAAATAACGCTTGCAATTCAGAACAAATGTTCGTATAATGAAAACACAGATCAGCAATACAGACGTGAACTGCGTCATAACGGTGTGTCAGCAGAAATATCCCTTTACAAGAACTGGACTAAAGGTAAAAAGCTATGCTATAATGCCTCGTAGTATGATTTTCTATACTTTATTATATAAGGAATAGTTTTTTGGAAAATAAAGAGAAGTACATAAGGAGGAATTTCGCAGAATGATAGACCAGAGCAAAATCAGAAATTTCTGTATTATTGCACACATAGACCAC
>ERZ1106951.4059-NODE-4059-length-10029-cov-6.460096_pt1 | contig 10029 bp, 7 predicted proteins | sample MGYA00403676_ERZ1106951 | MGnify/ENA primary metagenome ERZ1106951 (study PRJEB35170, sample SAMEA104062398) | human gut metagenome | biome: human gut; feature: human-associated habitat; material: faeces | place: Denmark | collected 2012-04-23 ...
TCAGCTTCGCAAGAAAACCGGGAGCGGATACGAGACTGAGCTTTGAGGAGATCGATCTTACCATGATCGATGAGGCATCGGTGTTTCACTTCGGAACCCTGAGTCTTACCGATGATCCGGTCCGCACGGCGACGAAAAAGTGTGTGGAATATGCGAAAGAGCATGGAAAGCTCATCACTTTTGATCCAAACTTAAGACTTCCGCTCTGGGAGACAACGGACGCGGCGAAAGAGCAGATCTTATGGGGACTTGCACATGCCGATGTTGTGAAGATCAGTGACGAGGAAGTGGAGTTCCTCTGGGGGATCACGGATGAGAAAGAGGCGGCGAAGAAGCTCCTCGATGAGTTCGGGATCCGCCTCGCGATGATCACGATGGGACCGAAGGGGGCGTACCTAGCGAACCAAAACGGCGCTGCATACGCAAAGTGCCCGGAGGTAAAACCGATCGATACGACAGGAGCCGGGGATATCTTCGGAGGAAGCGCGGTGTCCAGACTGTTAAAGGCAGGAAAAGCGCCGGAAGAGTTCAGCACGGAAGAACTTGGATTTATCGGTCAGTTCGCCTGCACAGCGGCAAGCATCTCCACGACACAGTCGGGCGGGATCCCGAGTATTCCGGAGGAAGCGGCGGTTCTGGACCGGATGTAAAGAAAGACAAATTCGGATTTTTATTGAAATTCTGCTGTACACATCTTCGAGATCCCGATATAATTCAAATGTCAGGGCAGCAGGTCCAGACGGGCAGGCTGCAATGACGATATTATGAAGATCGATCGATTATCTGGAGGGTGTTATGACAGACACAAAGGACAAGAAGAGAGAAAAACTTGGAATTCTCTGCTGCACGGCGGGGGCGACGAGCTGGGGACTTTCAGGAACCTGCAGTGAGGCGCTGTTTTCCCAGTACCCGGTAGATACGACGTGGGTGACGGCGGTGAGAATGACATCAGCGGGGATCATATTGCTGTTTCTTGCGTTTGCGAAGCACAGTCTGAATTTGAAAGAACTTGGAAAAGACAAAAAAGGGCTTATAGAGATCGTTCTGTTTGCCATTGCGGGTCTGGCGCTCTGCCAGTACGCGTACCTCAGCGCCATCAAATGGACGAATTCCGGAACCGCAACGGTGATCCAGAATCTATCCATCGTATTTATCGCAGTCTATGTCTGCCTGACCACAAGGACAGCACCGGATAAACGGACCGTATTCTGCATTATTCTGGCGCTGTTTGGTGTCTGGCTTCTCGCCACCGGCGGAAAGCCCGGAAACATGGAGCTCACACCGAGAGGACTCTTCTGGGGACTCATGGCCGGAATCGGCGCGGCAAGCTACTCCCTGCTTTCCAGAGCACCGGTAAAACACCGCGGAAGTATCCCGGTGTCCGGAATGGGAATGTTCATCGGCGGGCTCGCCCTGTCCCTGATCGCCCAGAGCTGGAAGATCCCGGCAGGCCTGGACGGACGGGCGATCCTCTATATGGCGGTGATCGTCCTGCTTGGGACTGTCGGTGCGTTTACGCTGTTTCTTCAGGGGATCGCTCTGGTAGGACCCGTAAAAGCGGCACTCCTGTCCTGTCTGGAACCTTTGACCGCGGCAACTTTGTCCGTCGTCTGGCTGCACTCCAGCTTTTCTCCGACGGACCTGATCGGGTTTGCGTGCATTCTGGCAACGGTAGTGCTGATGAGGTAGAGAGAAATTACGGGTCTTTTTCCGACTTTACGTGTATTCCTGTTATCGCGGAAGGTGAGGATCAGGACAGCAGACAGCCGGAATAGTTTACATGTTTTAACCGTATTTCCTACCTTTATTTTGCCAGATTTTTACTTTACAATTCCTATAAAAAAATGGTATACTGCTGTGGGCGGAAAAAGATATCTGCACGCAGCAGTTTCTTTTTTCGCGGAAAATGATAAAAATCAGAAATCTAACGGAGGTGAATTGCATGGATAGTTGCGATAGTACAGGGCGAAGTACGAAATGCGGTGTGAAAAACAGACAGGCGCAGAATGCGGCTATCGGTGCGATGATGTAATCCTCTGATAGCTGGATTCCATATTGAGATGTCTCGAGAACACCGCAAGGGAACGGCCTGTCCATCACAGCGATGTATGGTTGGACCCCGCCAGGAATTATCCTGGGCGGTGTTCTTTTTGTTGCCGAAATTTGGCAATTCGATCAGGAGGCGCGAAGATACGCACAGTCCTGATGATAAAAAGTAACTGGACGGATAAAGGGCAGTTACAACGGAAAAGGAGGCAGAAATGGAAACAGAAGTTTTAAAAGAACAACATTATGTGGAAGAACTGGTCGATATCATCCGCAGCGGACTTCCGAAGGAGGAGCTGATCGACCGGTTATCCGATTATCATGATAACGATATTGCGGATGCCCTCACAAAGCTGACGCCGGATGAGAGGCGGGAACTCTATCCGCTGATCGGTGTGGAGAGGGTTGCGGAGATCTTCGCGTACTTAGATGACGCGGAGCCGTACCTGAAGGAGCTTCCGATCGAGAGCGCCGCAAAGATCGTCTCCGAGATGGACTCCGACGATGCGGTGGATGTCCTGGAAGAGATGGATGCGACGACGAAGCATAAGATCGTCGGCATGCTGGATAAGGAAGCCAGCGAGGATGTAAGACTTCTGTTCTCATACGATGAGGATGAGATCGGTAGCCGCATGACTACCAACTTTATTATGATCCACAATAACCTGACGATCCGCCAGGCAATGCGGGAACTGATCGAGCAGGCAGGAGAGAACGACAATATTTCTACGATCTATGTGATCGATGACGAGGATAAATTTTACGGAGCGATCGATCTGAAGGATCTGATCATCGCAAGAGAGTATACGGACCTTGAGGACCTGATCAGCCACTCGTATCCGTATGTCAAGGATCATGAAAAGGTTGCGGATTGTATCGAGCAGATCAAGGATTACGCTGAGGATTCCATCCCGGTACTGCAGGAAGACGGAACGATCGCCGGTATCATCACATCCCAGGATATCGTTGAGGCCGTGGATGATGAGATGGGCGAAGATTACGCGAAATTAGCCGGTTTGACTGCGGAGGAGGATCTGAACGAGAAGCTGACGGAGAGCGTGAAAAAGAGACTTCCGTGGCTTGTCATTCTGTTATTCCTGGGCATGGTAGTATCTTCCGTTGTGGGCGCTTTTGAGTCTGTCGTTGCCGTGATCCCGATTGTTATGTGTTTCCAGTCCCTGATCCTCGACATGGCAGGAAACGTCGGAACACAGTCTCTGGCTGTTACGATCCGTGTGCTTATGGATGAGGAACTGACTGCAAAGCAGAAGCTTATGCTTGTTGTGAAAGAGATGAAGATCGGCTTCGTGAACGGACTGTTTCTTGGAGTTATGGCGTGGCTTTTCCTCGGAATCTATATCTGCGTGATCAAGGGATATCCGATCCACCATGCGCTGCTTGTCTCCGGCTGTGTCGGAATCGCGCTTGTGACAGCGATGGTGATCTCCAGTATGGTCGGCACACTGATCCCGATGTTCTTTAAGAAGATCAACGTAGACCCGGCGGTTGCGTCCGGCCCGCTGATCACGACGGTGAACGACCTTGTCGCAATTGTGGTTTATTATGGACTGGCGATGTTATTCCTGGTCGATCTGCTGCATGTGACGGGCTGATATCAGATGAAATAAAAATGTGAATAAATATAGAAAAAATGGGCGATCCTAAGGATATCAGGATGGTCCATTTTTTATGCAGCAGGAAATTTCGAGGAATTCTCTGTTACATAAAAAGACACACTCTTTTTTATTCCGGGAATTGCCGATAAATTTATGGTAACGACAACTTTTTTCAATTGAATGTTTTGGCATACGATCCTCTTGAACTGAAAATGATGCTATGATAAAATCATGATGGTTAGAAAAAACTAACCGAAATACTGACTGGCATTTCCTAAACATGTGCTGGTGGTTGATTTCGCAGGTGGACAGATCAATAGATCACGTCGTTTTTCCTGCCTGATCCGGGTGGGAGAGTAATTGGCGTTGATACTCGAAAGGAGCTTATGATGATGAATTATCTGGAAATTGAGAAAGTCATTGGAAGAGAGATCTTAGATTCCCGTGGAAATCCCACGGTTGAGGCAGAAGTATATCTGGCAGACGGAACCATCGGGAGAGGAACCGCGCCGAGTGGTGCATCTACCGGCGAGTTCGAGGCGCTGGAATTAAGAGACGGAGATCAGGCACGTTATGGCGGAAAAGGTGTGACAAAGGCTGTTGAAAATATCAATACAATTATTAATGAGACCCTGACAGGCCTGGACGCGTCCGATATTTATGCAGTTGACCGCGCGATGATCAAGGCTGACGGAACAAAGGACAAGTCAAAACTTGGAGCGAATGCGATCCTTGCGGTATCCATCGCCTGCGCGCGTGCCGCAGCCATCTCCTTGGATATTCCGTTATACAGGTTCCTCGGTGGCATAGGTGGAAACCGTCTTCCGGTTCCGATGATGAACATTATCAACGGCGGCTGCCATGCACTTTCCTCCGGTCTTGATGTTCAGGAATTTATGATCATGCCGGTCGGAGCTCCGTCCTTCAAGGAGTGCTTAAGATGGTGCGCAGAGGTGTTCCATGCACTGGCTGCGATCTTAAAAGAACGTGGACTTGCAACCTCCGTTGGAGATGAGGGTGGCTTTGCTCCGGCATTGAAGTCTGATGAGGAAGCGATCGAGACGATCCTCGAGGCAGTAAAGAAAGCCGGATATGAGCCGGGCCGTGACTTCAGGATCGCTATGGACGCGGCATCCTCCGAGTGGAAGACAGGAAAGGTTGGCGAGTACAAGCTCCCAAAGGCAGGAACTGTCTATACATCCGAGCAGCTGATCGAGCATTGGAAGAAGCTTGTTGAGAAATATCCGATCATTTCCATCGAGGATGCCCTTGATGAGGAAGACTGGGAAGGATGGAAAAAGCTGACCGCAGAGCTTGGAACGAAGGTACAGTTAGTCGGTGATGACCTTTTTGTAACAAACACAGAGAGACTTTCCAAAGGGATCAAGCTCGGCTGCGCAAACTCCATCCTGATCAAGTTAAATCAGATCGGTTCCGTATCTGAGACATTGGAGGCGATCAAGATGGCGCACCGTGCCGGCTACACAGCAATCTCATCCCATCGCTCCGGTGAGACCGCAGATACGACTATTGCAGACCTCGCCGTAGCCCTCAACACCTGCCAGATCAAGACGGGTGCCCCGTCCAGATCCGAGCGTGTCGCGAAGTATAACCAGCTTCTCAGAATCGAGGAAGAACTCGGAGAGAATGGGGTATATCCGGGAATGGATGCATTTCATGCAAACTAAGACAGATTTATAATATAAAATAGATATTCTCCAACTAAAACTTAAGGTATGATTGCACGAAGAGATCCCCGACGGCTGATGAGGCTATTGGGGGTCTTTTTATAGTGTGAACCCGAAAAGCGCAGCCGATAGAGTGCCTTGTAGGTTTACAGGATTTTAATAATATTTTATGGTCTAGTCCATTGTCTTATTGAAAGGAATATGTTATCTTAGAGCCAGATATAAAGATCAATGTCTTTATTATCTCAGGCAAAGTTTCTATACATCTAAAATTCTAAATTTCTTAGCTGGAAACAGCATCTGATGACTCTTTGCTAAACACCCAATGAAAACAAGCAGGGAGGAATCGGAAAGATCTTCCTGCCGCACACAGGAAAGGAAGATTGAATGAAAGAAAATGGACAGAAACTTGCGTCCTTCAAGGATGCAGGAGTGAATCTGAGTGATTTTGCACTGTTTCTATCGGTGATGAAGTATCCAGAAGCACATGAAAGCGTACTCAGTATTATCATGGATGAACCGGACTTGAAATTGGCGCGGGTCCATGTAGAAGAGGTCGTTCTAAATGCCATAGGAAAAAGGGCAATTCGGCTGGATGCGTGGGCAGAGTCGGAAGACGAGCGCCAATTTGTGACAGAGATGCAGAATGACACCCAGAATGATGATGTTCGCAGGAGATCCAGATTTTATCAGGGCCTACTGGATACACCGATTCTGAAGGCGGGGAAGAAGACGAAATACCGGGAATTACCGTCCACGATCGTCACATTTATTACTCAGGAGGATATTTTCGGACTGGACCGGGCAATGTATACATTTACAGAGCAGTGTGAAGAGATACAGGGACTTCATCTGGGTGATGGAACAAAAAAGATTTTTTTAAATATGTCCAGTAAAAATGGACGGGCAGAACTGGTCAGTCTGCTGCAATATATGAAAAAGAGTGAACTTGACAATCCGGAGATCCTGGTTCGGGATGAGAGAATTATGAATCTGAACCGGATCGTAGAAGAAGTCAAGAAATCGGAAGAGTGGGAGGATGTCAGGATGAGCATTTATTCGGTTGGAGTAGAAGATGGAATAGAACGAGGGGAACATCAGGCAACACTTGAAATGATTTTACGTTTGCTAAAAGAAAAAGGAAGAGTATCCGCGACTCTTGAAAAGAAAATTCGTGATGAGGCGGATAAGGAACACTTGTATTGTCTGGTAAAGTTAGCTGCGAAAGCGGGTTCTGTTAAAGAATTTGAAAAGCTGATGAATGAATAGTCTTACGTTGGGACGTATTTCAAATGAATCATCTTCGTTCGACTGTGATGGTTTTATTATACTATAAATACCCAAAGATAAGAAGCAACTGGTCAGTAAAAAAGCAGATATATCCATACCTGCTTTTTTACTAATATCCAAAGATCATAAAGAACCAAAGAATGGAATGGCAGATCGGTCTTTTATTTATGCGAGGAACGTTTAGACAAGCCGTGACGAGATTCTATGCATTAGAAATCCGCCCACTATCATTGAAAGAACATACAGCAGATTTCCACAGAAGATACCGAGCGCACAGGCAATCTGGTGGAAAACCGGCTGCGAGGATGGGTGGAATGGGGATATGTAGAACATGTCGGCATCAGCGGTGGAACCTGCGGCGATGTTGATCACGCAGGCGATCAGGCAGCAGAGGAGAAAGAACGGGAGAATTTCCAGATAGTCCCGCCGTGTATGTCCGGCACTGCCTGACATGCAGGATAAAAGCCCCAAAAGGAGCAGGATAAAATGCCAGATAAACCCGTGCAGCGTCATCGTCCAGTACGGATGCATGAGCCCCGGCGGAACGGACAGAGCCATGATTCCACCAAGCAGACCGAAGTCCTGGAGAAAAGTTGCGGCGCGGCGGAGTGTCTGTTCGGAGCGCAGGAGCGGTGCTGCCAGGCAGATGTACATGGGGACGCTGCAGAGCTGGAATGGAAAGTACCACCAGTCGAAGTGGCTGTCAAACTCGATGACATATAAAAATGCCTGCTTATAGAGCTCCATGAGCGAGAGGAGCACCCCGCAGGAAAAGAGAATACGGCGAAAATACGGTTCGGGAGCTGATGTGGACCGTATTTTTTTGCTGAAGACCCGGGCAAAAAAGACCGCAAGTCCTGCGCCGAACAGTGTCAGAAGAATATGAAAGGCGGAATAGGGCGCCGGGGGCGTCATCGGCCATGCGGTCACGCGCAGGATGGATTCGAAAAAAGCGTACATAAATAAAGAAACCTTCTTTCAAAGTTAAAATTCGCAGGTAAAGAAAAATATTGTATGCCGGAGTGTATACAAAGTTAAAATACGCTGTAAGATGGAAAGTGCGGTGTTGTGTTTTAAAGCACCTGTACTGAGCTAAATATTAGTGCGGATTTCTGGTTATGTCAAATGGAATACTGTCATGCACAGGACATTGTCAAAACGGTCAGCCGGTCATTATGTATTTTCCTCCGGTCTGCGGGGCAAATACATGGAATGACTGAACACTTACTGGAAATGTCAGATGGGATATGATAAGATAAAAGAAAACTGCGGGGAGTGCGTATGGTGACAGGCAGCGGAGAAAGACGGTTTCATGATCAGATATCATGGCTGATGTTTTTATTCAGTATCTTTGTGATCTGGGTCCACTCTTATAATGTGGATCTGTTTTCCGGCGGGGCGCAGGATGGGATATGGAGTCTTGCGGACCGGATCGAAAATTTCGTGTCGGTGGGACTGGGACAGATCGCCGTTCCGGGCTTTTTCCTGCTGTCCTCCTACCTGTTTTTCCGGAATTTTTCCTGGGACAAGCTTTTAAGAAAATGGAAGAGTCGGGTATTCAGCGTCCTGATCCCTTATGTAGTCTGGAATCTCATCTACTATCTGGGTTATATGGCAGCATCCCGGTTTCTCGCCATACGATCCGTGGTCGGACGTGACATTATTCCATTTTCCGTGCAGGAGATCTGGCGGGCGGTCTCACAGTATGCGTATGCGCCAATCTTCTGGTATCTTTATCAGCTGATTTTCCTGATCATCGTGTCACCGATGATCTATGCACTTGTTAAGAATCGGGCGGTCGGTCTTTTCTGGATCGTGGGACTTGTGTTTGCGGTGCATCTCCACCTGGATATGCGCCATCCGAATACGGACGCCCTGCTTTACTATTCGGTTGCCGCATACTTTGCAGTCCATCGGCGCGGGCTGGTGGAGAGAAGTATGGAGGAAGAAGCAGCCGGGTGGGAGGAAGATCATGGAACGAAAGAAAAGAAAGCTGCTCCAGAGGACAAAGATGGAAATACAGCCAGTGTCATCCCGGACTATGTGAGAAGGCGCTGTTTTGCAGAAGGTCTGGCGGGAGTCGTGATCTCTGTATTTTGTTACCGGAGGACGATGGCACCTGAAGCAGCCGTCCTCTGGACCTGCTTTTACCGTATGGCTGTGCCGATGACGTGCTGGGCCTTTGCCTGCGGAGTGCGTCTTCCGAAGATCCGTCCATGGATGCGCCAAAGCATGTTCCTTTATGCGATCCATTATATCGTTGTACGATTCTTAAACAAAGGAATAGCTGTTGCGGCAAGACAGCTTGCCGGATCTGTATCCGCTGCGGGAATCGCGTTGATTGTTTATTTCCTGCTTCCTGCGATCGCCGTGATGGTTTCTTACATCCTCGCCAAATTCTTTGTCCGCTTCCTGCCGGGAGTGTGGAGAGTGCTGTCGGGAGGGCGAAAGTTGGAAGGATAGGGAATAAGAAATGCAGAAAATCCGTTACTGTCTGCGTACCGCATGAACAGCAGCACGTAAAATTCAAACGTTCTTTTTTGTAAAAAATGCTAATAGTATTTCGATAAGAAATCCACTATACTATCAGTGAAAGAGTTAATCTTTCCTTCGCAGATGAGACGAGTGACGGTTCTGACTCGTCGGTAAAATAAAAAGTGACCGAGCGATGAGACGAGTGACGGTTCCGACTCGTCGGTAAAATAAAAAGTGACCGAGCGAAGAATCTTTGAGGGAGGAGAAATCCTCCCTTTTCTATACCAGTCTATTTTTCTTAGGGGATTCTTACCATGAATATATCAATTGAATTTTGTATAAAGAAATTAAGCAAAAAATTTTATCAGAGGTATCCATCTAAAATGTATGAGGAAATTCTAAGTAAAGAGGATAGACCATATTCATGTCTTCTTGTTAAACAACATGGATACTTGATATGTGTACTGTTTCGGACTGAAATACGTCATAAATATGCGTATCATTTCCAAGCATCAGAAAGATCGAGAAAGCATCATTCGGGATTGGATTTTACAAAAGTGGTAATTGTCACCAATCAAGAATTTATAAATGAAGGTATCGTTGTTGTTGATCAGGACGAATACAAAGAAATTATATATAATATTGGAAAGATAGTAGATTCTGTGATAAAATTTGTTGATGATTATGTCGAACATATAAAAGGAATAAAAAAGCTTCATGAAAGAGAATTTGAACGTCGATATCATTTTTCATCATTAAAGTACTTTAACAACACTTTGCAAGAATTCTCCCATCCTCTCTAGGTGGTGAGATGAATTGCCTTTTGGGAAAATCATGCAATATCTGGCATCTTAAAACGGCACATATCTGTGCACATAAATGAAAACAAGTATAGAAGAACAAATGTTCTGAAA
>ERZ1106951.4064-NODE-4064-length-10025-cov-3.194684_pt1 | contig 10025 bp, 8 predicted proteins | sample MGYA00403676_ERZ1106951 | MGnify/ENA primary metagenome ERZ1106951 (study PRJEB35170, sample SAMEA104062398) | human gut metagenome | biome: human gut; feature: human-associated habitat; material: faeces | place: Denmark | collected 2012-04-23 ...
CTGTGAAAGAGAAAGAAGTTCGTTGATCGTGCATACATCTTCGAAGAAGGTATAGCATTCTTCTTTATTCTTCAAACAAAGGATTGCCTCAAAAAGATGGTCAACCTCTTCCGTCCTGATTTTTTTACCCATTTTCCTGCTCCTTTATCTTACATTCTGTTATATTTCACATATTAGTATTTTAACACTTTAACTTGTGATAAGCAAGGGATTTTGTGATTTTCATAACAAAACGGTGTGGATAGTTGAATTTCCTTTGAAAAGCAGGTATACTGGGAACAAATGTACGAATTTTTCAGATTGGAGTATTGTTATGGATTTATTTGAATATGCCAAATCTAAGACTCTGGACCGGGAGTCGCCTCTGGCTTCCAGGCTTCGTCCTACTACTCTGGATGAGGTTGTCGGGCAGGAGCATATTGTGGGGAAGGATAAATTGTTATATCGTGCGATCAAGGCGGATAAGCTGACTTCTGTTATTTTTTATGGGCCTCCGGGGACTGGTAAGACGACGCTTGCTAAGGTGATCGCGAATACGACCCGTGCCAATTTTACTCAGATCAATGCTACGGTTGCGGGCAAGAAGGATATGGAGCAGGTCGTAAAGGAAGCGCAGGAACAGCTTGGTATGTATGGTAAGAAGACCATTCTGTTCATCGACGAGATCCATCGTTTTAATAAAGGACAGCAGGATTATCTTTTGCCTTTTGTGGAGGACGGAACCATTATCCTTATTGGGGCCACCACAGAGAATCCCTATTTTGAGGTAAACGGTGCGCTCCTTTCACGTTCTATTGTATTTGAGTTGAAGGCGCTGGAGATTCCGGAGATTAAAGAACTGCTCCTACGGGCAGTGAACGATAAGGAAAAGGGCATGGGAAGCTATAATGCGGTTCTGGATGAAGATGCCCTGGAGTTTCTGGCAGATATGGCAGGGGGAGATGCCAGAAGCGCTCTGAATGCCATAGAGCTTGGCATTCTTACTACGCCAAGAGCTTCAGACGGTAAGATTCATATTACTCTGGATGTGGCTTCTGAGTGTATCCAGAAGCGCGTGGTGCGCTATGATAAAGATGGAGATAACCATTATGATATTATTTCTGCATTTATCAAGAGTATGCGCGGCTCCGATCCGGATGCTGCAGTTTATTATCTGGCGAAGATGCTGTATGCAGGTGAAGATGTGAAATTCATTGCAAGACGTATGATGATCCTTGCTTCTGAAGATATTGGAAATGCAGATCCCCAGGCCCTGGTAGTGGCAACAGCAGCAGCCCAGGCAGTTGAGCGGGTGGGAATGCCGGAATCCCAGATCATTCTTTCCCAGGCTGCCGCATATATGGCGTGTGCACCTAAGAGCAATGCTGCGGTGAATGCTATTTTTGCAGCAATGGACAGTGTGAAGCGTACTAGGACGACTGTGCCGGTTCATCTTCAGGATGCCCATTATGGAGGGCATGAGAAGCTTGGACATGGAATGGGCTACAAGTATGCCCACGATTATCCAAATCATTATGTAAAGCAGCAGTATCTGCCAGATGAGATTCGTGGAGAGAAATTCTATGAGCTGTCAGATATGGGATATGAGAAGAAACTAAAGGAACACATGAAATTTATAAAAGACCATGCAGATTGAAGGAATGATTTTTCGAACACGGTTTGGAATAAATATTGAGTAATTATCAGCAAGTGCTGTTTTGCGAAGCGTGCAGCTGTGAAGGTACTGAACAATTACAATATCTGAAATAAAAAGTGGAGGAGCTTTATAAAAGCCCCTCCATTATTTTTGCATAAATTTCTTCATATTTCTTGGGCCACTGCCTGCACATGGCCTTGGCAGCGGAAAGAGATGGCGCTGCAAGAGAAAGATCGATCACAGAAGCACCCTTCTGCAAAAGCTGAAGGTGAACCACATATTCTCCCTGATTATTAATGTAATAATCGGCTGGAGCTTTCACCTGATTCTTGGTGGAGGCACCTCTGGCTGCCAGGTACTGGAGCACTTCAGTACGGATGTCCTGGGAAATATCATTCTCGAAATAGGTGAGCGTGTTTTTTCCATCTTCAGTAAGATAATAGTAGGAAGTATTGGAAATGGTACGCTTCTCAATCAGTTCTGTTTCCTCAAGCTCGGAAAGCGCCTGTTGCAAATGGAAATAATTTGTGTACTCACGGTCCAGAATAAATTCTGAAATTTCTGAATTAGTGATGGGGGACGAAGAATTCCGAAGCATGTATAGGATGATCAGTTTGTAAACAGTAAATGGTGTAGCCATTTTCCAGCCTCCCTTCTGGTGAAATATTGCATAAGTTCTAAATTCGAGTGTGTTTGAAAAAGCTTTCTGCAAGATGTGTATTACACTTTGCGGGAGATTGCGGGAATAATATTTCAAACAGACTCTAATGCTTTGCCCTGAAAACTCTGACGCTCTTTCAAACGGTGGTGGAGCAGATTCAGCACTTCTCTTTTTCTGCTGGCCCATAGAGGGGCGATCAGCAGATCTTTCGGCCCATCGCCGGTAACCCGGTGGATCACAATGGATGGATCCAGATGTTCCAGGCAGTCTGCTACAAGGTCAATATATTCGGTGCGTTCCAGCACTTTAAATTTCCCGGCAAGATAATCATATGCAAGGTCAGTGCCTTTCAGAACGTGGAGCAGCTGAAGCTTGATTCCCTGAATATCCCGGGCATTTAAATAATCCATAGTAGCCAGCATATCTTCCCTGGATTCGCCGGGAAGCCCGAGAATGGTATGAACTACTACTTCCAGACCAGCTGTGCGGAGTCTCTTAAGGGAGTCTTCAAAGCAGGATAGAGGGTAACCTCGCCTGATATAAGCTGCGGTAGATTCATGAATGGTTTGAAGTCCCAGTTCTACCCAGACTGGTTTAACCATGTTTAGCCGGGAAAGAAGTTCTACTACATCGTCCTCCAGGCAATCCGGCCTTGTACCAATAGAAAGTGCCACAATCCCCGGATGGGAAATAGCTTCTTGAAAAATTTTTTCCAGATAAGGCACAGGAGCATAAGTATTGGTGTAAGCCTGAAAATAGGCGATGTATTTGTGAATAGGTCTTTTGGCGGAAAGCATGGCAATTTGGCTGTCTATCTGTTCATGGATAGAGAGGGCTGCACTGGCGGCAAAATCACCGCTGCCACCTTCGCTGCAGAAGATGCAGCCGCCGTGTCCTATTGTACCATCGCGGTTGGGACAGCTCATGCCGCCGTTTAAGGTGACTTTATAAACCTTTTCCCCGAAGCGCTCCTTTAGCATATAGTCAAGGGAGTGATAGGGCTTTCCATTCCAGCTGGTGATCATAAATTCTTATTGTCGGAATCAAGACTGTGGTCTACTACACTGTCAGGATTCGGCTCAGAGGTTTCTTCCGGAATATATTTGTCAAAAATTTTCACAAAGAAATGGGAATTGATGTATGCAATTCCGGAAAATCCAATGAGCACCAGCAGCAGGATGACCATGGACTGTACCTGGGCACTTGGAATAAAAAATACAAGAACCGGGGCAGCAGTGACAAGGATCATAAGTGCTGTATATGGAAGATGGCGGATGGACATCAAAAATGCGTTGGTAAAAGTATTCTTGATGGTATTGTAAAATTTCGCAAGAACCGGGTAGATGTACAGGAAGATCATCAGGTAAACGACCAGGATCATCATAAATAATACCATAAGAACCTTACCGATGGTGCCAGGTGTGCTGCGGCAGATGCTAATGTCAAAGTACAGCAAAAGGGCAGCCGCAAGCATGATCAGATTGATCACAATACCCTGTTTCAGATTCTGTTTAAAGGATTTAAAAAATCCGCGGACGATATAAGACTCTTCATTACGAACCATTTTCAAAGTGACGTAGAACATGGCGGCAATGGAAGGTCCAATGGTCACCACCGGAATGCAGCAGACAATGCAAAGCAGATTCAGAATGATAAGATCTGCCACCCTGCTCATGAAGGTGAAAAATTTGTTATCCATGTTGAAAAAACGATCCATTCAAAAATTCCTCTTTTCTATTTTGTATATAGCATTAATGAGCTTATCACATAGTATAACGAATCTGTGAAAAAAAAGCAATTTGAAAATAAAAAAGAACATAAAAACTATATAATCTTCACAAAAATATTTATAGAAAGTCCTTGCTTATCACACGTCAGAGTGTTAAAATAGTAATCATTGAAAAGAGAATAATAAACATTAAATATAGAAAAAGGAGTAGCGAAATGAGTAAAAATATCAGAACTGAGGCAGTTGACCATCTTTTTGAGGCCATACTTTGTCTGAAGGATAAGGAAGAGTGCTACACTTTCTTTGAGGATGTGTGTACCATTAACGAACTTCTTTCTTTATCTCAGAGATTTGAAGTGGCCAAGATGTTGATGGATAAGAGAACTTACCTTGACATTTCTGAGAAGACCGGTGCTTCCACAGCCACGATCAGCCGTGTAAACCGTTCTCTGAATTATGGCAATGACGGTTATGATATGGTATTTAAGAGAATGGAAGAGAAAAAAGAGCAGAACCGTTCTCTGGATCAGAAGGACGAATAAGCGTCAGAGGATCTGAATCCGAAATAGAATAAAATATACGAAAGAAAACCCGCGAAATTGTGCTATGAGATAATTTCGCGGGTTTTGTACTGTTATTTGTCTTTATTCTTCTTATGTTTGTCCCTGGGCTCAGATGGGGAAATGTCATCGATCATTTTCTCAATGATCATCTTCTTAATGTAGACATCAAAGCTCATGAGACAGATAAAACTGAATCGCTTCAGAAATTCCTGATCTTCCTCATCTGCATCCTGGAAAGTGGCGCTGGAGAAACGGTAATCCTTCAGAAGATTCTTGATCAACTGGTCAATCTTGCGGTTCTCCATTCCAAAAACTTCATTATATACATAGGTCATGTCCTTGCCTGGCTCACCTTTAAAGTATTTCGCTGTGATGGGACCGAGAAGCTTCTGGATGTCTGTGATGGACAGAATATTCTTAAAATAATAAATGAAGATCAGCATGAGCAGATGATCTTTGGAATAGCGCTTCTTCTCAGGGGAAGGGAGCAGGTTATTCTTGGCGTAGTTATTGATCATGGTCTTTGTCAGGATCTTGTCATCATCGTGACGCTTTGTGGACGCAAGCTGATCCTCCATAAACGTGGTGACCTGATCCATGTACAGGTCGATGTTTGGAAGATCTTCTGGTTTTATATAATCCATTCCGGAAATGTGCTCCAGAATGCTCTTTAATATGGATTTATCATCAGCTGTCATTTTTATCACCTCTGCTCCTTATTATATAGTTTTTAAAACTACTTGTAAACTGTTTTTTTCAGATCTTGTGAAAAACAGAAAAAAACCAGAACTTTGTTTACAAAAAACACCTCACGGAATGTTACTGGTAAACAGTAAAAACCCGAATCTATGTTTGGATTTTCTGCACGTTCGGGGTTGTGGGAGATAAGGATTTCATGTATAATGAGATTTAACTATTTGAAAAATCATTCCCGCAATCTGCATGCCCCATTTGACGGTATATTTCGTCCGAATTCAGTTGTCGCAGTCCGCTGTGACGCCCTCATCAGGGCGGAAGCTCCTACAAATTGTGGCGCACATCCTGCAGAAAGCTTTTTTCAAACATGCGTTAGCGAAAAAAGGAGAACATAAATGAGCATATATGATACATTAAATCCCCCTCAGCGCGAGGCGGTAGCACAGACAGAGGGACCAGTCCTGATCCTGGCGGGAGCTGGTTCCGGCAAGACAAGAGTGCTGACACACAGGATTGCCTATCTGATGGATGAAAAGGGAGTAAATCCGTGGAATATTCTGGCTATTACTTTTACCAATAAGGCTGCTCAGGAGATGAGAGAGCGTGTGGATAAGCTGGTGGGCTTTGGTTCTGAGAGTATCTGGGTGTCTACTTTCCACTCAGCCTGCGTAAGAATCCTTCGGAGACATATTGATAATCTGGGATATGACACGAATTTTACAATCTATGATACAGATGACCAGAAGTCTCTTATGAAAGATGTGTGCAGGAAGATGAACATTGACACCAAGATTTATAAAGAGCGTTCCCTTCTTGCCCAGATTTCCCATGCCAAGGACGAGCTGCTTACACCAGATGATATGGAGATGAAAGCTGCCGGAGATTACAATATGAAGAAAGTGGCTTCTGTTTACCGTGAATACCAGGCTGCTCTTCGCAAGAATAATGCACTGGACTTTGATGATCTGATCGTAAAGACGGTGGAGCTTTTTGAAAAATGCGGTGCAGTGCTAGAGTACTATCAGGAGCGGTTTAAATACATTATGGTGGATGAGTATCAGGATACCAATACTGCACAGTTTAAGTTTATCAGTCTTCTGGCCCAGCGGTATCAGAATCTTTGTGTGGTAGGTGATGATGACCAGTCCATTTATAAATTCCGTGGGGCTAATATTGGAAATATTCTTGGATTTGAGCATGTTTTTCCAGATGCCAGGGTAATCCGTCTGGAGCAGAACTACCGCTCTACAAGGAATATCCTGAATGCAGCGAACCAGGTGATCGCGAATAATACAGAACGTAAGGCAAAAACCCTGTGGACAGAGAACGAAGAAGGCAGCAAGGTGCATTTTCGCCAGTTTTTGAATGCTTATGAGGAAGCAGAGTATGTGGCAGGGGAAATCGGCAAGTTAAAAAGAAACGGTCTTGGGAACTACCGTGATTGCGCTATTCTTTATCGTACCAATGCCCAGTCCCGTATTTTCGAGGAGAAATTTATTGCAGCCAATATTCCATATAAACTGGTAGGAGGCGTTAATTTCTATGCACGTAAGGAAATCAAGGATCTTCTCTGTTATCTGAAAACGATTAATAATGCCAGAGATGATCTTGCTGTGCAGAGAATCATAAATGTGCCAAAGCGTGGAATCGGTGCAACGACACTTGGACGTGTTCAGGATTATGCGGACAATATGGGAATCAGTCTGTATGAGGCATTGCGCGTGGCTGAAGAGGTTCCTTCTATTGGAAGAAGCTTGTCAAAGATCGATGGCTTTGTAACTTTTATACAGATGCTGAAAAGCAAGGCAGATGTGATGACTGTGGAGGAAATCCTGCAGGAGGTAATTGATTCCACAGGTTATGTGGCAGAGCTGGAAGCTGAGGATACAGAAGAATCGAGAGCAAGAATTGAGAATATTGATGAGTTGATTTCCAAGACTGTAGCTTATCAGGAGGCTATGGAGGAGCAGAATCAGTCGGCTACGCTTTCAGGCTTTCTGGAAGAGGTGGCTCTGGTAGCAGATATTGATACTGTAGATCCGGATCAGGATTATGTGCTCCTTATGACTTTACATAGTGCCAAGGGTCTGGAGTTTCCGAAGGTGTTTATGGTAGGAATGGAAGACGGCATTTTCCCTAGTCATATGACCATCAGCTATGGCGATGACGGGGAGATGGAAGAAGAGAGAAGACTTTGTTACGTGGGAATTACCCGTGCAATGAAAGACCTTACTTTGACTTGCGCCCAGCAGAGGATGATCCGTGGAGAGACTCAGTATAACAGGGTTTCCAGGTTTGTGAGAGAGATTCCAAGAGAACTGGTAGATCTGGGACACACTATTCAGGAGAAGAAGCCGAAAGTGGAGGAACTAATCCCAACACCGGCGAAATACTCCAAGATGAAAGAGATTCTCCAGGGCAGAAATTATAAGCCAAGAGAATTTAAAGTAACAAAAGCTAATTCGCTGGATTATGAGGTGGGAGATACGGTACGCCATATTAAATTTGGCGTTGGAATTGTGAAGGAAATCGTGGAAGGCGGCCGTGATTATGAGGTTACAGTAGAGTTTGATAAGGTTGGTGTGAAGAAGATGTTCGCAAGCTTTGCCAAGCTGAAGAAAATTTGATTGGAAATTGGGTTTGGAAAAATTTAAAATTAATATATTAACTATGGTAAAATAATTGCAAAAGTGGTATAATAAATAAACCTAATGAGTACTTTGAAAGAGAGGATGGTATCACATGAACATTAAAATGGATAAGCTCGAGGAATTATTATCATTACTTAAGAAAAAAGAAGATGAGAAGCAGAAGAATACAGTCCTCTGGGTACTGGCTATCATTGGCGCTGTAGCTGCTGTTGCAGGAATTGCATTTGCAGTATATCGCTTCTTCGCACCGGATTATCTTGAAGACTTCGAGGAAGATTTTGATGATGATTATGACGATTATTTCGAGGATGAGGAGAAATAAGTAAGGCGTTTAGCGGATATCCACGGTCGTCCACAATTTTTGGAATACAAATCTGGTTTGGATGTGGATAATTTCGGGGATTTTTTATAAGTGAGTGCATATTAAATGAAAAGGTATACGGGCATATAGCAGTTATGCTCCCCCGTATACCTTATTTTTGATTTAAGGTAACTGTTCAGTATCTTCATAGTAATACGCTTCGCGCTGCACAGAAATCATGCATTCGCATGATTTCGCGCCGCAATTTTCGGGTTTTCTGTGAACTTTGTTCACAAAAAACACCTCGCGGAACGTTACCAGTGAACAGTAATCTATTGGCGACAGTATTATATATAAAAGACAGCTGCGGAATAGTTACGATCTATATACAATTATTTTATGGAGGATTTATGAAAAAAGGAGAGATTTACGAAGGAATTATCGAGAAAGTTGATTTCCCTAACAAGGGATATGTGAACATAGATGGAGAAAAAGTAATTGTAAAAAATGGAATTCCAGGTCAGAAAGTTCGCTTTATGATCAATAAGAAGCGTTCGGGCAGGGCAGAAGGCAGGCTTTTGGAGATTCTGGAGAATTCTACCCTTGAGGTAAGAGAGCCTGTATGTAAGATTTTTCCAGCATGCGGTGGCTGCATGTACCAGACAATGTCCTACGAAGAACAGTTAAAAATGAAGGAAACTCAGGTGAAAGGACTTCTCCAGGAGGCAGTAGGTATTGGTACAGACCTTCACTGGGAAGGAATCCACGGAAGTCCTATTGAATTTGGTTACCGTAATAAGATGGAATTTTCCTTTGGAGATGAATATAAAGATGGTCCTCTTTCTCTTGGTTTGCACAAGAAAGGCAGCACTTACGACGTACTGACAGCGTCTGACTGCAAGCTGGTGCATCCGGATATGACGGCGATCCTTTCCAGTGTGCTGGACTTTTTTACAGAGCTTGGGGCTGTGCATTATAAGAAAATGCAGCATACTGGTTATCTGCGCCACTTGCTTCTGCGCCGTGGTGTGACCTCTGGTGAAATTCTGGTACATGTGATCACCACAAACCAGGCAGAGTACGACTATGCGCCGCTGGTATCAAGGCTTCTGGCTCTTCCGCTGGAGGGAAAAATCGTGGGAATTATGCACATTATCAATGATTCTCTGTCTGATGTGGTGCAGAGCGATGAAACCAGATTACTTTATGGACAGGATTACTTCTATGAAACGTTGCTGGGTCTGCGGTTTAAGATTAGTACATTTTCCTTCTTCCAGCCAAACTCACTGGCAGCCGAAGTATTGTACTCCATTGTGCGTGATTACATTGGTGACACCAAGGATAAAGAAGTATTTGACCTCTACAGCGGTACTGGAACTATTGCCCAGCTTCTTGCTTCTGTTGCGAAAGAGGTTATCGGCGTGGAAATTGTTGAGGAAGCTGTGGAAGCTGCAAAAGTAAATGCCGCCTTAAATGGTCTCACCAATTGCCGTTTCATCGCAGGTGACGTCCTGAAAGTCCTAGACAATCTTACTGAAAAACCAGATATGATCATTCTGGATCCCCCTCGCGATGGAATCCACCCCAAAGCGCTGCCGAAGATCCTGGCATATGGAGTAGAAAACATCGTCTATATCTCCTGCAAACCAACAAGTCTTGCAAGAGATTTACCAGCATTTCTGGCAGCTGGTTATGAGGTTCAGCGCAGCTGCAGCGTGGATCAGTTTTGCGAGACGGTGCATGTGGAGACGGTAGTACTGCTTTCCCACAAAAAGCCAGACGGACATA
>ERZ1106951.4068-NODE-4068-length-10016-cov-2.584580_pt1 | contig 10016 bp, 7 predicted proteins | sample MGYA00403676_ERZ1106951 | MGnify/ENA primary metagenome ERZ1106951 (study PRJEB35170, sample SAMEA104062398) | human gut metagenome | biome: human gut; feature: human-associated habitat; material: faeces | place: Denmark | collected 2012-04-23 ...
TTCACGGCGCTGTTTACCGGTCTGTTCTGCCACTATGTCCTGCATTTTGGCCTGCTGGAGGGCTTACTGACCGGAGCAGTACTAGGTTCCACGGACGCTGCCAGTGTTTTTTCCGTCCTCCGCTCGAAAAATCTTTCCTTAAAGGACAGCACAGACTCTCTCTTAGAGGTGGAGAGCGGTTCCAATGACCCGGCGGCCTATATGCTGACCATTATCCTGTTAACTGCCATGAAACAGGGTATTTCCAGCCGTCTTCCTCTTCAGATCCTGACCACTGCGGCCACCCAGATCCTCTTTGGTCTTGCCATTGGTGCAGTGCTGGCTTTCGTTGTCCGCTGGGTTCTCCTCCATGTGGATTTTGAGACCAGCGGTTTTGACACGGCATTTGTGCTGGCATCTGCGGTACTTGCCTATGCCCTGCCTTCGGCCATTGGGGGAAATGGATACTTGAGCGCCTATCTCATGGGAATCCTGTTAGGCAACAGTCCACTGCCTAATAAGAAAACCCTGGTCAATTTCTTTGACGGCCTTACCAGCCTGATGCAGATGCTGATCTTCTTTATCCTGGGACTGCTCTCCTTCCCTTCCAGGATCACCGCCGTGTGGCTTCCGGCTGCTGCCATCGCCGCATTTCTGACCCTGATCGCAAGACCGCTCGTGACCGCGATTTTGCTGACCCCATTGAGATCTTCCCTGCGCCAGCAGATCCTGGTTTCCTGGGCGGGGCTGCGGGGCGCTGCATCCATTGTATTCGCCATTATGGCCATTCAGAGTGGCATTACACTGGAACATGATCTGTTCCATATTGTGTTCTGTGTCGTATTATTTTCCATTGCCATCCAGGGAACGCTGCTTCCCTGGTTTGCAAGACGGACAGAAATGCTGGACACCAGCGGCAACATTCTGACCACATTTTCCGATTACAGCGAAGAAACTGATGTTCGTTTTATCGATATCCCGGTCACAGAACACCACCCATGGAGCGGCATGAAGGTCCGGGATCTGCAGCTCCCACCAGGCACCCTTTTAGTATTTTTGAGTCATCCGGGCGAAAAAAATACGGTTCCTCATGGAGAAACCGTACTGCGCGCTGGCGATGTCCTGGTCCTGGGCGCAACCGCCTATACCGGACAAGAAGATATTCACTTGAGTAAACTGACTCTGGATGCCTCCCACCCCTGGTGCAGCCGCCAGATCAAGGATCTGAAGCTGTCGCCCGGCAACCTGATCATCCTGATCCGCCGCAATGGACAGACTATCATTCCAAGAGGCGATACTATTTTGGAACCAGGCGATGAGCTGGTAAAAACGAGTTAAAGCACAGCAGGCGGTTGATCAACTTTCAACCGCCTGCTTCTCTGTTCAGCTGCCTTTACTTGTGATAAGGCTGATGGTTCATGATCCGGTAACTCCGGTAGATCTGCTCTAACAACACCACCCGCATCAGCTGATGGGGAAATGTCATCCTGGAAAAGCTAAGAGCGTAATCCGCCCGCTTCATCACCTGGGCAGACAGTCCCAAAGAACCTCCGATGACAAATACGATCTGGCTGATGCCGCTGACTCCTAATTTTTCAATTCTTTCTGCCAGTTCTTCAGAATCCAGCATCTTTCCCTCAATCGCCAAGGCGATCACATATGCATCATCCCGGATCAGCGAAAGGATTCTCTGTCCTTCCTTTTCCTTGATCTGTAACTCCACCGCTTCGCTGGCGCCTTCTGGTGTCTTCTCATCGGCCACCTGAAGAATCTCTAATTTACAATACCGGCTAAGCCGCTTGGAATACTCCTTGATGGCATCTTCAAAAAAATTTTCCTTGATCTTTCCCACTGTAACTAACGTAATCTTCATACTTCCAGCTCCAGGATCATGTCATACCACACAGCTCCGCCGTGAACGGATTCCGATACGCCAAGATTCCGATATCCAAAGGTCTCATAGAATCCGATCAGCCGGTCCTTACAGGTAAGGATCAGTCCTTGTTTCCCACGTTTTTTCGTTTCTTCGATCATATGGCGCATCAATCTGGAGGCCAGACCATGATGCTGATACTCCGGAATCACATCCAGTCCAAAGATACTCTGATAATTTCCAGTTCCATTATGAAACGAAACATCCTCAAACATCTCATCCCGGATGGTGGTCTCATTCACCACCGCCCCATTAATAAAACCAACGATCCTTCCTTCCTCTTCTGCCACAAAAAAGCTGTCCGGAAAAGCCTTGATCCGCGCTTCAAAGGATGCCCGGTCTGCTGCTTCTGCCTTTGGGAAGCAGACCGCCTCTACTTCCGTCACTGCGTCTAAATCCTCAGGACGTACCTGACGGATGGTGATTTCCTGCATAGAATTCATCTTTTGTACCCTTTCGTAACTATTCAGTATCTTCATCGTTACCTTTTTTCTTATTCCAGGTGCTGCCTATTTTGCAGCAAAATAATAGCCGACCCCCCACTTGGTATGCACAAACTGCGGTGCACTTGGACTTGGTTCGATCTTCTCCCGCAGCCTCCGGACATGCACATCAACCGTACGTACATCGCCGGAATCCATAGCTTTATTGCCCCACACATAAGCAAGAAGCGCCTCACGGCTGTACACTTTGTTTGGATTGCAAACCAGCAGCTCCAGCAGATCGAATTCCTTAGCAGTCAGATTGATCTCCTTCTCATTAACGAAAACCCGTCTGCCATCCCGGTCTAATTTCAGGCTTCCTGCCACGATCACCTGTTTTTTCGGTTCCTCCGACTTGCGGTTTCTCATGGAATTTCTTCTCAAAATGGCCTTGATCCGGGCTTTTACCTCCAAAATGTTAAATGGCTTGGTGATGTAATCATCGGCTCCGTATTCCAGACCTAAGATTTTATCCATGTCATTGCCCTTGGCAGTCAACATGATCACCGGAACCTCCGAAAATTCTCTTACTGTCTGAAGGACCTCAAATCCGTCTGCCTTCGGCAGCATCACATCCAGAAGGATCACATCATACTCTTTTTCCTTCGCCTTACTCATGGCCTCCTCGCCATCATAGGCGCAGTCCACCTCCATGTTATCCTGTTCCAGGCTGAACCGGATTCCTTTTACGATCAACTTCTCATCATCTACAACCAGCACCTTTGTCATGGTACGCTACCTCATCTTCCCTTAAACCGTAATATCGTCTTTTATCTTCTGAAAAGCGGCATCCTTGATCCCGGACACCTTCTTAATATCCTCTATCCTTTGAAAATCACCATGTTTTTCCCGATAAGCGATGATATCCCTGGCTCTGGCTTCCCCGATTCCTCTTAAAGTCATCAGCTGTTCCAGCGTTGCCGCATTGAGATTCACCTTTCCTCCGGAAATACCTTCCGCCGTTTCCTGTCCAGACCAGCCATCTTTTGTAAACACTGCGCTGTCTCCGTTTTTTTCTCCCAGAGCTTTCATCTCTTCTCTGGATGGAACCCACAGCTTCATCCCATCTGTCACTTCTGCCGCCAGGTTTAAACTGTCCACTGCGGCATCCTCTGTCACTCCCCCAGCCATCTCAATAGCCCGGAAAATCCTGTCTCCAGGACGCAGTTCCCACACGCCGGGATTCTGAATCTCGCCGCATACATATACATACAGAACTGCCGGATCACTCTCCGTGCGGTCATCACTTGTAGTCTCTTCCTGGGTATCTTCTGGATCATCTGAAAGTTCCAGCTTCCACTCCGAATCTGTGGAGTGAGATGGAACATGACTGCAGCTGTAACATATGCCTGCAGCCAACAGCCATATGACAGTGAGTATGATTTTCAAGCTTTGTTTCTTCATGGTATCTCTCCTTTCCAGAGAGCACCACCTTCCGCTTACTTACTATTTTACCCAAATCATTTTCTAAATACAAGCATTATTTCTGGAAAATGATAATTCCAATCACGGCAGTCAATGCCCCAATCGCTTTTTTCCACTCCCAGCCGCTCTTTTCTACTCCAAAAAGCCCAAATACCTCGATTCCATAAGCTACAGCAATCTGTGCCACTACGATCAACAGGGCAGATCTGGCAGGTCCCAGGCTTTCCACACTGCGGATCACCGTCCATGTGATCAATGCGCCGATCACACCTCCTGATAACATATACCATGGCCTCACCTGCCAGATTCCCTGGACCTCCGGCCTTCCCGTCAATAACCACATGACCAGACAGGTGACAAACGCAGTCAGCTGTACCCAGCCAGCCGATACCCAGATGCTGCTCTGCCTGGTCACTTCCGTATTAAACACTCCCTGAATGCTCATAAGCGCGCCAGAAAGCAGCGCAATCAAAATACCCCACATAATCTGATCTCCTTTCAGGATTTCCTTATGTGGGGTATTTTTCCCAGATTTCTTTCGTCTATGTAATTTTAGTCCACCTTTTCGAATACCGGAATGGTCTCAAGCGGCGCTTCCACCATGATCAGCTGACCGCCCTCATAGTTTTTTCCATCTCTAGTATCTCTCCAGGTTCCCTCTGGCAGATACACCTCTCTCTGCCACTGATTCAGATGAAACACCGGCGCCACCAGATAGCGGTCACCGAACATATACTGATCCTGTAATTCCCAGCATTTCGGATCTTCCGGAAATTCATAGAACATAGCACGAAGCAGAGGCGAACCATTTTCCGAAGCTTCTTCAAAAAGCCCCTTGATGTACTCTTTCATAGCCATACGCACTTCGTAATAGTGCTTCATAATGCGGTAATTCTCTTCTCCATAACTCCAAAGTTCGTTGGAATGGCCTGTGTGAAGGTATCCGCCGCCCCAGTCCCGGTCGTCTAACGGAGGGATATTGATGGGACCGCGCTCTCCATGCATACGAAGAACCGGTGAATACACGGCAAACTGATACCAGCGGATCAGAAGCTGCTTAAAATCCGGGTCTTCCCAGTCGTCGGTCATAAATCCGCCAATATCTGTCGTCCACCATGGAATTCCTGCCAGTCCCATATTCAACCCTGCCTGAAGCTGATCATAAAATGCCTCAAATGTACTCGGCACATCTCCAGACCAGACCACATTGCCATACTTCTGGCTTCCCGCCCAGGCGCAGCGGAGCAGATTCACCACAGCATCGTTTCCCATTTTCTTCATAGGATCAAAAAATACACGGCTGTACATCTGTGGGTAAATGTTGCTGCAGGTCAGTGCCGGTCCTGCAAAATACCGGTAATTTTCATGGTCGTACACGGCAAAATCCGGTTCCGAATTGTCCAGCCAGAATCCATCAACTCCTAAATCATAATAATTCTTTTTGCAGACCTCCCACACATACTTCCTGGTCTCCGGGTTCAATGCATCAATTTCCATGCAGTCTCCCTGATAATCATAAGTCTGAACCGCGCCGCGTTCCGTCTGGATCAACAGCCCACGATCCATCATTGGGCCAAAATTCTCGCTTTTCTTATCCACCGATGGCCATACAGACACCATCACTTTGATTCCCATGGAATGCAGCTCATCGATCATGGCTTTCGGGTCCGGCCAGTATTTCCGGTCAAATTTCCAGTCACCCTGCAAAGTCCAGTGAAAGAAATCGATCACGATCTGATCAATATGAATGCCTTCTTTCTGGTATCTTCTGGCCACTCCCAACACCTCTTTCTGGGTGCGGTAGCGAAGTTTACACTGCCACAGCCCCATGCGGTCCTCTGGAAAACCAGGAGCCCGTCCAGTCACCTCTGTATATTGCTCCAGAATCTTCTTGGGCGTATCTGCAACGGTCAGCCAGTAATCCATCTGCCTGGTAGAACGGGCATTCCACTCCGTATAATTCTTTCCAAATGTCACCTGGCCCACCGCCGGATTGTTCCACAGCATACCATATCCGTAACTGGATACCATGAATGGAACTGAAATCTGGGAATTTCTCTGTTCCAGTTCCAGTGTACAGCCTTTCAGATCCATATAGGAATGCTGGTACTGGCCCATTCCAAAGATCTTCTCCCCGTCATTGCTCTCGAACTTTACAATTAATTTTGACTCGCTTCCACCGATGATCCCTTTCCATTCCCGGTTGATCACCTTCAGGCAACGGCTCTCCCGGCTGATGGTTCCATCATAATTGCGGAAATACTCCTGCAAAAATACAGTTCCATCCCTATAAAATGTAATGACTCCCGCAAAATTTACCTTCGCCTGGATTCTGCCGTTAGTGATCACTGCCATAGGCCGCTTTTCTACAACACCGCTGCTTAACCGGTGATCCATCTCCCCGATCTTCACCACAGCATTTCCCGCAGGAACCGGTTCTGTCAACGCCCAGTCCTCATTCGTAAATCCCCCAAGTTTCGTTGCCCGCACCCGCAGGGAATCCTCTCCCCAACTCTCGATCCGAAGCATTTCCCCCTGATGGTACGCCAAAAGCGCACCGTCCTTCTCCTCAAACCTCATGTTTATTCCTCCTGCTTTATCATTGAAATCTGATATCTATTTTTCCATACTTGTATTATACTGATACCAGGATCAAAAGCTTTTGACCCTAACATCATTATACTAATATTAGCAGAAAAAAACAGAATATTTTTCAAAAATAACATCTCAGAGTACAGGATGTCACGAAAAACGATCCATCTTTTGTTAGACTGTAATCACAAAAAGGGAAACTGCCACAAAGGAATGCCCCATCCTCTGTCCATCTGACCGAGATGCTTTTCCCTTGCGGCAGTCTTCTTTTATCACACTTTCTATTTCAACTCTTCCAGTCTCTTCTTGCAGCTCTCAATAACCTTCTTCATGGCCTCAGGTCCCGGAGCGCCGATGGTCATACGCTTCTCCACACAGGTCTTTAAGCTGATGGCCTGGTAGATATCCTCTTCAAATACCGGACTGATGGCCTTGAACTCATCCAGAGTCATATCATCCAGAGCGATATTCTTATCAATACAGAACAGAACCAGCTGTCCTACGATTCCATGGGCATCACGGAATGGAACACCATGATTTACCAGATAATCCGCTGCATCAGTCGCATTGGTAAATCCGTTCTTTGCGCTGGCCTCCATGATATCCTTGTTAAAGGTCATGGTAGAGATCATGCCGGTAAACAGCGCCAGACATCCTTTTACGGTATCAATTGCGTCAAAGGTCAGTTCTTTATCCTCCTGCATATCTTTATTATATGCCAGCGGGATTCCTTTCATCGTCGTCAGCATGGACACCAGGGCGCCATAAACACGGCCGCTCTTTCCACGAACCAGCTCTGCGATATCCGGATTCTTCTTCTGAGGCATGATGCTGCTTCCGGTGCTGTACGCATCATCGATCTCCACAAACCGATACTCATTAGTATTCCAGATGATGATCTCCTCACTGAAACGGCTCAAATGCATAGCAATGATGGACAGGGCGCTTAACAGCTCGATCACATAATCACGATCAGAAACGGAATCCATACTGTTTAAGGTCGGACCATAAAAGCCTAATAACTCTGCGGTATACTCCCGGTCTAATGGATAAGTCGTCCCAGCCAGAGCGCCTGCACCTAATGGACAGTAATTCATTCTCTCATAAATGTCATGGAGACGGGTGCAGTCCCGGTAGAACATCTCAAAATAAGCGCCTACATGATGAGCCAGAGTCACTGGCTGTGCCTTCTGCAGATGGGTAAATCCAGGCATATAGGTCTCCGTATTCTCTTCCATGATCTTTAACAGCTCTGCCAGCAGATCCTTTACCAGATCGTCGATCTCTTTTAACTCATCCCTGCAGTATAACTTCATATCCAGCGCCACCTGGTCATTACGGCTGCGGCCAGTATGCAGGCGTTTTCCTGCATCGCCGATCCGCTCGATCAGATTAGCCTCCACGAAAGAATGGATATCCTCATGTTCTTTGGTAAATTCCAGCTTGCCAGCCTCGATATCCTCTAAGATCCCCTGCAGGCCGTCTAAAATGGCTTTTTCATCCTCTCTGGAAACAATGCCCTGTTTTGCCAGCATCTTTACATGAGCCATGCTTCCCTGAATATCCTGATGATAAAACTTCTGATCAAAGGAAAGGGACTCATTAAAATTGTGTACTAACTGATTTTCTTCCTTCGTGAAGCGTCCGCCCCATAATTTCATCTGTTTCTAATCTCCTTTTTTCTATTTGTTCTGTCAATCCATGCAATGGTCCCCAGGATTAGTGCGCATACCACACTGATGCAGATGCCGATCTTCTGTCCCTGAGGCTCGAACCGGAATTCTACCGTATGGGTTCCTTCTGTCAGATCCACACATAAAAATGTATCAAAAATCTTCGATGCTTCCATTTTAACGCCATCTACCAGAATCGTCCAGCCTTTGTCATATGGAATGCTGGTAAATAACGTTCCTGCCTGATCTGTATTTACCACACCGGACAGGGAATCATCAGTCCAGCTGGTCACCTGCAGCGGATAACGATTCAGGGCATTGTACACCTGATGAAGAGCATCATAATTAAAATGGTAAATCTCCGCATTCAGGGACTGGCTCTCGTCCTCACCCTTTAACACCAGCTCTTCCCCTGCATGGCACCAGCCAAGCTCTAAAAGATAGCCACGGTTTACATTTTTAAATTTCTTGCTGCTCCGTTCCGATTCCCCGGTTGGAGATACATCTACCTGCTCCACCTTCCGGTTGGCAATGTATGCATAATACATACCGGCAGTCTCCGGTGTAAAACGGGCGGTATCTTCATTATTTTCCACATCTACCTGCTCCAGCACCCGGTCCACTCCGATGAGACCGCACAGGTCATTCTGCACCGACACCGGATTTCCTAGATCCCGCTGCCAGTTGTAATCAATATCTGATGGCACCATAAAACCAACCGGAAGCGTGTCTCTTCTTGCATACAGATAAGTACCGCCTTCCTGACGGATCAGGATCAGATTAGAACTGCCCTCCTGCGGTTCCGAATACAGACCATATTTTACTGAAAATAACGAGTCGATCAACGGCGTACTTCCCGTAATACTGTAAGCATTGGTGCTTCCCTCGCAGCCAACTGTCTTAAAAAATGCCGTCAGATCCGCATTAGCCACAGAAGAAAACAAGGATACGGACGGGAAATTCATCCACGCGCCGTCATTTTTCGTTTTTCTGGTCACCTTCTCAATACGATAAAAGGTATCTGCCGGAAGAAGGGATCGGGTCAGTGTCTCTACCTCCTGGTTGTCCTTTACATAAGCGGAACGGCTGGTCGTGGTCACGCTGGTCACTGTCATATTCACTGCAGCTTCCACAGAAACCAGGGCCAACGCCGCTAAAAGCACCGTCCCCGTTCTTCGTTTTCCACTCTTATACAGATAGATCAGACCTCCATACAAAGCCAGGAATGCAATGGCCACAAGATAGGTGTAAAACTGGAAATCATCCACATCCACCAGTTTTTCCGCCAGGATCACAAATCCTATAGAACCGCCCAGGGCAAATGCCACATGGGATCTTGGCGTCTCCTTTAAGTGCGTATAAGCCTCATAGCTTACCAGCAGCACCAGGAAAATGTAGATAAAGGACTGTCTGCATGGAAGACTGTTTGGATAATGAAAACCATGCCAGATAAAATTCAGCACATTGATAGAAAAGCTTGCCATAAAAAGCAGCAAAAGTCCGCAATAAACCGCTTTCTCCCTCACCCGGATCTGCCTGCAGCCCAGATATAGCAGGAAAAATAACAGCACCGCCACACCACAGTACAGATTCGGCCAGTGATCCAGTCCGATCTCCGTCTCCACGATCGGCAGATGTCTGGCGATCATATCAAAGATTGAAAAATAAGAAGTAACCGTTTTAGGGAAATTCACGTCTCCAGATGCCGTCATCTGTAACGCAAAAATCTCCGGCAGCAGGACCGCTGCGGAAAGACCGCCAGCCAATACGGAATATCCTGCAAATTTGAATCCGCTGACCACAAAATCCCGTCCGCTCCTTCCTCTCTCCAGAATCCAGAGAGCGAAGAAATAGATCACCATAAACATGCAGATCATGATGGAAATGTAATAGTTGGACAGAATGCAGACGCCAAGGGATATGCCGTAAAGC
>ERZ1106951.4081-NODE-4081-length-9996-cov-13.485565_pt1 | contig 9996 bp, 9 predicted proteins | sample MGYA00403676_ERZ1106951 | MGnify/ENA primary metagenome ERZ1106951 (study PRJEB35170, sample SAMEA104062398) | human gut metagenome | biome: human gut; feature: human-associated habitat; material: faeces | place: Denmark | collected 2012-04-23 ...
TGAGCCGTGCTGCCCTGCGCAACATCCACGAAAACCTGTTCTGGGCGTTCATCTACAACATCATCGGCATCCCGCTGGCCGCAGGCGTGTTCATCCCCTTCGGCCTGACGCTGAACCCCATGTTCGGTGCTGCTGCCATGAGCCTTTCCAGCTTCTGCGTGGTAAGCAACGCCCTGCGCCTGAACCTGTTCGACGTGCACAGCACAAAGCACGATCGTGCGGCAAAAAACGCTGCTTCCCTGCCCGCTGTCTCCGCACAGCCCGCAGCGGTTGCAAATAAAGAGAGTACCAAGGAGGACACTGCTATGAAAAAGACCCTGAAGGTGGAAGGCATGATGTGCGGCCACTGCGAAGCCCGCGTGAAGAAGGCTCTGGAAGCCCTGCCCGAGGTGGACGAGGCCGTGGTGAGCCACGAGGCCGGCACCGCCATCGTCACCCTGAACGCCGAGGTCGCCGACGACGTGCTGAAGAAGGCCGTTGAGGATCAGGACTACCCTGTGACCGGCATCCAGTAAACCGCCGCTGAATACTCCCCATCAAATGGAAAGGCCGCTGCATGTGAACCGTGCAGCGGCCTTTTTATCGTGTTTACAGGCTTTTAAAATTGATTCAGAATATCAGCAGAATGATCGTATCACCGTCGTACTGCCAGATGACCCGCACGTCCATGTTTACGCTGAACTCGAACAAGTCTACCGTGCCTTGAATACGCTTTGTGCGCAGCGACGGATACAGCGGGTCCATTTCCAGAATTTCCAGCTTCTTTTTCAGCTGCGCCCGCTCCGCTGCGTTCAAACGCTTCAGGTTCTTTATGAATCGTTTGGTGTAGGTGATCTTGTAATTCATTCGTCCGCACCGTCCAGCGCTTCAAACAGTGCGTCCACAGTGTCGAACACCGGCTGCTCCCCTGCCGCAATTTTGGCCTTTGCTTCGTTGATCTCGCTGCGCAGCTCGTCCAGATACTTTTTGGGGTAAACGGCTACCGGCATCAGCTCGATCACGCCATCCTTCTCCACGATCTCCAGCTTGTCGCCCTCACGCAGGCCCATCTTCATTACAATATCCTTTGGAATGGTGATCTGGGATTTTGTCCTCAATTCCGTCAGCATCCTTCATCCTCCTTTGTGCGATTTTCTTACTTTCTTACTTTTATTATACTCTGCTTTTTTCAAAAAGCAACCATGCACCATAAAATTTTACAAAGCGTCGTTTCTGTGGGTTCTTATTGTATTTCGTCAGAAAGTATGTTAAACTAAAAATGCCGCCCCAAAGGGTGGCGTTAAGGTGCTATCTGCAAGCGCAGGTGGTCATGCTTCCCTCCGGCAAGCGTCCGGGGGACGTAAAAGCTTATTGTTTGTTCCCCCGTTCGCAAACGCGGAAGGGGGGATGCATCATGGTGTTGAACGATGTTCTGCAGCTGTTCGTCATTGTTGGCGGCACAGTTGGGATTACATTTCAGATCGCATGGGCAATCTTCAAAGAGATCCATAACAATAAGAAATGACCGCCCCTGTCTCCAAACGGTAAGCGGTCATTCTTATTGATCCAACCGGAAGGAGCTGACCATTGCGGACAGCACCTTTTCTATTTGTAGTATAGTTATTTTTTGCCGTTTTGTCAAGAGAAGGTGCCCGCCTTCTCTTTTTCTTTCCCCATTTTCCTGTGCATTTTCACCCCGGAAGCTGTGGCTTTTTGCGCAAAAACTATTTGTTGACACGTTGTTTTTTCAGAGTTATACTTATTGCAACAACATTTGGTTTTGTTTCCAGTTGCAAACCACAGCGAAAGGAGAAATGTATTTTGGGAGTATCCATTCAGGACCGCACAGACTTTCTGAACATGCTGGATGCCTGCAGGACCGAGCAGCAGCTGTTCAGCCGCCTGACCTTTGCGGTAATGTTCCACCAGACCGACCCGGATGCACGGGAAGACCTGCTGGACGACGTGCGCGGCGCAGCCTGCAGCATGCAGCTGCCCGCCGTCAATTACAAGATCGATCAATGGCTCAACACCTGCAAGCAGGCGTGGCAGGCCGACCCCGCAGCCTTTATGGCAGCCGTGAACGCGGACGCAAAGCAGCGCAAGCTTGCGCTGGAGGGCAGCGCGGCGCAGCCCGGCCTGCTGGCCGATGTGCCCATGCAGAGCGTGGCATGGCTGGTGCCGCAGCTGCTGCCGCTGGGCGAAGTGTCACTGCTGGGTGCCGACGGCGGCACCGGCAAGGGCATCTGGCAGGCACAGCTCATTGCCTATGTGACGGCGGGCAAGACCTCCGGCTTTTTTCCGCTGCCGCCGCAGCAGACCGGCAAGGTGCTGCTGCTTGCGGGCGAGGACGACCCCGGCAAGGTGCTCAAGGCCCGTCTGCTGGCGGCCGGGGCCGACATGAACCGGGTGCTGGTGCTGACCGCCGACGACTACTTTGGCAAGACCGGCCAGCCCCTTACCCTCAAGGATCAGGCACTGGCGGATTTTGCCGCCAAGGCCGGGCCGCTGCTGCTCATCGTGGACCCGCTGCAGAGCTTTCTGCCCGCCGATGTGGAGATGGCAAGCCGCAACCAGATGCGCAGTGCCCTGCTGCCGCTGCGCGCCATTGCCGCAAAGCAGGGCTGCGCGGTGCTCATCGTGATGCACTCCAACAAAAAGCAGGGCGTTTCCGGCCGCGCACGTCTGGCCGACAGCTCGGATATCTGGGACATGGCCCGCAGCGTGCTGATGATGGGCCGCGCCAAGAACGACGGCAAAATTTATCTCAGCCACGAGAAAAACAGCTACGCCCGCCCCCAGCAGACGGTGCTGCTGCACATCGACGATGTGGAGGTGGAGGGCGTAAAGACCGCACGGGCCGTGTTTGACGGCTACACCGACAAGAAGGATGCCGACTTCATTGAGGAGCGGCGGGTGCGCACGGCGGAGACCCGGCAGGACACCCGCAGCGCCATCCTGAACGTTCTGTCCGAGAGCCGCCTTGGGTCGATGCCCAGCAACGAGCTGCGCGCCGCCGTCCTGCGGGAGGTCGGGTGTAGTGACAGTACATACAACCGTGTGTACAGTGACCTCACGAAGTCCAGCCAAATCGCAAAGCAAGCGATCCGTGGAAAAGATGGCAGGAATCGCTGGTATACCTGCTACTGTGGAGAAACATCTGACAAAGTTCCATTTTAAATACTTATCTACGTTATAAATTTGATGTTTGTCAGCTTGACAAAGTTCGGATATTTGACAAAGTTGGAACTTTCTCAGAACAATGGAACTTTCTCACCTTGACAAAGTTACTTTTTAATCGTTGTATCATTTAAAAGTTTAAACTTGCTCAGATAACGCTCCTACAGTAGCACCTGATAAAGTTCCCGGAAACCGCAGGCTGCGTGCTGGCAGCTTTCTCCGCGAACAGCAACGGGTTGCGGCACCCAGCAGCCGCGTCGCATTCGCTTGCGTCTCGCTGGCCGCGGCCCCAACTGCAACTCCCTGTTTCCGCCATTGGCGGCGGTCGTTTCAGTTGCAGAACCCACGGTTCCGCCCCTGTGCTTACGCACGGGGCCCCACTTCCCGGACATTCGCTGGAGAAACTCCCAGCCCACAGCCCAGCCCGCACCTTAACTCCTCGCCAACTCCTCCACCGTAATGCAGCACACGGCAAAGGCCAGCAGGGCGCAGTCCAGCGGGACACGGCGCAGCACCACCACCCGTTCGGTCAGGGTGGTAAAGGTCTGCACGGCCTGCACCGGCACGGTGCTGCCCAGCCAGAACAGCGCCACCGAAAGCGGCAGATGCACCGCCCGCGCTGCCAGCAAAGGCCGCAGCGAGATCTCGGCCGGGCAGATGGTGCGCACCTGCAAAAGCACCGACACCCCCTGCACACTGAGCGCCGCACAGCACAGCGTGCTGGCCCACAACCCGGTGCGGGCGGCCTGATCGCAGCCGGAACACACTTCCAGCAGCATGGCGGGCAGCGCCGCCCACGGCTGTGGCAGCAATGCCCCGCACCCTGCCGCCAGCAGCCGGAAGTACAGCACAAAGCCGCAGAGCTTCAGGTAGGTCACTGCCGCCTGCGCGATCACCGCGTCCAGTGCGGGCAGCTGAATGGTTTCCCCCTGCGCGGGTGGAGCCTGCCCGGCCCCGCCCTGCATCCGGCACAGCAGCGCCGCCGTGAGGTATCCCGCCAGCAGCTGGGCCGCAAACAGCCGCGCTCCCACCGCGCGGCTGCCCAGCATCTGCTGCCCTACCGTGAGGATGACAAAGGACGGCCCGCTGCACACACAGGCGGGCAGCAGCGCCGAGGCCTGCCGGGAGGTGAGCTGACCGGTGCGCACGGCTTCGGACGCAGCCACCGCCGCCGGTGCAAAGCCCCCCAAGGCCCCAATGAGCAGCACGCCGCCCGCACCCTTTGCCCGGATGCCCATGAGCCGCGCCGCAGGCCGGAACACAAAGCCCAGCCACTGCCCGGCCCCGCAGCCTGCCGCCAGCGCCGATACGATGAGGAACGGAAACAGCGATACCAGCAGCGGCCCGCCGCACAGCCGCAGCCCCGCCTGCAGGGCATCGGCACAGCGCTGCGGCGCGGCAAACACCAGAAACGCCGTGTACCCTGCCAGCGCCAGCAGCACGCCCCGCCGGAAATTCCAGCTTCGATTCATAACTCAGCCCTCCGCATCCATATATATGTAGCAGCGCGCCGCGGGCAGAACTGCGGGATGGGAGGGAATGGGATGTGTGCCAAGCGCAAAAAGCGGCTTTTGCCGCAAAGCTGGCTGGCCCTGCTGTTCCGTCAGCCGCCGCAGGGCTTTTACCACGCCCCTGCCGTCTACCTGAGCGGGGGCCGCATGGAGGTGGAGCACTTTTGCCGCATCCTGGCCTACAGCCCCGACCGGCTGTGCCTGCAGATGCCCCATGGCCGGTTGACCATCTACGGCGACGGGCTGAAGATCGTCACCCTTACCGCCAGCCGCCTGACCCTGCGGGGGCGGTTCGTGCGCACGGACTTTGCGGATGACTAGGAGGTGCCCATGGAACCGGTAAGCCTTTGGGCCGCGGTGGAGTTCACCGCATGCAATGGCAGCACCGAAGCCCTGCTTACCGCTGCCGCCCGGGCCGGGCTGCATCCCTACGGGGTAACGGCCCTGCCGGGAGGGTTTGGTGGGCGGTGCGCCGCGTGGCAGTACCCGCGCCTTGCCGCGCTGGCCCGCAAGCACCGGGTGCGGCTGCGCATCCGCCGGAAGCTGGGGCTGTATTTCTGCCTGCGCCCCTTGCTGCGCCGGGCCGGGCTTTGGGCGGGGCTGGCGGTGTTTGTGCCGCTGCTGCTCTTTGCACAGCAGTTCGTCTGGTATGCGGACACCTCTTCCCTCACCACCGGACAGGCTGCGCGGGCCTGCGCCGTCCTGCGGGAAGCGGGCCTGCAGCCCGGTGCGGCTGTGACCGAGGCAAAGCTCACCGCCGGGGAGTACGCCCTTTTGCACAGCGGCGAGTTCTCCTGGGCCAGCCTGAATTTTGCCAAAGGGCGGCTGGTGGTGGAAGCCGCCGCGGCCAGGCCCAAGCCGGACATTGCCGCCGGAACGCTGCACGGCATCCGGGCAAAATGCGGCGGCACTGTTCTGCGCACGAACCTTATCAGCGGCACCATGCTGGTGCAGCCGGGCCAGCAGGTGGAAGCCGGGCAGGGCCTCATTGGCACAGCCCGCGCCGAGCGGGACGGCACCCTGATCTTTGCGCCCGCCGCCGGAACGGTGGTTGCGCAGTTTGAGTGGAGCGACACCCGCACCGTGCCCTTGGAAGAGACGGTGCAGCAGTACACCGGCGCGTGCACCCGCGCATACCGGGTGACAGCGTTCGGGCACACCTTCCCCCTGCCCGCCGCGCCTGCGCCGGAACATGCGGCGGTGGTCCTCCGGCACTTTCAGCCGGAGGTGCCGCTTCTGGGCCTTGCTCTGCCCTGCTCTGTGGAGGAGACCTGCCGCTATGTGCAGCAGCCGGAAACGCTGCACCGCACCGAAGCGCAGGCCGCCGCGCTGGCCCGGCTGCAAAGCCTGCAGGCGCTGTACGCCGCATGGCCGGACGCGGAGCACATCGCCCGCAAAGAGGACTGCACCGTGAACGGCAATGTACTGGACTATACCGTCACCTACACCGTGGCAGCGGACATCTGCGGGTGAAAGGATTCCCGTTGTAATTCGCCAAAAAGTATGTTAAACTAAAAATACCGCCTGAAAAGGCGGTGATTAGGTGCTGTCTGCAAGCGCAGGTGGTCATGCTTCCCTCCGGCAAGCGTCCGGGGGACGTAAAAGCTTATTGTTTGTTCCCCCGTTCGCAAACGCGGAAGGGGGGATGCATCATGGTGTTGAACGATGTTCTGCAGCTGTTCGTCATTGTTGGCGGCACAGTTGGGATTACATTTCAGATCGCATGGGCAATCTTCAAAGAGATCCATAACAATAAGAAATGACCGCCCCAGACTCCCAAACCTGAGCGGTCATTCTTATTGACTCCTTAGCCGAAGGGAAGCTGACCATTGCGGACAGCGCCTTTTCTGTTTGTAGTATAGTTGTTTTTTAGCGGTTTGTCAAGTCCCCTGCTCTGCAGCGGCACGTTCCGCCGCCTGCGCGTCGTACTCGGCAAGCAGGTCGTTGAGGTCGTACTGGTACTTGCTGTGGCAGAAGTGGCACACCACCTCGCAGGCGGGGTCCTCGTCGCGCATCCTCACCAGCTCCTTGCGGCCAAGGCTGAACAGCATCTCCTTGGTGCGCTCGGCGCTGCAGTCGCACTGGTAGTGCACATCGCGCTCGTCCAGCACGTTGGGGGCAAAGCCCGCCAGCGCCAGCTGCATCATGTCCTCGGGGGTCTTGCCCTCGTGCAGCAGGGTGGTGACGGACGGCATGGCCGCGATGTTCTTTTCCAGCTGATCGATCTCCGCATCGGTGGCACCGGGCAGCAGCTGCACCATAAAGCCGCCTGCGCACAGGATGGACAGGTCCTTGTCCACCAGCACGCCCAGCGCCATGACGGTGGGCACCTGCTCGCTGTAGGCGTAGTAGGCGGTCAGGTCCTCGGCGATCTCGCCGGAGACCAGCGGCACCTGCCCCACGGTAGGCTCCTTCTGCAGGCGGTTATCCCGGATGACGGTGAGCACACCGTCTTTGCCCACAGCGCCGCCCACATCCAGGTGGCCGTTCGGCTTTGCGGGCAGCTCCACCAAGGGGTGATCGATGCAGCCCTTCACGTTGCCGGTGCCGTCGGTGCAGGCAATGACCACGCCCGCCGGGCCGCCGCCGGACACACGCAGGGTGATCTGGTCACGGTCGTCCTTGAGCATGGAGCCCATCAGGGCCGCGCCGGTGAGCAGACGGCCCAGTGCCGCGCTGCAGGTGGCGCTGGTGGTGTGCAGCTTTTCGGCCTTGCGGACGATCTGGGTGGAATCCACGCCGCAGAACACGACCCCGCCGTTCTCCGACAGGCCGCGGATCAGATTTGCCATAAAGTTATCCCTCCAATTGTGTATACTGCTTGACTGCGCAGAAGAAATAGCGCTGGCTGTCCTCGGTCAGGGGGCCGAAGGTCTCGCCGTCGCAGACGCTTTCCAGCGCAAAGCCGTGCTTTTCCAGCGCGGTGCGGATGGTGTCAAGGTCATAGGTGTACTCGCAGAACTGCTCGTGGAAATGCTCGCCGGTCTCGTGGTAGTCGATGTCCACGGTGATCTCCACGCGGCGGTTGGCGGCATCGTAGTGGTTGCGCCACACACAGGCGGCATCCTCTTCCTCAAAGGTGAACGCGTTGTCGCCCAGCACGTTCCGATGCTTGTAGGGCGTGTTCATATCGAACAGGAACACCCCGCCCTTCTCCATGAAAAAGCCCGCGTTGGCAATGGCGGTGTCCAGGTCCGGGATGTGGTTGAAGGTGTCAAAGGTGGACACCGCGCCCCGGATGGTGCCGTACAGATCGAGCTTGAGCAGGTCCTGCCGGAGCAGCAGCAGCCTGCCGGAAAGGCCCAGCTGTTCGGCCTTATCGCGCACAACGCAGAGCATCTCCTCGGACTGGTCAATGCCGATCATATCATAGCCCGCCTGCGTGAGCATCAACGTCAGCTCACCGGTGCCGCAGCCAAGGTCGGCAAGGATGCCGTCGTGGATGCCGTGCTCCTTGAGCTTTGCATGGATGTGGGCATACAGGGCATCATAATCGGCCTCGCCGTTGAATTCATCGTAGAAATAGGCAAATTCGTTGTAGGCCATGGTTTACTCCGCTTCCTGTTCCCCGGCCACAGCGGCATTGAGCACCGCCTGCAGCTCCGGGATGCCGTAGCCGTTCTCGCCGCTGGTCAGCACCACCTTCTGGCAGCCATAGGGGCGGCAGAGGTTCTCAAAGTCTTCCAGCGTCTTGGCCAGCTGGCTCTTTTTGAGCTTGTCGGCCTTGGTCAGGGCCACCACGTAGGGGATCTGGTGATAGTGCAGGTAGCGCAGCATCTGCTCATCGTCGGCGCTGGGGGCGTGGCGGCAGTCCAGCAGCTGCACCAGCAGGGTGTGGTGGCGGGGTGCTTCAAAGTAGCTGTTGATGAGGTCGTCCCAGCGCTCACGGTCGGCGTTGCTCACCTTGGCGTAGCCGTAGCCGGGCAGGTCCACAAAGTAGCAGTCGTCCACCGAATAGAAATTGATGGTGGCCGTTTTGCCCGGCGTACTGGACACGCGGGCAAGGTTTTTGCGGCTGCACAGCTTATTGATGAGGCTGGATTTGCCCACGTTGGACCGCCCCGAAAAGCTCAGTTCCGGGCGGTCGCTCTCGGGCAGCTGGCTGGAAATGCCGTAGCTGGCAATGAAATCAGCTTTGTTGTAATTCATGGAGCTTTCCTTTCTTTGATAAGGGGATTGGGGGATCGTCACCGGACACTCCGTCCCGCCTGCGCTCGCCAGACCACCAGCGAAGGCAAGCCCTCGCACTTCCCGTCGGGCTTTTCTGTCGATTTTAGTCGCAGCCTGCACTTTAGACATGGCTTCGCGCATCTTGCCGGAGTATCCGGTGCCGATCCCAGCAGGACGGCAGATAGTTTCTCCAGCGAATGTCCTGGGGGTGGGGCCCCGGCGCGCAAGCGTTGGGGCGGGACTGGAGTCCCGGGCTGTTCGCGGAGAAAGCTATCTGCCGCCCTGCCCTATTCTCAGCACACCGCGCCGGGCTGGGGCTTTTCTGCGGTGGGCGGCACAATGGCGGCGTCTGCCGCCTTTTTCTTTGCATGGGTGCGGCTGGGAGCCTTGGCCTTCTTTGCGTTCTGGGGCTTGAGCAGGGCCGCGTTCAGCACCTGCGTCAGGCTCTGCATGGGCAGGAAGGTGAGGTTCTTCTTCACCTCGTCGTCCACCTCATACAGGTCGGGTTCGTTGTCCTTGGGGATGAGCACCGTTTTCATGCCCTCGCGGTAGGCCGCCATGCTCTTTTCCCGCAGGCCGCCGATGGGCAGCACGTTGCCGTGCAGGGTGATCTCGCCGGTCATGGCCACATCACCGCGCACCGGGATGCCGGACAGGCAGGACACCAGCGCCGTGGTCAGGGTGACACCGGCAGAAGGGCCGTCCTTGGGCACTGCGCCCTCCGGGGCGTGGATGTGCAGGTCGCACTTTTTGAGCTTTTCCGGGTCGATGCCGTACTCGGCGGCGTGCACGCGCACCCACGTAACGGCCAGCTGAGCGCTCTCCTTCATCACGTCGCCCAGCGAACCGGTGACGGTGATCTTGCCGCTGCCGTTGTCCATCACCTGCACCTCGATGGGCAGGGTCTCGCCGCCCACGCTGGTCCATGCCAGACCGTTGGCGATGCCCACCGCGTTGGTGCGGTTGAGGAAGTCGGGCTTGACGAAGCGGGGGCCAAGCAGCTGTTCCAGCATGGTGCCGGTAACGGAGACGCTTTCCACCTCGCCTGCGGCGATCTTGCGGGCGCACTTGCGCAGCACGCTGGTGATGGTGCGTTCCAGATTGCGCACACCGGCCTCGCGGGTGTAGCCGTCGATGATGCCGTACAGCGCGCTCT
>ERZ1106951.4086-NODE-4086-length-9991-cov-9.911333_pt1 | contig 9991 bp, 7 predicted proteins | sample MGYA00403676_ERZ1106951 | MGnify/ENA primary metagenome ERZ1106951 (study PRJEB35170, sample SAMEA104062398) | human gut metagenome | biome: human gut; feature: human-associated habitat; material: faeces | place: Denmark | collected 2012-04-23 ...
ACATGGAAAAAATGACTGGAAAGGTCTGGGTCCTGGGCGATGACATCGACACCGACATCATCATCCCGACCGAGTACCTTGCATTAAAAACCATTGACGATATGAAACAGTACGGATTCAGTCCGCTCCGCCCGGAGCTTGCAGGACAGATCAAGCCGGGCGATATCATTGTTGCCGGAAAGAACTTCGGCTGCGGCTCTTCCAGGGAACAGGCCCCGGAGATCATCAAAGCGCTGGGAATCCAATGCGTGATCGCGAAATCCTTCGCGAGGATCTTCTTCCGTAACTCCATCAACAACGGCCTGCTCTTAATCGAACAGCCAACACTTCACGATGACATCAAAGAGGGCGATACCGTATCCGTTGTGATGAACGAACACATCGACTACAACGGCAAAACTTACCCGATCGCATCTCTTCCGGAGAACCTGATGGACATTATCCGCGCAGGCGGTCTTGTAAAAGCCATGCGCAAGCTGAATGGTCTCGATTAAAGGGGGAGAATACAATGGGAAAGACAGTAATTGAGAAAATCGTTGAACATAATACCGGAAAGTCCGTAAAGCCGGGCGATATCGCGATCGTAAATGTGGACCGCGTCATGATCCACGACATTTTTATTCCGTTCGTGGCTGAAAAATTTGAAGAAATGGGCTTTAAAAAGCTGTGGGATCCGGACAAGGTCGTTCTGATCTACGATCACCTCGTTCCGGCAAGCCAGCAGGACGACACGAGACACTTCCGCATCGGAAATGCATTCGCTGAAAAGTACGGCATGACCCACGTACACAGAAGCGACGGAATCTGCCACCAGTTAATGACCGAAGCCGGATATGTAAAGCCGGGCGATATCGCATTCGGTACCGACAGCCACACAACGACTTACGGCTGCGTCGGCGCATTCTCTTCCGGGATCGGATATACCGAGATGGCAAGTATCTTAGGAACTGGTACCATGTGGATCCGCGTACCGGAGACGATCAAGGTCGTCATCAACGGAAAACTGCCGGAGAACGTGATGTCAAAGGACATTATTCTCCGTCTCATCGGTGATCTCGGCGCAGACGGTGCTACTTACAAGGCGCTGGAATTTTCCGGAAGCGCCGTTGAAAACATGACGGTTGCGAGCCGCATGACGATCTCCAACATGGCGATCGAGGCAGGCGCAAAGTGCGCTCTGTTCACACCGGATGAAAAGACGGCGGAATACTGTGATATTACCTTAAACGACTACCAGAAGAGTCTTTTCGGCGATCCGGACGCAGCTTACTGCCGCGTGATGGAATACAACGCGGAAGATTTCGTTCCGGTTATGGCATGTCCGTCCCAGGTCGACAAGATCCGCAATGTCAGCGAACTTGAGGGCACAGAGATCGATCAGGTATTCATCGGTTCCTGCACAAACGGACGTCTTGAGGATCTGGCTGCGGCTGCGGAAGTTTTAAAGGGCAGACAGGTTGCAAAATTTGTAAAGCTCATCGTGACTCCGGCAAGCCGCAAGATCTACAAACAGGCTGCTGATCTCGGAATCCTCGAGACTCTGGCCGAGTCAGGTGCTATGATCACCCACCCGGGCTGCGGTCTCTGCTGCGGACGCGCAGGCGGCATCCTGACAGACGGTGAACGTGTTGTCGCTACCAACAACCGTAACTTCCTTGGACGAATGGGAACATCCAAAGTCCAGATCTATCTCGCCTCCCCGAGAACAGCTGCGGCTTGTGCGGTGGCTGGTAAGATCGTTTGTCCGGAATAGGAAAAAACGCGTCGACAACTGTAAGCAAATCGAGCATCTGTCGGTATCATCCCATTGAAATACAAAAATCCGGTAATCAGAATATCACGCAGCCATACATTGCGGTTATCTCTGATTACCGGATTTTTATTATATAATTTTTATCACGCTTTCTCCAGCTTTCTGAGTGCTTTCCTGAACTGGATCGAGAACAAAATCGCCGTGAATGTCACTGCAATCGCATCTGCGATCGGCTCCGCCATGTAGACGCCCATGGTCTTGTTGCTGACAAACATCGGAACGATGAAGATTAACGGAAGCAGAAGCACGAATTTACGCACAACCGCCACGATGATCGAACATACTGCATATCCGATGGCAACGAAGGTCATCTGGCAGGCGAGCTGGATTCCAAAGAGGAACATCGCACCGCAGTAGATCCGCAGAGCGCCTGCGGTGAAGGAAACGAGTTCTGGATCGGAGCTGAAGATTCCCGCGAAGGTTGCCGGGAAAAGCTGGACAAAGAGCCAGAACAACGTGGAATAGATCAGGGAGATCACGAGATGGAGCTTGAATGTCTTCTTCATACGGTCGATATTTCTCGCTCCGTAGTTATAGCTCATGATCGGCTGTGCGCCCTGTCCGATTCCCTGAAGCGGCAGCATTGCAAACTGCATCGTACTTGTAAGGATCGTCATGGCACCGACTGCCAGATCTCCGCCGTACTTTAACAGGGAAGAGTTAAAGCATACCGAGATAACACTCTCGCTGGACTGCATCACAAACGTAGAAAGTCCCAGCGCAAGACACGGGAAAACGATAGACGGAACCGGCTTTAAATACTCCTTTTTGATCCGTAAGAAGGTCTTCTTTCCGGTCAGGAACGCGAGAACCCAGCCGCAGGACACTGCCTGAGAGATGATCGTCGCGAGAGCCGCACCTTTTACGCCCATGCCAAGCCCGAAGATAAAGAGCGGGTCCAGAATAATATTGCAGACAGCGCCGATGGTAACCGTCAGCATACTGGTCTTTGAAAATCCCTGAGCCGTGATGAACATGTTCATGCCTAACGTCATCTGGACAAAGATCGTTCCGACAGCGTAAATACTCATGTAATCAACGGCATAGCCGATAGTGTTTTCACTGGCTCCAAAAGTCAAGAGCATGGAGCGGCCAAACAACAGTAAGACTGCTGTCAGGATCGCAGAAATGATGATCTGAACCGTAAAACAGCCGCTGAGAATCTTCTCCGCAGAGTCCATGTCATCTTTTCCCATAAAGATCGACGCTCTCGGTGCACCGCCGGAGCCGACGAGGGCCGCGAAGGCGGAGACCACCATGATGATCGGCAGGCAGACACCGACACCGGTCAGGGCGAGACTTCCGCTTCCCGGGATATGTCCAATGTAGATCCGGTCAACGATGTTGTACAGCATGTTGACGATCTGTGCGATGACAGAGGGAACGGCAAGCTTAAAGAGGAGTTTTCCGATCGGCTCTGTCCCAAGAAATTCTTTACTGTTGTTCATGCAGTTTTCCTTCTTTCCTGTAATCTGAGATGTTTGAATTGATCCGGTTCATAAGTTCGAACAGCATCCGGTGCTCTTCCGGGGTGAATCCGCGGCAGATGATCTCGGCGGCCCGTTTCTGGACGTTTTTCCCGTCAGAGACCATCGGCGCAGCAGCGTCCGTGAGTTTCAGATGGATCGTCCTCCGGTCCGTCCCATAATATTCCCCGGTGAGCAGTCCGCGCTCCTCTAATGAGCGGACAGACATGGAGACATGGGACTTTGTGAACGCCCGCTTCTTGATGATCTGGGCGGCAGTGTCGAACTCCGGATTGTTGGCGAGAAACAGCAGGATATTGAATTCCATCTGGGTCAGCCCGTATTTTTTGCAGACCGGATCAATGAGCCCCGTATAGAAATCCCGGCTGTCCGCCATAAAATCAACAAATTTCATGTGTATCACCTCTGGTTCAAAAGTGAACTGTTCTATTTAGAACTATATTAGTATACAGGACTATTCTTAAAAAGTCAAGAGCAGCGACAGTTCTAAGCATTCTAAGCCTATCCAGGTGCCTTATCCAGATCTCGTTCTTCACATGATGTCCTTACCTGCACTACAGATTTTATAAAAAAGGATGTGCCTTGGCACATTCGCGCAGGCGCTTGCGACAATCTACATCTTCGCACAGGCGCGCATCATTGGCACGTTAGTGCCTTTTGTGAGACAGGGAATTTCTCGGAATTTCCTATTACATCAAAAAAATCCGGCAGTCAAGTTGTCTTACAGAATCAAAAATCCCTGTAAAACAACCCAACTGCCGGATCTTTTCTATATATAGCTTTATATTCTAATTAAACTTCATCGAGATTCCCCGGCTCACCAGAGCATGCCAGACGATCTCCCCTGTTTCCAGAGACTTTTTCACATCGATGATCCTCTGGTTCTCCGAACCGCGGAATGCCAGTGCCACGCTGTAGAGCTCCTGAACAAACTCGCCGTCCACGAGGACATCGATCAGGCTTAACATCTCATCCGTACACTCGCATCTCGCCCGGCTCTCACCGAGAAGCTCTTTATCGAAAAGATAACCGGTATAGCACCAGATATTTTTCTTCGGGAATCTCTCGCGCACTTTCTTTAAGAACGGGAGAAGTGCCCGCTGGTTCTCCGGCTCAAAGGGTTCTCCACCGAGAAGCGATAATCCATCCACAAAATCCGGCTCCAGCGCCTCAAGCAGCATCTCTTCCGTCTCTTCCGTAAACGGCTTTCCATATCCGAAATCCCACGCCACATCATTAAAGCAATTTTTACAATGATGTGTACAGCCGGACACGAAGAGAGATACGCGGACTCCCTCACCGTTTGCAATATCACATGTTTTGATCTCTCCGTAATTCATTACAGGTGCAGTACCCTTTCCTTAATTTCCTGTGTTCTGCCCTGATTCCAGAACTGTGTTCCGATGTATCCGCAGGTACGTCTTGCAACGTTGAGCTTGCTCTGGTCACGGTTTCCGCAATGCGGGCATTCCCATACGAGCTTTCCGTCATCCTCGATGATCTTGATCTCGCCGTCGTAGCCGCATACCTGACAGTAATCGCTCTTCGTATTTAACTCCGCGTACATGATATTGTCATAGATGTAGCGGATGACCTGAAGAACAGCCGGGATATTATCCTGCATGTTCGGAACTTCCACGTAGCTGATCGCTCCGCCCGGGGACAGTGCCTGAAATTCAGACTCTAATTTTAACTTACTGAAGGCGTCGATCGGTTCCGTTACATGCACATGGTAGCTGTTCGTGATGTAGTTTCTGTCGGTTACGCCCTTTACGATACCGAAACGTCTCTGGAGACTCTTCGCAAAAGAGTAAGTTGTGGACTCCAGCGGGGTTCCGTAGATGCTGTAATCGATATTCTCCGCCTCTTTCCACTTCGTGCAGTAGTCATTTAACTTCTGCATGATCTCAAGACCAAGTTTCTTTCCTTCTGGCTCAGTTAATTTCTTCTCAATTAAGCTGTATACACATTCCCACAGGCCTGCATATCCCAGAGAAAGTGTGGAATATCCGTCATAGAGGAGCTTGTCGATGGTCTCACCTTTCTTTAAGCGGGCAAGAGCGCCATACTGCCAGAGGATCGGAGCCGCGTCGGATAGAGTTCCCTTTAATCTCTCGTGGCGGCAGCGCATTGCGCGGTGGCAGAGTTCCATTCTCTCATCAAAGATCTCCCAGAACCTGTTCATGTCTTTTCTTGCGCTGAGTCCGATATCAACAAGGTTTACCGTCACAACGCCCTGATTGAAGCGCCCATAATACTTGCGCTCGCCTTCCCGGTAGTTTCCTGCATTCGCAAGGTTTCCTTTTACATAGGAACGGTCCGGGGTCAGGAAGGAACGGCAGCCCATGCATGTATACACATCGCCCTTTAATTCCCGCATCTTCTTCGCGGAGATGTAGTCCGGAACCATGCGCTTTGCGGTACATTTTGCCGCAAGCTCTGTCAAATAGTAATACGGCGCATCCGGAGTGATATTGTCCTCATCGAGCACATAAATCAGCTTCGGGAATGCCGGTGTGATCCATACGCCGGCTTCATTTTTAACGCCGAGATATCTCTGTTTTAAGGTCTCCTCGATGATCATCGCAAGGTCTTTTTTCTCCTGCGGATTCTTTGCCTCGTCGAGGTACATGTAAACGGTAACGAACGGTGCCTGTCCGTTTGTGGTAAGGAGTGTTACGACCTGATACTGGATCGTCTGGATTCCCTTCGTGATCTCTCTGCGGAGACGCTCCTCCGTGAGCTTATCGATCTGATCCTCTGTCACAGCAATTCCAAGATCCTTCATCTCGCCGATCACTTCCTGACGGATCTTCACTCTCGATACCTGAACGAACGGAGCGAGATGCGCAAGGCTGATGCTCTGTCCGCCATACTGGTTGCTGGCAACCTGCGCGATGATCTGGGTCGCGATGTTGCAGGCTGTGGAAAAGCTGTGCGGGCGCTCGATCAGTGTCTCGCTGATCACGGTGCCGTTCTGCAGCATATCCTCCAGGTTTACAAGATCGCAGTTGTGCATATGCTGTGCAAAATAGTCGGAGTCATGGAAGTGGATGATTCCCTGCTTATCTGCCTCAACAATATCTTCCGGAAGAAGAAGTCTTCTCGTGAGATCCTTGCTGACTTCGCCAGCCATATAGTCACGCTGTACGCTGTTGACCGTCGGATTCTTGTTGGAATTTTCCTGCATAACCTCTTCGTTGTTGCACTCGATCAGGGACAGGATCCGGTTGTCCGTCGTATTTGCTTTCCGCACCAGAGAGCGGTCATAGCGGTAGCGCACATAATTTTTTGCGATCGCAAAAGCACCGATCGCCATCAACTGGTTCTCGACCATATCCTGGATCTCTTCTACGGACACCGCACGTCCCAGCTTATTGCACTTGTACTCTACATAATCCGCGATATCCGTAAGCTGTTCCGGTGCCAGATAGGCATTTTCTGTGGCGTTGCATGCCTTCTGGACCGCATTTACGATCTTGAGCGTGTCAAAACTTTCCTCCGCTCCGTTTCTTTTGATGATCTTCATCCCTGATTCCCCGTTTCATTTCATTGTGTTGGCAGAATTGTCCGCTTTACGCACAACTGCCGTTGCCTGTTTTTCTCTTCTGTCTATTCTGCTAAAAAACACAGCTGACCTACAGGTCCGCGCATTTACTGGCCGGCCTCAGGCATGTACATTTCAGTTGCTGATAGTTTTCTTGGTTGTATATACAGTTTGTTTTTTCAGAATTATACAGAAATTTTATCTGATTTAGATATTTTATGATTGATCTGTCGGACCTGCCGCCACGAGTCTCTTAAGGCGGTCATGTCATGTTCCCGCCACGTTATTTTTAGTCACTCACGCAAGAACGATTCTATTATAACTGTATTGTTCCCGGATTGCAAGGAGTACTGCTATATAAATATGATATACCAAAACCATATATATGGTGAAAAATTCATGATTCAAAACTATATATTGTTGTTTTTTGAATACAATCTACAAGAAGAGTCCCCTCCGGGATCGTCCCGGAAAGCCCTGGAAAGGCATATCCCGCGAGCCATTTTTCTGCCGTTTTAAGCGTCCAGAAAGCCCGCGGGACTGTTTTCTCTGCTCTTCTTACTTAAATATGTCTGCGCCATTCTTCAAGGCGGTAACGCTGTCTTTTCTTTGCGTCCTCCAGTTGTGCCAGCATTTTCGGAATATCTTCGTTAAAAGTTCCCGCAAGCACTACATAGTTGGACGCGTGGTTTGTCCGGAAGATCGTTCCGGGAGAATCAATGTGTGTTAAAAACAGCTCCATTTCCTCCACGATCTCGTCCGGGGTGATAAGCTCCATCTCCCCGCTTTTTACTTCCTCATTCATCTGGGTCCCCTCATAGAGGCGCAATGTCAGGAAGGAGGCATACTCCGGATTCATCTGATTGATCAGCTCCGCCGACTTGATGGCATGTTCCCGGATCCCTTTTCTTCCGCCGAGGCCGGAGATCAGAGTCACAGAGGTCTTGATGCCGCAGCGCTTCAATTTCTGTCCCGCCGCCGCAATCTGGGCCGCCGTCACATCCTTATGGATATGCTCCAGAACACGGTCATCGCCGGATTCCGCTCCGATATAGACCATCTCGAGTCCTGCTGCCGCTAAGGCTTTTAAATCTTCCTCAGACTTTGCCAGAACATCCTTTGCAGTCCCGTAGGAGGTGATCCGCTCCACATACGGGAAATTTTTGTGGACATAGGCTAAAAGCTCTAAAAGAAGTTCTGTCTTTACCACCAGTGCATCACCGTCCGCAAAGAATACACGGCTGACATACGGTCCGTAATAATCGCGGCATTCGTCCAGATCCTTCATGATCTCTTCTTTTGTCCGCACTCGGAATTTTTTCACCCGGTACATGTTGCAGAAGGTGCACCGGTTATGGGCACAGCCCACAGTCACCTGAATAATTAAGCTTCTCGCCTCGCTCGGCGGGCGGTATACGGTTCCTTCGTATTCCATATGATCACTTTCCTTTCCAATTAAAATGCCCCAAGTCTGTCCAGCCTGCTCAGAATATCTGCCCGTCTCTCATCAAACAGCAGATTCTTATTGTATTCAAAATATCGTTCACACTCATTTTCCTGTAAGAACCGCACGGCCGGGGCGCTGGAGTTCAGTTCTGTGATAAACACTACCATCTCCTGACTGCTGCCGAATGTTCCTTCCATGAAATCAAAGGCATACTCCAGTGTCTGTCCGGCATGAGCGCACAGATCCTCAAGTTCTGTCCGTTCGTCACCAAATAGCTCCCGGAACCGGTCGAATATCTCGTCACCACCCGATAAAAGCTCTGCTTTCACAGTCTGAAGGTATCGGTTCATATCCGCTGCGATATCGGCACAGCGATATTTTTCCTGTCTTGTGAGAAGACCGGCTTTCTGTTTCTGCTCAGCTGCCGCGGTAAAGGTATCGATCTGACGGGCGAACATATCGACCGGGTTCCGTCTGCTTTCTTTAGATTCTTCCGTTTCTCCGGCTTCTGTCTGCTCTTCCAGACTACTCCTGAACGCTTTCAGCTCCCCAAACAGCACTTCCAGATAATCCTCTTTCTGCGCATAAGCCTTAAATTCCACATCAAGCTTCGCCAAAATCAGGCTGATGATGGAAAGCTTCTCATCAAACGGCGCCTTCGCCGCCTGCTCCATCAGGCCCTCATTGCGTTTTCCTTCCAGAACTTCATCGATCTGGTATCTCGCCTGATATTTCTTATATAATTCCAGATAGTTCGCGAAATCTTTTGCGATCCGGGGATGCTCAATGTACTGCACTACAACTTCCCGGTCACAGATAAGATCCACCTTCCCGCAGACCTTTAAAAATCCGGAGAGATCTTCCCACCCACGAGGTGTCGCAAAAATCTTGCCATCCACAGTTGTCTCCACCTGGTAAAAATACTGCGGCTTTGCGGTGAGGAATGACAGGATCGCCGGATGGATATCCGCCTGCTTCGCGTACTCTTTCCAGACCTCAAAATCCGCCTCCACATCGATCTTTTTGATGCGGTCTAAGGTCGCGATATCAAATTCCCGCACGGATTTATTGTATTCCGGCGGGTTTCCTGCTGCCACGATGATCCAGCCATCCGGGATCTTATGATTTCCGAAAGTCTTATACTGCAAAAACTGCAGCATGGCCGGGGCCAGTGTCTCGGACACGCAGTTGATCTCATCGATGAAGAGAAGTCCCTCGGAGAGTCCTGTGTCTTCGATCTTATTGTAGATCGCCGCGACGATCTCACTCATGGTATATTCCGTCACATGGACATTCTTCCCACTGTAAGTCTTCTCCGAGATAAACGGGAGACCGATGGCACTCTGTCTCGTATGGTGTGTGATCGTGTAGGAGACGAGACCGATCCCGCACTCCCGCGCCACCTGCTCCATGATCTGGGTCTTTCCGATTCCTGGCGGACCGATGAGCAGCACCGGGCGCTGCCGCATGGACGGGATCTCGTATTCCCCGTGTGCGTTCTTCGTCAGATACACCTGTATCGTATTTTTAATTTCCTGTTTTGCACGCTTGATGTTCATATCTTTTTACTCCGGTATAATTTTTACAGTCCGTGAACCAGCCTGTCAAACCTTTTACTTTCCGTAACGGTTCAGTACCCCAACAGTTACGCGCAAAAATCCATTTCAAATCGGCTATGCCGATAGGATTTTTGCCTT
>ERZ1106951.4088-NODE-4088-length-9985-cov-17.276939_pt1 | contig 9985 bp, 8 predicted proteins | sample MGYA00403676_ERZ1106951 | MGnify/ENA primary metagenome ERZ1106951 (study PRJEB35170, sample SAMEA104062398) | human gut metagenome | biome: human gut; feature: human-associated habitat; material: faeces | place: Denmark | collected 2012-04-23 ...
AGGCCCACCGTGATGGTGAAGGCGGGGTTGATGCTGGAAGCACGCACCATGGCAGCGTTATCGCCGGTGGCACGAATCGAAAGGCCGAGGCGGGTTCCGAGGAAGCCCACCATGGCGGCACCGGCCAGCGCGATGACTGCCGCCGCCAGCACCAGCTTATACCCGCCGCCCGTGAAGCTCAGGGCGCTCTTGGCGATGGAGAAGACGGTATCGGTCTTGACCAGTGACATGGTGGACGAGAAGCCCATCACGGCGAGATTGATGGTGTAGAGGCCGGTGTTGACGATGATGCCGGCCATGATGCTCTCGACGCCGAGGCGGGTCTGCAAAAAGGCTGTGATGAAACCGGAGCACACACCGGCCGCCATCGCCGCCAGCAGGGCGAGGAAGGGGTGGCCGGTCAGCGCCACCTGACAGGCGACAGCGCAGCCAAGGGTGAAGCAGCCGTCCGTGGACAGGTCCGCGATATTCAGGATGGAATAGCTCAGAAACAGAGCCAGCGCAACGAGGGCGTAGATGCAGCCCAGCTCGAGCGCGGTCTGGATGACGTTGAGCGAAAAGATACTCGCCAGCATGGTGTGCTCCTTTTATTTTAATGTGTAACCTCTCAGTCTCGCTACCGCTCGACAGCTCCCCTACCGAGGGGAGCCTCTGGCGAAGAGAGAAAGCTTTCCGAAATGCCAAAGCCTCCCCTCGATAGGGGAGGTGGCATTGCGAAGCAATGACGGAGAGGTTTAACCAAAGTTCTCGGCCGTGGTCACTTCCACGACCTCGGTGCAGTAGGGTGCAAAGGCCTTCTTCACGGTGTCGAGGTCGAGGCCCAGAGCCTCGCAGGTCTCGGTGTTGATGGTGGCAATGCCGTTGTCGAAGGTCTGGAAAGGCAGGTCTGCAGGGGTCTTGCCGTCGCAGAGCAGTTCCGCCACCATATCGGCGGTAGCCTCGCCCAGCTGGACGTAATCGACGCCGTAGCCCACGAAGGCACCGTTCAGGGCGAAGCTGTCAGCGCCGGTGTAGTGCTGGACGCCTGCCTCGGTGAAGGTCTCGTAGATGGAAAGCTCGGCGGTCATGACGGTGTTGTCGGTGGGGGTGAAGACAGCCTTGACACCGGCGGCGATGAGAGCCTCAGCGGCCATCTGGACTTCGGCGGTGGTGGTGCCGTTCTTCTCGATGTACTTGATGCCCTTGCTGTCGCAGAAAGCCTTGGCGTCTGCAATGGCCTGTGTAGAAGCATCCTGGCTCAGATCATACAGCAGGCCGATGGTGTCGATGTCGGGGTTGACGGCCAGGATGAGGTTCATGATGGCGTCGGTGTTCAGGGCGTCGGAAGTGCCGGTGATGTTCGGCTCGGTGTCAAAGCCTGCGGCGGCGGGGTCAGTGACGGCGGAGTAGACGACGGGGATGTCGGTGTCCTCCACAGCGGCCAGCATGGTAGCGGCGGTGGGGGTAGCCACAGCCACGATGACGTCCACGCCGTCGGCCACGAGGTCAGCGCCGATCTGGTTCAGGTTGGTCTGGTCGGCCTGTGCGTTGGCGTAGTAGTCGGCGTAGTCGAAGGTGACGCCCTTCTCCTTGCCCACCTCGTCCAGACGCTCTTCCACCGACGCAACGATCTGGTTCAGGGAAGCGTGGTCAACATAGTTGACAATGCCCACCTTGAAGGCCTGGCCTGCCTCGCTGGCGGCGGCAGAAGATGCTGCTGCACCGGAAGCGGTGCTGGATGCAGTGCTCGAAGCGGACGAACCGCAGCCGGTCAGACCCAGCGCGGAAACAGTGGCGGCGGCCATAGCGGCTTTCAGAAAGCTGCGGCGGGAGATCATGTTCATGGTTTTCATAGCGGTTGCTCCTTCCCTGGAGCGGGCGGCATGTAAAATAAAAACCCGCTCCACTTGCGGGACGGGCTTTTGTTCTCATATAACAAAACGACCCTGTCCCTGTGTGTTCATCCACAAGGACAGAGTCGAAAAATTCGAATCTGCGGTGCCACCTTGCTTGCCTTGCTCGCTTTCCTCTTGAAAGCCGCAAAGCCCCTCACGGAGAGCCAACACTCCCCTGCCCTGTAACGGAGGCTTCCGTCCCAAGCTACTGAAAATGCGCTGGCATCTCGTTTGCCCGGCCCTCGGCGGCCCACGAATCTCTGCCCCGCTCTCGCCCGTTTTCACTGTCCGGGCTCACTGAAGATGCGCTTTGCAGGTTCTCTTCCGCCTCATCGGTTTGATTGCATTATACACTTTATCCGTGTAAAGTCAAGAGGGAATTTCAAAATTTTCCGTCAGATTTTTTCACGTTTCATCACTCGAGGTTGAGTTTGTTTCGCATCAGCCAGACCGTCAGCCCGAACCAGAAGACGCCGAATGCCGCCGCGATGCCCAGCGTGACCATCGCGCTCCCCATGTAGCCCAGAGCCGAGACGGCAGTCTCGATGCTGCCCACATCGCCTACGGCGCTGTAGATAGCCGTCTCGTAGACGCCGGTGCCGATCTGGAGCAGCTTTTCGAGCCAGCCCTGCACATACTGCATGACAAAGAAGCTCAGGATGCCCGCCAGCGCGGGGTGGTTCTTGAACTGATGTCCCACCATGCAGGCAGCATAGATGCAGGCGATGACGCTGACCATCCGCACGAAGCCGACGACGCCGCTGAAAGCCAGCGCTCCCCAGAACTCCATGTTATAGCGGGCAAATGCCTCCCGGATGATCGACCACATCCGCGGCAGCTGCTCAAGCAGGTCCATATCCGCCATCATCAGGACAGCCAGAATGCCGAAGGAAAGGCAGGCTGCGAGGATGCTGCACAGGCTCCACACGGTGCTGGAGATGAGCTTCGAGGTCACAAGCTGTGTTTCCGTCACCGGCAGGGTGTGCATCAGATAGCCCTCCCGGCCCAGCAGGTTGCGGTAGAAGCGCTGCACGATGGTCATGATGGTGACGACCACGGTGCCGATGATGACGGCGGTGTAGACAAGGCTCAGCAGGCCCACGAGAGTCGAATAGGCGTCACTATTGGTGCTGTTCCATCTCCAGACGGACCCGCCAAAGAGCACCGACGCCGCCAGCAGGGCCAGATACATTCCGCCGTAGGTGCGGGCGGTGGCCTTGAACTCATATTTCAGTAACTTTTTCAGCATTTGAATACCTCCCGGAAATATGCATCCACACTCATGCCCTCGGTCTCGCGGAGCTCATCCACCGAGCGGTGGGCAAAAATCCTGCCGTTCTTCAGGAACACAGCCTCATCCAGCACCGGCTCCACGTCCTCGATGAGGTGGGTGGAGATGATGACCGAGGCGTCCCGGCTGTAGTTGGTGAGGATGGTGTTCAGGATGTAGTCCCGCGCCGCCGGGTCCACGCCGCCGATGGGTTCATCCAGCAAATAGAGCCGGGCATTCCGGCTCATGGCAAGGATGAGCTGGACCTTCTCCTTGTTGCCCTTGGAAAGGCTCTTGAGGGGTGCTTTGGGCGAAAGCTCCAGCTTTTCCAGCATCTCATTCGCCTTGGCGGGGTCGAAGTCGGCGTAGAAATCCCGGAACATCTCCACCAGCTGCTCCACCCGCATCCAGTCGGGCAGCCATGCGGCATCCGGCAGATAGGAGACGATGGCCTTCGTGTCCGGGCCGGGGTCCATGCCCGCGATTCGGATGCTGCCCGCCGTGGGCTGCAAGAGGCCGTTCGCCAGTTTGATAAGGGTGGTCTTGCCGCTGCCGTTGGGGCCAAGCAGGCCCACGATGCGGCCAAAGCCGATGTGCAGCTCGATGTTATCGAGGGCGTTTGTCCCCTTCTGGTAGGATTTCGTCAGGCCCTCACAAGTTAAAAGCTCATTCATATCAATCACTCTCCTTTGTTTCCCAGCCCGTCACAAGCTTTGCGGCCTCTGCCGGGCCGTAGCCGATGCCGCGCATTTTCTCGAGATATTCGGCGGTCATTGCGCGGGCTGTCTCGTCCCGCAGCTGTTCCAAAAGGGCTGTATCTTCGGTGACGAAGCGGCCCGTGGTCCGCTCGGTGTAGACGAGCCCTTCCGCTTCCAGCTGGGCCAGCGCCCGCTGCATGGTGTTGGGGTTGACGCCTGCCGCTGCGGCCATGTCGCGCACCGAGTCCAGATGTCCGCCGGGCGGATAGACGCCCGCCAATATTTTTGCCTTGAGCCGTTCCACGATCTGTGCGTAGATGGGGCGGCTCATATCGAATCGTTCGCCCATCGTCTCATCTCCTTGTGTTGCTGTGCTAAGTGCTTAATACAATAATACTCGAATTATCTTTTTTGTCAAGAGGGAATTTTCAATCTCTTCAAAATATGTTATACTGTCTTTTGTATGCTAGAAGAAAATGCGCAGGAGCACAGAATCTATGAAAGCGACCATCATCATCCCCAACATCAACGGCAAAGGCTGGCTCAAGGACTCCATCGAGTCGGTCTACGCCCAGACGGAGCAGGACTTCGAGCTTATCGTGGTGGATAACGGCTCCACCGACGAGAGCCTTGAGCAGGCCCGCAGCTATTGCAGCCGCGAGAACTTCCAGCTCATCGAGAACGGCTCCAACACCGGCTTCTCCCACGCCGTCAATCAGGGCATCGCCCGGGCGAAAAGCGAGTTCGTGGTGCTGTTCAACAACGACGCCTTTGCAGAGCCCCAGTGGCTGGCCGAGCTCATCCGCGTGGCCGAGAGCGACGAGAAAATTTTTGCCGTCCAGAGCCTTATGATCCGCCACTTCGACCGGGAGCTTGCCGACGACGCCGGCGATTACGTCACATGGATGGGCTTTGCCTGCAAGACCGGCGACGGCCGCCGGGCCAGCCGCTACACCAAACAGAAGCGCATCTTCTCGGCCTGCGGCGGCGCGGCCCTCTACCGCAAAAGCATCCTCGACGAGATCGGCGTCTTCGATGAAAACTTTTTTGCCTACTTCGAGGACGTGGACCTCAGCTGGCGCGCCAACAACGCGGGCTACAAGAATGTCCTCTGCCCCACGGCAAAGTGCTACCACATCTGCGGCGCCAGCACCGGCGCGGTGCGGTACAATGCCTTCAAGAGCCAGCAGAGCGGCCGCAACAGCATCCTTCTCCCCCTCAAGAACGAGCCTCTGCTGATGCTCATCCTCAACATCCTTCCGCTGGCGCTGGGCTATCTGCTCAAGTGCTACAAGTTCCACAAGCAGGGCTTCGGCGAGGCGTGGGACAAGGGAATGCACGAAGCCTTCGCCCTGCTCAAAAACGGCCAGCTGGGCAAGCGCCCCTTCCGTCTCCGTGATTTGCCGAATTATGTTCTGATGGAATTGTGGATGATATGGAACATGGTGCCGTATCTCTGGTATCGGCTGGTGGTCGTGCGGTTTGATTTGAAGTAATTCCGGATATGCAAAAACCGGGAAGCTCTGGGAGCTTCCCGGTTTTTGTTTGTGATTCGTTTTACGCCGCCGCGCTGGCCGCACTTTCGGCCTGCGGCTCTGCGTCCGAGGCGGCTTCGCTTTCGGCGGTGCTGTCAGCTTCCCCGCTGGCGGCTGCGGCCTCCGAGGACGCGGCGTCGGAGTCAGCGGGCGTTTCGCCGCCGGTGGCGAGGATGGCGTCCTGCACCTCGCTGTCTGCCATCATGGCAGGCTCGGAGGCAGTGGACGCCGCCGTTGACTCGGGCTTCGTCTCGCTCTCGGTCAGGCCGGTGAGATACCAGCTGCCGCTCTGGCGGCTGAACAGATAGTCCATGTACTTGACCGGCGTATCCGAGGTGGTGGTGAGGATGCTGTCTGTTGCGTTCTGGTTGGGGATGTAGCCCACGGTGACGTGGAGGAGGCCGTCCTTCTTGAACAGCTTGGTGACGGTGGCGCGGTAACTGCCCACGCTGCCGGTGACGGGGATCTTATAGCACTGGGTGGTGTCGTCGAACTCGATGGTCATATCCTCCATCTCGAAGGTCTTGTGGGTCATGCGGAAGCTGGGGCCGACAAGCTTTGCGAGGTAGGCGTCCACGTCCACCGAGGGGATGAGCAGCTGCTCGGTATCGGGGTCGGTATTGTAGCCGTCGAAGCCGCCCTGGGTCTCCTGGATGCTGTACACACAGCCCCAGACCGCGGCCTCGCGGAGGGTCAGGTCGTCGATGTTCTCGATGCCCTCAAAAGGCACGGGGTCGAACAGCACCAGACCTTCCAGCTTGTCCTCGTATTCCTGCTTCTGGGCCGTATCGTCAAACAGCTTTGCCACGGCGTCCACGCCTGCGTGCAGCACGGTCAGCACGCCGATGAGCACCAGCACCGCGATGACCAGCCCGAGGGCCTGCCGACCGCGGCGGCGGTGGAGCCTGGCGTGTTCTTCCGGGGTCATTTCTATCTTCATATCGTTATCGTCTCCTGCGTTGTTTCACTTTTCAGATAAAAACAGTATACCACAATCATGGGCAGGGTGCAAAACCCTGCCCGTGTTATTTTGGTGAAACTGGCCCAAAAGCTGTTTTCATAGCCAGAGTATGTGCAATGGTTATGAAAACAGCTTCTTATTCCCAGTTCTTCCAGACGTCGGGCTGGTAGCCGACGGTGGCCTGACGGCCATTGCGGACGATGGGGGTGCGGAACAGCTGCTGGTTCTCGAAGAGCTTGTCTTCCTTCTGCCAGTCCACCAGCGCGTCCAGCAGAGCGAGGGTCTGCTTGTCCTTGGCGTTGGGATTTACCAGTGCCTGCCAGCCGCCCAGAGCGCGGGACACATTTTCAAACTCGCCCCGGCTCATCTCTTTTTCTTTCAAATCGATCATCTGGAACTTGATGCCGCGCTCCTTGAAATAGCGCTGAGCCTTTTTGGTATCGAAGCACTTGGTGGTGCCGAATATCTGGATGTTCATGCTCTTGCCCTCCTGTTCATTCTGTTCTATTGTAACATATCTGCGCCCGAAAGCCTATAGCATATTTTCTGCTCCGCCGGGCCACACTGCTCTCAGCGCCTTTTTCTCATTTTGAATGGAGGTAGTACCAACATGAAAGCATTCGTAGACCCTGAACTCTGCATCGGCTGCACCCAGTGTGCCGGGCTCTGCCCCGAGGTATACCAGATGGAGGGGACTCTGGCCGTCGCCATCCCCGGCGACATTCCGCCCGACCAGGTGCCGCTGGCCGTGGACGCCGCCAACGCCTGCCCGGTGAGCGCGATAAGGGTGGAGTAAAACTTCCCGAAAGAGACTGAGAGGTTTATCCCTCAGTCTCTTTTTTCTTTGAGCCATTCGTGGTATACTATAGAATGTGAAATTATGGAATGGAGGACCACAAGCTATGCGTTTACTGGTCATTGACGGCAACAGCATCGCCAACCGTGCCTTTTACGGCATCAAGCTGCTGACCACCAAAGACGGCCGCTATACCAACGCCATTTTCGGCTTTCTGAATATCCTGCTCTCCCTGCTCAAAGAATCTGAGCCCGACGAGGTGGCTGTGGCTTTCGACCTCAAAGCCCCCACCTTCCGCCACAAGATGTACGACGGCTACAAGGCCACCCGCCATAAGATGCCCGACGAACTGGCTGCCCAGATGCCCGTCATCCGGCAGCTTCTGGCCCTGCTGGGCTATCGTGAAGTGACCGCCGAGGGCTGGGAAGCCGACGACATCCTCGGCACGCTGGCCGCCGCCTGCGCCGCCCGCAGCGACGACTGCTTCCTTGCCACCGGAGACCGGGACAGCTTGCAGCTGGTCAGCGACACCACCACCGTTCTGCTGGCTACCACGGCGTTGGGCCGCAGCAAGACCATCACCATGGATGTGGACGCCGTGAAGGAGAAATACGGCGTCACGCCCCGCCAGCTCATCGACGTCAAGAGCCTGATGGGCGACACCTCCGACAACATCCCGGGCGTGAAGGGCATCGGCGAGAAGAGTGCCTTTACCCTCATCCAGAAATACGGCAGTCTCGAGGGGGTCTACGCCCACCTCGACGACACCACTGACAAGACCATCAAGCCCAAGCAGCGGGAGCATCTGGCCGAAGACCGCGCCATGGCAGAGCTGAGCTACACGCTGGGCACCATCCGCACCGACGCCCCCATCGACACCGCCGAGGGCGCCTATGCCGTGGGCGAGGGCAACAAGGCTGAAGCCGTCCGGCTGATGCAGGAGCTGGAGCTCCACTCCCTCATCGCCCGCTTCGGCCTGAGCGACATCACCCCCGCCGCCGACCCGGAAAGAGCGCCGGCAGAGCCTCTGCCGGAAGCCGAACTTGCCGCTCTGCCCGCTGAGCCGAAGGGCCATTACCTCGTGGCCGCGCGGCCCGCTGTCATGGGCAAGCAGGGCGTCCGCATCGTGGAGCTGCAGCCCGCCGCGTGGTATGCCGTGCAGGACAAGACCGTCTTTCCGCTGGAATCCGAAGACCTGCTCCGCCTGCTGGACAACAAAGACGTCACCCTTGACGTCTTCGACAGCGCGCCGCTCTACGCCCGCGCCATGGCTGCGGGCGGCTGGGGCAGCAGCATCGTCTGGGACGGCAAGCTGGCGGCCTATCTGCTGGACGCCTCGGCTTCCAAGTACAACCTCTCGGAGCTCATCATCAGCTACCGCGCCGACGCCGCTTTCACCTGTGAGAAGTGGCCGGACGCCGGTGCGCTGGCCGACCTGTTCGCCAAGATGAAGGCAGAGATCACCGCGCTGGAGGAAGATTCCCTCTACAACGACATCGAGTTCCCGCTGGCGCAGGTGCTGGCCGACATGACCCGCATCGGCATCCTCGTGGACAAAGAGGGCATCGAGAAGTTCGGCGTGAAGATGCGCTCGGAGCTGGAAGACGTCCTCACCCGCATCCACATGGAGACGGGCAGCGCCAGCTTCAACCCCAACAGCCCCAAGCAGCTGGGCGAAATGCTCTTCGACACCATGGGCCTGCCCCACGGCAAAAAGACCCAGCGCGGCTGGTCTACCGACGCCGAGACGCTGGAAGCCCTGCGGGACTACCCGCTGGTGGAGGATATTCTGCAGTACCGCGCCTACCAGAAGCTGAACTCCACCTACGTCGAGGGCCTGCTGAAGGTCATCGCAGAGGATGGCCGCATCCACACCCGCTTCAACCAGACCGAAGCCCGCACCGGACGGCTTTCCTCCGATAACCCCAACCTGCAGAACATCCCCATCCGCACCGAGCTGGGCAGCCAGCTCCGCGCTTACTTTGTGGCGCGGCCCGGCTGCGTACTGGTGGACGCCGACTACAGCCAGATCGAGCTGCGCATCCTCGCCCACGTCACCGGCGACGAGCATATGCAGCAGGCCTTCCTCACCGGCGAGGACATCCACCGCAGCACTGCCGCCAAGATCTACGGTCTGCCCCTCGAGCAGGTCACGCCCCGCCTGCGCTCTTCGGCAAAAGCCATCAACTTCGGCATCATGTACGGCAAGGGCGCTTACAGCCTCTCGAAGGACATCGGCGTGAGCGTCAAAGAAGCAGACGCCTTCCTGAAAAACTATCTGGCCACCTTCCCGAAAGTCAGCGGCTACATGGACAAGACCATCTCCGACGCCCGGAACTGCGGCTATGTGTCCACCCTCTTCGGGCGCCGCCGCTCCCTGCCGGAGCTGGCCAGCAACAATCACAACATCCGGGCCAGCGGCGAGCGGATGGCCCGCAACACGCCGATCCAGGGCACCGCCGCCGACGTCATCAAGCTGGCGATGGTGCGGGTCTGGCGGCGTCTGCGGGATGAGAAGATGGAGAGCCGCCTCATCCTGACCGTCCACGACGAGCTCATCGTCGAGGCCCCGGAGGCAGAAGCCGCGAAAGCCGCCGCCATCCTGCAGGAAGAGATGGAAGGCTGTGTCAATTATGCTGTCCCCCTGAGCACCGAAGTGCATCAGGGCAAAAACTGGCTGGAGGCCCACTAAAACCATGATCATCTTAGGAATCGAATCTACCTGCGACGAGACCGCCGCATCTCTGGTGGAAGATGGCCGGCACCTGCTGAGCAACGTCATCTCCACCAGCGTCAAGGAGCAGGCGCTTTACGGCGGCGTCGTGCCGGAGATCGCCAGCCGCCGCCACTG
>ERZ1106951.4089-NODE-4089-length-9984-cov-18.268406_pt1 | contig 9984 bp, 8 predicted proteins | sample MGYA00403676_ERZ1106951 | MGnify/ENA primary metagenome ERZ1106951 (study PRJEB35170, sample SAMEA104062398) | human gut metagenome | biome: human gut; feature: human-associated habitat; material: faeces | place: Denmark | collected 2012-04-23 ...
TTGCCCTCCCAGGTGACGACCTTGAGGTTATCGGGGTGCTCTTTCTGCATCCGCTCGTAGGTGCGGAAGGTCTCGGGGGCCTTGCTATTGTTCTCGATGAGGATGATCTCAAAATCCGGGTAGGTGGTGCGGGCGTAGATGGACTCCACGCAGGTCACCAAGTCGCGGATGTGGTCGCAGGTGGGGATGAGGATGCTCACCCGGCCCGGATGGTCGATGGTATAATCGGTCTTGTAGTAGCCCGGCGTACCCGGGATGAGGGACACATCGTCCACGGCCACGCCGCAGCGGGCGTAATGAGCCTTGAGGGCAGCAATGCCCGCGTCGATGCAGTAGGTCTTGGCGGAGATGTCGCTGGCCGTGCTGCCGGGGCTGGAACGCCAGTAATAGAGGGCGTGGGGGATGTGGACGATCTTCCGGGCCGTCTCGGTCAGGCGGAGGAAGAGCTCATAATCCTGACTGCCGTTGTACTCCATCCGCTCCGGGCCGCCTGCGGCGTCCATCAGCCGGCGGCTGAAGAGGGTCAGGTGGCAGATATAGTTGTTGGAGCGGAGGTTGTCCAGCATGAAGTCCGGCTTGAAGTGGTAGAGCACCACGTTCTCCACCTTGCCCTCAAAGGTCGCCTCATCGGTATAGACGAAGTCGGCCCCCTGCTCGGCGATGGCCTTGGCCGCGTACCAGAGGGCGCAGGGATGGAGGATGTCGTCGTGGTCCAGCAGGGCGATGAAGTCGCCGGTGGCCATCTCGATGCCTTTGTTGGTGTTGCCGGGGATGAGCTCATTCTTCTCCAGCTTCCTGTAGCGGATACGAGGGTCCACAGCGGCGCGCTGCTGCACCATCTCGCCCACGCCCGGGGCGGTGCCGGCGTCCACACAGCAGAGCTCCCAGTTGCGGTAGGTCTGGTTCACGACGGAATCCAGCAGTTCTTCGAGGAAGTCCAGCGGGGTGTTGTAGAGCGGCACCACGATGCTGATCCTGGGGCCTGCAGGCTGATTGCCTGCCTGCCGCACCAGCAGTTCCACCGGTGCGAACCGGTCGGCGCGCATGACTTTGCCCGGGAAGAGGGCGGCGTACTCGCGGCGGGCGCGGGCCAGTTCCCGCACACCCTCGATGCCGCCGCTGCGCAGCTCCCGCAGGAGCACGAAGAAGGGCAGAGTGTGCCAGAGCTGGCGGCTCTTGCTGACGACATAGCGCATGGGCCAGGTCATCTTCCAGAACTTCGAGCCGGTCACCTCGCCCAGTGTCTTTTCCAGCTGCTGCTCGTGGCTGCGGCTGAGCGAAAGGTCGCTGCGCAGCCGGGCGATGAGCTCGGCTTCCTCGCCGCAGGTGCGCTCGGCGCGCACCATCCGGTCACGCAGGATGTCCATTTCCATCTCGTAGCCCCGCACCATCTTCAGCTGGGTGGGCTGGCTGGTACAGAACAGCGCCGACTGCGGGGCGCGGCCCTTGCTGCGCCAGCCAAAATCGCGGAAGTATCCCCGCTGAGCCAGCTGCTCGGCCCAGCCCGCCATAACGGTGCTCTCATTGCTCACCAGCAGCACCCGGGCGGGCAGGGTCTCGGGCAGCGTTTCCCACGCGGGGTCTGCCACCACCAGAAGCTCTGCCGCAGAACCCTCTGTCCACTCTTCTGCCTCCACACCTGCACGGTGCAGGGCTTTCGTCAGCAGGGACATCTGCTCTCCCAGCAGGGCCGCCGAGGCGGGGTTTGCCTCCTCCGCGATGCGCTGCGCCAGTGCGCGGCAGCGCTCCCGCTCCCGCTTTTCTTTCTTTTCCTTCTCCAACTGCATTCCGTTCTCTCCACCTGTTATTCTTTATCGTATCGCTCCCGCTTTGGAGCGTGAAACGCGAAATCGTCTGTCTCTTGTGTACAAGCGTGTACAGTATACCAAATCACGTCTCATTTGAGAAGTATTTTGCGCAATTCCTTTTGATTTTTTACATGCCCAGCAGGCGGCGCAGCCAGCTGAACAGACCGCCGCCAGAGCTCGTGCCGCTGCCCACCGTCCGGATGGAAACGCCGGAGTAGTAGTGCTTCAGGATGTCGCGGTAGCCCATCCCCTCCTCGGCGGCGTAGCCCACGGCGCCGCACTGGCTCATGCCCACGCCGTGGCCGAAGCCGTAGTAGTACATACAGGGTACACCCGCTGCATCCGTGCTGAAATCGAAGCAGTAGCGGGAAGACACGAACTGACCGATATAGCGGTAGCTGCGGCCATTGGACACCAGCGTATTGTACTGGACGAAGCCGCCGAGGTCTTTGTGGGTGGTGTCGGCGCTCTGGTAGGGCTCACCGGTGCGGCTGTCGTTGTACTCGACATAGTCATAATCCTTGCCGATGATGCGGCGCATCTTCTCGTGGTACCGGCGCTCATAGGGGCTTTCCACGCTCTTGAGATACGGAACATCCGAGCCCCAGGCGTCGAGGCTGGAACAGGTGCCGTAGACGCCGGTCTGAGTGTTGTAGCCCGCGCTGGCCGACCAGACGGCGTCGATGACGCTGCCGTTGCAGGTCAGCACCTCATCCTTCACCGACTCCACCGCCTTGCGGATGGCCGACCGGGCCGAGGACGGGATGTCCTCCACGGGGGTGTAGATGAGGGCGTTGGCCGAGGAGCCGTACTGCTTATGGTACTCGAGGTAGGAGTGGATGGCCACAGCCTGGGCCTTCCACGCCTCCTGCGCGGCGCTGGCACTGACATAGCTGCCGATGGAGCCAAGCTCGGTGTAGGTGATGCCCACCAGGCAGTCCACGAGGTCCAGCGACACGTTCCGGCGCAGGCCCTTGCCCTTGATGTTCAGATAGGGCAGTGTAATTTTATCTTTGGAGCCGAAGAGCCAGCTCAGACAATTTTCCTCTTCCTCAGGGATAAGGGTGGTGTTTGCACCGCCAATGGTGGTGGCACCGGGTGCGGCATCCTCGGCGAACACCGCCGGGACAGCCACGCACAGCATCACAGCTGCCAGCACCAGCGCCGTCAGACGGCGCGCGAAACTCAGACTCTGCTTCACGGTCATTTCCTCCTGTGGTTTCTGGATCTTTTCATAGTTGTTATCAGTGTAACACACTGCGCCCCCGACGGCAAGGACGGAAGTTGTGCAAAAATGTGAAAAGACGCCTTTGCAAGCCGCCGGAATTATGATACAGTATAGCATGAGATGATATGCCCCCTTTGGCGGGCATGACAGGGAGGGCCGGAATGGACAGCAGAGAGTTATATCCCAGCGACGAGCAGCGGCGCCGCATCATGGACTTTATCATGGCGGCGGGCGAGACGCTGCTGGAAAACGGAGCAGAGGTCTTCCGGGTGGAGCAGACGATGGAGATCATGGCCCGCAGCTTCCATCTGCGGGAGTTCCACGTCTACGTGCTGACCAACGGCATCTTCGCCAGCGCCGGCACGGCAGAGATCGCCGAAGTGCGGAACGTGCCGGTGCGGACGACTCACTTAGGCCGGGTGGCCGCGGTGAACGCCCTTTCCCGCCAGATCGCCGCCGGGGGCGTCACACTGGACGAGGCTGAACACCGCCTGGCCGAGGCCCGGCGCATCCCCTTCCCCAAGGGCAAGACCCAGCTCCTCGCCGGGATGAGCGGCACAGCCTGTTTTGCACTCATCTTCGGCGGCACGATACGCTCGGCACTGGCGGCAGCGGCAGCGGGTTTCATCGTCAGCGGCTATCTGCTGCTCTGTGAAAATCGGAGGCTTTCCAACGGCTTCCGCAAGATCTCGGCGGCAGCGCTCATTACATTGGTCTGCATTCTGGGGTGCCATCTGCTGGACACTGAGGCCAGCCACGCCATCATCGGCACCCTGATGATATTGACCCCCGGCATCGCCTTCACCATGGGCATCCGGGATTTCGTGCAGGGCGACTACCTCTCCGGCACCATCCGGATGATAGACGCCCTGCTCATCGCGGCCAGCATCGCCATCGGCACCGGCTTCGTGCTGAGCCTTATTTCTCTGCTGACGGGGGTGACGGTGGTATGATGACCTTGACAAGCACACAGATCGGCCAGCTGGCGGCACAGTTCTTTCTGGCCGGGGCGGGGACACTGAGCTTCGCCGTCCTCTTCGCCTGCCCTAAGCGCACCCTCCCCTGCTGTGCGCTGGTGGGCGCGGTGGGCTGGTTCGTCTACGAGCTGGCTGTCTTATACGGGGCCGACGCGGCAGCAGCCTCCCTCATCGCGGTCATCCCGCTGTCGCTGGCGGCACGTATCTGCGCCGTGCTGCTCAAGACGCCGGTGACGGTCTTTTTGCTGACTGGCATCTTCCCGCTGGTCCCCGGCGCGGGCATCTACTACACCGCCTACTACTTCATCCAGGGCGAGAATGCCCTTTCGCTGGCCAACGGCATCTCCACCTTCAAGGTGGCCGTGGCGCTGGCTGTGGGCATCGCGCTGGTGCTGGGTCTGCCCATGCCGAAGGGGCATAGGTGGAAGAGCAAATAAGCTGTAACAGCAAAAAGCACCCGCAGCGCTGTTTCCCTTGGGAACGCCTCGCGGGTGCTCATTATTTTAAGTCAAAGAATCCATCAGCAGACTTCCAGATGAACCTCTGCGACAGGATTTTCAGTTTCCCAATTAGTAACCTCGAACTCTCCTGCATTGTCTACCACGCGGAGGCTACCCATGCCCAGAATCTCGCCCAGCTTCGTCAACTGCGACTTCTTGACCTTGCCGCCCTTCACAACGCTGACGGTCTCATCATACGCACCATCGCCAATGTGCAGGTCCTGATACCACTGGCTCTTCTCACGCCAGTATTCCACCTTGACATCTGCCATCACAGGGTTTTTGCTGCTGCCACAGCCAGAGTCATCACACCAGCGCTCTTCAGGAAATTACGACGAGTCATATTAGTCATTTTCTTACACCTCATAAACTGTTTTGTTTCTTCTTGTTTTCCTTTGCGCGTCTCCGCAAAAGGCAGTTAGTTTGCCATAACTAATGATAGGCCATCTCCTGCTTTTTGTCAATATTTTCCCAGTATGTTAGTGCTCATTAACATCATGTCGTCATTTTTATCTCCGGTTTATGGATTTTTCTCTCATTTCTTCATCTCGCAGACGTGTCTTGTCCGTGTTTGCCGCCGCTTCCAAATTCCTTGCACTGCGCCTGCTCCTATGCTATAATCAGGCTGTACTTATATAGTAAAGGAGTGTCTGCCGATGTCTGTTATGGAAACGCTCAACACCCGCCGCACCTACCGCCGCTTCGCCCAGAAGCCGGTGCCGCAGGATGTGGTGGACGATATGGTGGAGGCCCTGCGCCTGTCGTCCTGCGGCGCGAACCGTCAGGCCGTGAAGCTGGTGGTCGTGCAGAGCCCTGAGATGGTGAAAAAGGTCCATCCGCTGGTCAAGTGGGCCGGTTATCTGCCGCCGGAGCAGGGTGCTCCCAAAGCCGACGAGCAGCCTGTGATGTATCTAGCCGTCGTGCAGGACAGCTCCATCCCCGGTGACCTGAACACCGACACCGGCATCGCGCTGGCGAACATCACCCTCGCCGCATGGGCCAAGGGCGTGGGCAGCTGCATCATGGGCGCCATCAACAAGCCCGCCCTGAGCGAGCTGCTGGGCATCGCCGCGCCGGACAAGCTGGCGTTCATGGTAGCTCTTGGCTGCCCCACTCACGCCGCCAGAGTCGTACCGATGACGGAGGAGACCGGCATCAAGTATTACCTCGATGAGAACGGTGACTACTGCGTGCCGAAGCGGAGCGTGGAAGAGCTGGCAAGAAGCGTATAATGGCTCTCCCTTTGGGAGAGCTGGCGCGAAGCGCCTGAGAGGGCAAGGACGCTGCCAAAGAATTGCAGACGTCGCGATAGTTTCGCTCTGACAAAGGGATTGCCTATCGCCGTGCGGCGGCTCTGTCGCACTGAGCTTGCCCTCTCCGTCACCTGCGGTGACACCTCTCCCAAAGGGAGAGGCTTTAGCATCCGGGCAGACTGAGAGGTTCTGCATATATACATCGCTCTCAAGCTTTATTCTGCATAATTGTTTGCAATTCGGTTTCAATTTGATGGAATTTTTGCACAACACTTGACTTTTCAAATTGTACAACCTATACTAAACACGCTCTCTGATTTTTCGATGAATCGCATCGCAGCAGAGAGATGCAAACGATATGCACATAAAGAGGAGTGTTTGAATATGAAAAAGATCTCTCGCCGCAGCTTCCTGGCTGCCGCCGCTGTTTCCGCTGCTGCTCTGGCTCTGACCGCCTGCGGCGGCTCTGCCTCCACCGCTTCTTCCGCTGCTGCAAGCTCTGTTGCTGCTTCTTCTGAGGCTGCTTCCACCAGCGCTGCCGCTGCTGAGCTGACCACCGTTGAGGCCGGCAAGCTGACCATGGCCACCAACGCCACCTTCCCTCCCTACGAGATGACCACCGACGCCGGCACCATTGAGGGCATCGATGTGGACACCGCTCAGGCCATCGCTGACAAGCTGGGCCTCGAGCTGCAGATCGACGACATGGACTTCGACGCCGCTCTGCTCAGCGTGCAGCAGGGCAAGGCCGACATCGCCATGGCAGGCATCACTGTCACCGACGAGCGGATGGCTGTGATGTCCTTCTCCGACAGCTACGCCACCGGCATCCAGTCCGTCATCGTGCCCGAGGGCTCCGACATTGCCTCTGTGGACGATCTGGCCGGCAAGAAGATCGGCACCCAGCGCGGCACCACCGGCTACCTGTACTGCTCCGACGACTTTGGCGAGGACGCCGTGGTGGCCTACGACAACGGCCTGACCGCTGTACAGGCCCTGAACAACGGCCAGGTGGACGCTGTGGTCATCGACAACGAGCCCGCCAAGGCCTATGTGGAGTCCAACCCCGGCCTGAAGATCCTGGACACCAGCTACGCCGAGGAGGACTACGCCATTGGCATGAACAAGAGCAACACCGCTCTGCTGGAGGCTGTGAACGCCGCTCTGGAGGAGCTGAAGGCCGACGGCACCCTGCAGTCCATCGTGGACAAGTACATCAAGGCTGAGTAAACAGACCCCTCAAGGGGAGGCGGCCCACCGGGCACCTCCCCTTTTTTAAGGGATATAGGTTACAAAATTCTGACAAGATCACAACAGACGAAAAGAAAGTGAGGATGCGAATGGCCGCACAATACGAACTGTTGAGCCAGCTGCTGAAAAGCGGCGGCCGGCTGGACATGGGGCAGGAGCTGTTCTACAAATTTTATCAGGCCTTTGTCCTGAAGGACCGCTGGCTCCAGTACATCGGGGGCGTAGGCACCACCCTGCTGGTCACTGCCATTGCTCTGGCCATGGGCGTCCTGCTGGGCAGCGTGGTGGCGCTGGTGCGTGTGGCCCACGACCAGCAGCGCCCCGGCCGCCGCAACCCGGTGCTGGGGGTCTTTAACGCCGTGTGCCAGGTGTACACCACCGTGATCCGGGGCACCCCCATGATGGTGCAGCTGCTGATCATGAGCATGGTCATCTTCAACAACAGCCGCAACTTTACCATGGTAGGCGCTCTGGCGCTGGGCATCAACTCGGGCGCTTACGTCTCCGAGATCATCCGGGGCGGCCTGATGGCTGTGGACCCGGGCCAGATGGAGGCCGGCCGCAGCCTGGGCCTGAACTACATCACCACCATGGTGGTCATCATCATCCCCCAGGCCATCCGCGCCGTGCTGCCTGCCCTGGGCAACGAGTTCATCATGCTGCTGAAGGATACCTCCCTTATCACTGTCATCGGCGGCAAGGAGCTGCTGTATGCGGCCCAGGGCATCATGAACCGCACCTACGAGGCCATGTTCCCCCTGTTTGGCGTGGCACTGATCTATCTGGTGCTGGTGATGATCTTTACCTGGCTGCTTGCAAAATTTGAGAGGAGGCTGGCACAAAGTGACCGATAAGATCCTGGAAGTCCGGGGCCTGACCAAGACCTACGGCGGCGAAAAGCGGAAGGGCGCAAAGCAGGCTGCCCCCACTCTGGACGTGCTGCGGGGCATCGACATCGACATCTACCGCGGCGACGTGGTCTGCCTCATCGGCCCCTCGGGCTGCGGCAAATCCACCTTCCTGCGCTGCCTGAACCGGCTGGAGATCCCCACCGGCGGCAGCATCAAATTTGAGGGCGTGGAGGTGGACGACGACCACATCGACTCCGTCCGCCAGAAGATGGGCATGGTGTTCCAGCACTTCAACCTCTTCCCCCACCTGACCGTCAAGAAAAACCTTGAGCTGGCCCCCAGCCTGCTCAAGCTCAAGGACAAAGAGGCCATCTCCAAGCGCGCCGACGAGCTTCTGGCCCGCGTAGGTCTGGCCGACAAGGCCAACGTCTACCCCAAGAGCCTTTCGGGCGGCCAGCAGCAGCGCATCGCCATCGCACGCGCACTGGCAATGGACCCGGACGTCATCCTCTTCGATGAGCCTACCAGCGCCCTCGACCCCGAGATGGTCGGTGAAGTGCTTGAGCTGATGAAAGAGCTGGCTCACACCGGCATCACCATGCTGGTGGTCACCCATGAGATGGGCTTTGCCCGCGAAGTCTCCAACCGCGTCATCTTCATTGACGAGGGCCGCATTCAGGAGGATGAGCCGCCGCAGGAGCTGTTCACCAACCCCAAGCACCCGCGCCTGAAGGCATTCCTCTCCAAGATGCTGTAAGATAGAAAGAAACAACACAAAACCCGGAACTCTTTTCAAGCCGTCCTGGCTCTGAAGGAGTTCCGGGTTTTGTTCATTGTTTTTTCAGAGAGCTGTTTTGCAGCATTCTTTCGCTTATGCTCAGTTGTTGGCTTCCACCTTGCTCAGGAGGATACGGTCATTGTCGAGAGCCTTGCCGGCGTTCTCGCGGAACTTCTCGAGCAGGTCGTCCACGGTCATCTTGCTGCGGGCCTCGCCCTTGACATCGAAGACGATGCGTCCCGCGTCCATCATGAGGGTGCGGTTGCCCAGCTCCAATGCCTGATGCATATTGTGGGTGACCATCAGGCAGGTGATCTTCTTTTCGGCCACGATGCTCTTGGTGAGGTCCAGCACCTTTTCGGCGGTGGCGGGGTCGAGAGCGGCGGTGTGCTCGTCCAGAAGCAGGAGCTTCGGGGTGACGAGAGTGGCCATCAGCAGGGTCAGCGCCTGACGCTGACCGCCCGACAGCAGGCCCACCGGCTGCTTCATCCGGTCTTCGAGGCCCATATCCAGCAGGGCCAGCTTCTCACGGAAGATCTCCTTATCCTTGCGGGAGATGCGGGAGAAGATGGCGTTAGGGGCGGTCCCGGCGCGAAGGTAGGCCAGCGCCAGATTCTCCTCGATGGTCATGTTGGGGGCCGTACCCTTGAGCGGATCCTGGAACAGGTGGCCGATGACCCGGCTGCGCTGATATTCCGGCGCGAAGGTGATGTCCTCGCCGCCCAGCGTGATGCTGCCCTCGTCGGCGATGAAGCCGCCGGTGATGGCGTTGAAGAGGGTGGATTTGCCCGCGCCGTTGGAGCCGACGATGGTGGCGAAGTCTCCCGCTTCCATGGTCAGGCTGACGCCGTTCAGGGCCACTTTCTCGTTGACGGTGCCGGGGTTGAAGGTCTTGTGCAGGTCACGAAGTTCGAGCATTTCCATTTTACACACGCTCCTTCCGTGCCTGACGGGCCGCATTGCGGCGCTTCTCAAAGGCAATCTTCTCCCGGATGGCGGGCATCGAGATGGCCACCGCCACGATGATGGCGCTGACCAGCTTCATGGCAGCAGCCGGGACGTTGAAGCGGAGGGCCACCGCCACGATAAAACGGTAGAGGCAGCTGCCGAACACGACGCCCAGCACACGGCGCACCATCGTCCGCTTGCCCACCAGCGTTTCGCCGATGATGAGGGAAGCCAGTGCGATGGTCACCATGCCGGTGCCTACGTTGATGTCGCAGCTCTTCTGGTACTGAGCCAGCAGGCCGCCGGAAAGGGCCGTCAATGCGCCCGAGATGCAGAGGCCCACCGTGATGGTGAAGGCGGGGTTGATGCTGGAAGCACGCACCATGGCAG
>ERZ1106951.4092-NODE-4092-length-9979-cov-3.285570_pt1 | contig 9979 bp, 7 predicted proteins | sample MGYA00403676_ERZ1106951 | MGnify/ENA primary metagenome ERZ1106951 (study PRJEB35170, sample SAMEA104062398) | human gut metagenome | biome: human gut; feature: human-associated habitat; material: faeces | place: Denmark | collected 2012-04-23 ...
TGGAATCTACCGGCACGAAAGTCAATGAGATTCTTGAGGTATTAAACAGGGCGATTGAGGACAGTAACAGTGTAAATCAGGTAAATAGCCTGACGGATGATATTTTGAATATTGCAAGCCAGACAAACCTGCTTGCATTAAATGCATCTATTGAAGCAGCCAGAGCAGGGGATGCAGGACGCGGTTTTGCTGTTGTTGCAACAGAGATCAGTCAGCTTGCAGCTGCCAGTCAGGAAGCTGCAAACCGTATCCAGCAGATCAACAGTGTTGTGACTCAGGCAGTGCATAATTTAGCAGACAATGCAAATGGACTGGTACAATATATGAACGAGTCGATTCTTCCAGAGTTTGAAGAATTCGTAACGGCTGGAAGTGAATATAAAAATAAGGCGACCTACATAGAGATTGTCATGAACGAGTTTGAATCAAAGACAGATTCGTTGAAGAATACAATGGTTGAAATACAAAGGTCCATCAATACGATCGCACATGCCATCGAGGAGGGCGCAAAGGGAGTCAGCAATGCAGCAGACAGCACGCAGGTGCTGGTTACGGATATGGAAAATATCTCGAACCGTATGGATGAGAATTTTGAGATTGCAACCGATTTGAAGAAAGAAACTGCAATATTTACCAAAATATAATGTCGGCAAAGTATCTAATAATAAAATAATAGCTGGGCAGCGCAGGGACAGGAGAAAAATCCTGTCTCTGTTTTCAATTTGTAAGCTTGTCAGGCAGAAAAAATTGTTATATAATGACGTGTACGGCGTTTGAAAATCTTTTCCGGATTTATAAAACGGAAAATGAGAATACAGGAGGAAAACAAACAATGAGCAAAGTAAGAACAAGATTTGCACCAAGTCCTACAGGAAGAATGCATGTGGGAAATCTGCGTTCTGCATTATATGAGTTTTTAATTGCCAAACATGCGGGCGGAGATTTTATGCTTCGTATCGAAGATACGGATCAGGAGCGTTTTGTGGAAGGTGCAGTTGATATCATATATCACACATTAGAGGAGACAGGTCTGGTTCATGATGAGGGACCGGATAAGGATGGCGGTTATGGTCCTTATGTGCAGAGTGAGCGTATGAAGACCGGCATCTACATGAAATATGCCAAAGAATTAGTAGAAAAAGGCGAAGCATACTACTGCTTCTGCGACAAGGAGCGTTTAGAGTCCTTAAAAACAGAAGTGGACGGTAAAGAGATCATGATGTATGACAAACACTGTCTGCATTTAAGTAAAGAAGAAGTGGAGGCAAATCTTGCTGCTGGCAAACCGTTTGTCATCCGTCAGAACATCCCGAACGAGGGAACAACGACCTTCCATGATGAGTTATACGGAGATATCACGGTGGATAATGCAGAACTTGATGATATGATCCTGATCAAATCCGATGGATATCCGACCTATAATTTTGCAAACGTGGTTGACGATCATACCATGAACATCACACATGTGGTACGTGGAAATGAGTATCTTTCCTCTTCGCCGAAATACCAGCGTCTGTATGATGCATTTGGCTGGGAATCACCGGTTTACATCCATCTGCCGCTGATCACGGATGAAAACCACAAGAAACTTTCTAAGAGAAGCGGACATTCTTCTTTTGAAGATCTATTAGAGCAGGGATTTTTAAGTGAAGCAGTTGTAAACTATATCTCACTGCTTGGCTGGAGTCCGGAAGATAACAGAGAAATTTTTACCTTAGATGAGCTGATCAAAGAATTTGATTACCACAGAATCAGCAAATCACCGGCAGTTTTTGATTACACAAAGTTAAAATGGATGAATGGCGAATACATCAAAGCTATGGATTTTGACAGTTTCTATGAAAAAGCAGAGCCATATATCCGCGAGGTGATCACAAAGGATCTTGATTTAAAGAAGATTGCAGCAATGGTAAAAACCAGAATCGAAGTATTCCCGGATATCAAAGAGCATATTGATTTCTTTGAGGCACTTCCGGAATATGATGTGGCAATGTACACACACAAGAAGATGAAGACAAATGCGGAAACTTCCTTAAAAGTATTAAAAGATGTACTTCCTCTGTTAGAGGCACAGGAAGATTACAGCAATGATGCATTATATGCCACATTGTTAAAATATGTGGAAGAGACCGGCGTGAAGAACGGTTATGTTATGTGGCCGATCCGTACGGCTGTTTCCGGCAAACAGATGACACCGGGCGGAGCGACAGAGCTGATGGAGGTACTTGGAAAAGAGGAGTCCATTGCCCGCATCAAAAAAGGTATTGAATTATTAGAGCAGTAAGAGTTTTTTATCAGGCAGGGAGATTTTCAATTTCCCTGCCGTTTCAAATCTATGAATTGAGGTAATCTATGAGCTTTAACGCATCACAGACACGGGCAATCCATCACAAAAACGGACCGATGCTCGTTCTTGCCGGACCGGGTTCCGGAAAAACCCTTGTAATCACAGAACGTACAAAATATCTGATCGAAGTGTGTGGGATAGATCCGGCACAGATCCTTGTCATTACGTTTACAAAAGCTGCGGCAACGGAGATGAAGCGAAGATTTCAGCGGAAAATGAACCGGTCATGTCCGGTGACATTTGGCACGTTTCATGCAGTATATTTTGCTGTTTTAAAACATGCATATAATTACAGCGCAGACAATATTGCCAGGGAGGAACAGCGCTACCAGTGTATGCGTGAGATCATAGCGAAAGAACATCTGACCTATGAGGATGAGACGGAGTTTATCACATCTCTGTTAGGGGAGATCAGTCTGGTCAAAAATTCCGGGATAGAAATCGCCAACTATTATTCGAAAAACTGTGCGGAGACCGTGTTCCGAAAGGTTTATCGCCAATATCATGAATTTTTGTACAAAAACAGACTGATTGATTTTGATGACATGTTAGTATACACGAAGGAACTTTTTGAACAGCGTGCCGATATTCTTGCCGCATGGCAGAATAAATACCGCTATATTTTGATCGATGAGTTTCAGGACATCAACCGGATCCAGTATGACATTATAAAAATGTTAGCGGGTGAGAGGAAAAATCTGTTTATCGTGGGGGATGATGACCAGTCGATCTACCGTTTCCGGGGCGCGAAGCCGGAGATCATGTTACACTTTAAAGATGATTACCCGGAGGCGGAGACGGTTCTTTTAGATGTGAATTACCGTTCCGTAAAAAACATTGTGACAAGTGCCGGATATCTCATCGGCCACAATAAGGAACGCTTTCAGAAAAAAATAGAGGCGGCGGATCAGGGGGATATCCCGGTTGAATGGCAGTTGTTTGAAAGCCAGCGCAAAGAAAATGCAAGAATCACCTGGGATATTCAGGAGGCGGTGGAGAAAGGCGCAAAATATGAAGAATTTGCAGTGCTTTTCCGCACCAATACACAGCCGCGACTTCTGATGGAACAGCTGATGGAGTATAATATTCCATTCCGAACGAGAGATACCGTGCCGAACTTATACGAGCACTGGATCGCAAAAGATATTTTTGCATACATAAGGATTGCGCTGGGAAGCAGGGAACGCAGGGATTTCCTGCAGATCATGAACCGTCCGAAACGCTATATCAGCCGGGAATCGCTAGACGAGGAGACCGTGGCATTTGATGTGTGGGAGTGGTACTATGAGGAACAGCCGTGGGTGGCAAAGCGCATCGAAAAATTAGAGGGCGATATCCGTATGTTAGAGAGATTAAGTCCGTATGCGGCGATCAATTACATCCGGAAGGCAATCGGATATGATGAGTTTTGTACAGAATATGCGGATTACAGACGTATTAAAGCGGATGATCTGTTTGATGTTTTGGATGAGCTCCTGGATGCAGCGAGGGAATATAAGACTTATGATGCGTGGTTTGACCACATTGAAAATTACACAAAAGAGCTGCAGGAATTTTACCGCGTGCAGAATCAGAACCCGAACAGTGTTGCGTTAGCAACATTACATAGTGCAAAAGGTCTGGAATATGAAAATGTCTATATCATTGACGTCAATGAGGGCGTCATGCCATACAAAAAAGCAGTGCTGGAACCGGAAGTGGAAGAAGAGCGAAGGATGTTTTATGTAGGAATGACGAGAGCAAAAAAAAATCTGCATCTTTTTTCAGTCAGACAACTGAACCATAAAGATGCAGAAATTTCCCGTTTTATCAAAGAAGCGCAGCCACCGGAAAAGAAGAAGGATTAATCATCCATCTCCTCGAAGGCTGCCTCGTCTAAAAGTTCGTCAAAACGGTCGGATACAGCTTCGTATTCTTCATCGTCCTCAATGTTATCAAGGGAAGGATTGCCTTCGCTGTCTTCAGAATAACGATAAATAAATACTTCGCCTTCCTCGTTTTCCTCGCCATTTTCATCCAATGGAAGAAGTGCGATGTAATCGCGTTCGCCAATTGTAAAAATGGTAAGAATTTCGCATTCTACCTGACTTCCGTCGTCAAGATCAAGGGTTACAACGATATCTTCATCGTCATTGTTCTGGTTGAAATCGCTCATGCCGATACCTCTCTTTTTTATAGTGGTCCTAATAAAGACAATGACATCATAACATAATCGGATGTGATTGAACATATTTTTCTATACAAAATGTGAAAAAAAAGGTATACTATTTTTATTAGAAAAAGATACTGGGGTACGATAGAAAAGGTGGCAGACAGCATGGATTACACGATCAGAGAAGGCAATTACGAAAAGTTAGGAGTACAGAAAAAGGATGATGCAGTGATTTTTACGTTCGAAGGGGAAAAAGAAGAGAACTGCAGCATTCTTTTTTATGGGAAAAAAGCAGAACCTGTCTGCAAAATTTTAGTACCGGAGGAATATTGCCGGGGATCCGTGCGTTCTGTGGCCGTAACCGGTAAGTTATGGAAAAATTTAAGATATAATTATGAGATAAACGGAAAAATCATTACGGATACCTATGCAACCCGTATTATCGGCAGGGAAAAATGGAATGACAAAACCCGCAGTGAGAAGGATTATTTTATCTGTGGCGGTGCATATCCGCAGGTATTTGACTGGGAAAACGACAGACAGCCGGAGATTAAACGGCAGCAGATGGTTATGTATAAACTGCATGTGCGGGGATTTTCCATGGAGGATACATCCTGTCCGAGAAAAGAACGGGGGACATTCCGAGCGATTACAGATAAAATCCCATATCTGAAAAAACTTGGCATTACGACCATAGAGCTGATGCCTGCCTACGAGTTTGAGGAACAGGTGATCCCAAAGAAAACGGTACTGCCGGATTACCTTAAGTGGGAAAGTCACGGAGAAGATCTGATCAAACCGGAAAGTGTACAGCCGGTGGAAAAGATTAATTACTGGGGGTATGTTCCCGGCAATTATTTTGCACCGAAGGCATCCTACAGCAGCAGTGCAGATGCAGCGTCTGAGTTTCGGGAACTGGTACATACACTGCATGAGAACGGCATGGAATGTGTGATGGAATTTTATTTTGCGCCGGGGATGAACCAGAATGTGATTTTAGATGCACTTCGGTTTTGGGTTCGTGAGTATCATGTGGATGGATTTCATCTTCAGGGGGATTCACTGCCTGTTACGGCGGCGGCACAGGACCTTCTGCTCAGCCGGACAAAGCTGTTTTATACACATTTTGATCCGATCCTTTTGGAAAATGCAAAAAAATATCATCATTTATATGTATATAGTGATGAATACCTGTACCCGGCGAGAAAAATGCTGAACCATATGGAAGGAAACCTTAACGAGTTTTTCTGCCAGCAGAGAAAGCAAAACAGCGTGGAAGGGTTTGTCAATTACATTACTAATAATAATGGATTTACATTGTGGGATCTGTTTTCCTACTGTGAAAAACACAATCTGGAGAACGGGGAAGATAACTGTGATGGAAACAGTTTCAATTACAGCAGTAACTGTGGCGTGGAGGGAAATACCAGAAAAAGATACATTGATAATCTGCGGAAAAAACAGGTTAGAAATGCGTTGGCAATGGAGTTTCTGGCACAGGGTGTTCCATTGGTTTTAGGGGGCGATGAGTTCTTAAACTCACAGCAGGGTAATAACAATGCCTACTGTCAGGACAATAAGACCGGCTGGCTGAACTGGAAGAAACAAAAGAAGGAAACATGGCTGTCTGAATTCATAAAAAATCTGGCAGATTTCCGCAGGGAGCATCCGATCATCGCATCAGAACATCCGATGGAATTAAATGATTACGGCAGGAAAGGTTTCCCGGATCTTTCCTATCATGGGGAGAGCGCATGGATCTCTTCGATACCGGCTGACAGACAGGCAGCGGGGATTCTGTATTGCGGCGAATATGAAAAGAAGACAGATCAGACACCGGATGATTATATCTATATCGGCTATAATTTTCACAGCGGTCTGTCGCATCTTGCGCTGCCGAAACTTCCGCAGAACAAGAAATGGTATCTTTTGATGACTACGGCAGCGGAAAATTCGTTCCTGCCGGAAAAAGAAATCCTCGAGGATCAGCATCTTTTAGCAATCGAGGGTCAGTCGATCAATATTGTAATTGGAATATAAAAGTAGTAAAGAGGGTAAAAGAACATGATAAAGGCATGGAAACATTTATGCACGATCCTGCATCACAAAAATCTGGTCCGGGCAGGCTGTTTTAAGATCGGACTTTATAAGCAGGGACTGCTGCATGACATGTCGAAGTATACACCGACAGAATTTCTGGTGGGATGCAAATATTATCAGGGGACAATGAGTCCGAATAACGCAGAACGTGAAGATAAAGGGTATTCTGCGGCATGGCTTCACCATAAAGGACGAAATAAACATCATATGGAGTACTGGATTGATTATGGAGTCGGTGATGGAAGAGATGGACAAAAAACACATCGCGGGATCTGTGGCATGAAGATGCCGATTAAGTATGTAGCGGAGATGTATGTGGACCGCGTTTCTGCATCAAAGAATTATCAGCGTGATAAATTCAAACTGGACAGTCCGCTCCAGTATTATCTGAAGGGCAGAAAATATTATATTTTAAATGAAGACACAAAAGCCATGCTGGAATTATTACTGGTGATGCTGGCGGTAAAAGGGGAAGATGAAGTGAATCATTTCCTCAAATATGAGGTATTAAAGGGAAAAGTTCCCTATGAAAAAGAATACCTCATAAATCTCAGGAAAAATCTGGAAAAAGGCAGTGCATATCATCTGGAAGAGGAGCAGTGAGAACAAAAGATTCTCTTGTGATGGGATGCGAAAACGTTAAGCGGTAGGAGTGAAGTGCCTGCCGCTTTATTGTTGTGTCCGTCGGATTGTAAAGAAAATCCCCGATCAGCGGATGCCCAATTGATTTTAAGTGAACACGGATCTGATGGGTACGTCCGGTCTCTAAATGCAGCGATAACAGGGACAATCCGTCATGATAAGCAAGACGTCTGTAATGCGTGATGGCGCGTTCTCCGTTTTCAAAGTCAATCTGCCGTTCGATTGTCGATCCGGCAACACGTCCGATCGGAGCATCAATCGTTCCGGATTCGGGTGTTTTTCCGGAGGCAATGGCAATGTATTCTCTCGATATTTCACGTCTGGCTGCCGCGGTACTTAAAATAGCGGAACTTAACATGTGCTTTGCGATCAGAGTGAGTCCGGTCGTGTCACGGTCAAGGCGGTTGACGCAGCGGAAAGTATATGGAATCTCCTGGTCATTGTAATAGCCGCATACGGCATTTGCAAGCGTATGATCGTAATGATTCAGAGAAGGATGAACGGGCATTTGAGCCGGCTTGTTTACGGCGAGGATATCCTCGTCCTCATAACAGATCGAAAGCGGCATGGAGACCGGTAAAATGTGCGCGGAGGAAGTGCTTTCTTCCAAGCGGATAAAAAGTTCATCTCCGGCGGATAACTTTGTGCGCATATAAGCCCATATGCCGTTTAACAGAACACTTTCGGGTGTTTTTTTCAGTTGTACAAATACTGCATTGGGATAGCCTTTTAATGAAAGGTATTCCCGAATGGTAAAGGAGTCGTATTCCGGTTCTATCCGGTATGTGAATTGTCGAATCATACGGACATTATATAATAAAACTTAGGAAAAATAAATGGGGAAAAGCACGCACACCCTGGTCAAAACATAGAATGTATTAATAAAGCTTTTAAGGTGCGTTTTGAAAACATTCTTATCCCCACTTACGCCAGAGCAGGAAAACGAATGCCTGAAAAAATTAAAAAAAGGTAGCCTTGAAGCAAGAAACGAACTGACACTTCACAATATGCGGCTGGTTGCACATGTTGCGAAAAAATATCAGAACTCAGAAGAAGATATGGAGGATCTGATCTCGATCGGAACGATAGGACTGATGAAGGCGATCGCAACCTACAAGGAAGATTACGGGAGCAGGCTTGCAACTTATGCAGCCAGGTGTATCGACAATGAACTTCTGATGTATTTTCGCGCAAAAAAGAAAGTGTCGCGTGAAGTATCATTATATGAACCGATCGGTATGGATAAAGAGGGAAACCAGATCCATCTGCTTGATATTGTAGAGAGTGAGGAGCCGGATGTTGTGGAGATGATGGAACGTACAAGACAGATTGAAAAGCTGCTTGGACTGGTTCCGAAAGTGCTGCAGGAACGGGAACTGTATATTGTTGTACACCGGTACGGATTATTTGGAAATAAGGCGATGACGCAGAGGGAAATTGCTTCTGCGGTTGGAATTTCACGTTCTTACGTTTCGCGTATTGAAAAAAAGGCGCTGGATAAATTAAAAAAAAGTTTTTGTGAATAAGGTTGTACTTGCTACTATGAATGTGTTATACTTAGGCGACGGCGGATGTCGCCGCCTTATGTTCGGATTTGTATAAAGTCTAGGAAACTGAGCACAGACAGCTCAGTTGTCAGATGCACCGGCTGGCATATGCTGGTGCAGATCAGTTGCAGCATTTCTGCTGTGATCATCAGATAAATCAGAGGAAAAATGAATAAAAAGGAGGAGTACGTTGTATAGTATTGTATCAACGGCAATCATACACGGGATCCAGAGTGTACCGATTTCTGTGGAAGCAGATGTGAGTGATGGTCTGCCTGTGTTTGAAATGGTAGGATTTCTTGCTTCGGAAGTGCAGGAAGCCAAAGAGAGAGTGCGTACAGCATTGAAAAACTGCGGCTTTGCCCTGCCTCCAAAGCATATTACGATCAATTTTACGCCTGCGAATATCAGAAAATCCGGTTCCGGGTTTGACCTTCCGGTTGCGGTGGCAGTCCTTACCGCATTCGGGTATATCAGACAGGAAATGGTCAGGGAATATTTTGTAGCGGGAGAGGTTGGACTGAATGGAAAAGTACAACCGGTAAATGGAATTTTGCCAATGGTGGCGGAGGCAAAAGAAAGAGGAATGAAAAAATGTATGGTTCCATGGAAAAATGCAGGAGAGGCGGCATTGGTATCGGACATGCAGGTATTTGCCGTAAAAAATCTTGCGGATGCTGTGAATATCTTAAACGGAAATGGAGAATATTTTGATACTCCATATAATATAGAAGAAATGCAGACAGGGAGGATATTGGACTTTGCGGATGTGAGCGGTCAGGTGCTTGTAAAACGTGCCTGCGAAACGGCTGTTTCGGGAATGCATAACCTGCTTTTTGTCGGTCCTCCGGGAGCAGGAAAAACAATGATCGCAGAGCGGATCCCTGGAATTTTACCTTCGTTAAATACAAAAGAACGCATGGAACTTTCTAAGATATACAGTGTTTGCGGACTTTTAGAGCACAAAAGGGGACTGATGCAGGAAAGACCTTTTCGCGCGCCGCATCAAACGATCACACCGCAGGGGCTTGCAGGAGGTGGTGCGGTGCCAAAACCGGGAGAAATTTCACTGGCGCATAAAGGAATCCTGTTTTTAGACGAACTGACAGAATTTCAGCGGGAAACTTTAGAGATATTAAGACAGCCGATGGAGGAGAAAAAAATCTGTATAGCAAGGCTGAATGCAAGTTA
>ERZ1106951.4096-NODE-4096-length-9975-cov-2.181250_pt1 | contig 9975 bp, 6 predicted proteins | sample MGYA00403676_ERZ1106951 | MGnify/ENA primary metagenome ERZ1106951 (study PRJEB35170, sample SAMEA104062398) | human gut metagenome | biome: human gut; feature: human-associated habitat; material: faeces | place: Denmark | collected 2012-04-23 ...
GGAATATGAGCAGTTTGCCCGCCGCAAGTTCTTTGAACAGATCACCTCCGGCACCCTGCGCGTGTCGGAAATTTACGAGCAGGCAAAAAAGCTCCAGATCGACATTGATGCCGAGGGCTATACCGTCATTTTGCTCACGCTGCAAAGCAGGGGCACGGCGGAGTATTCCCAGACGCTGGCCGAACGGCTGGAGGAGCTGATGGCGTATCTGCTGCGCTATGGCGAGTATCTGCTGTTCCGCTGCAACCTCATGACCTACTGCGTCATCGTAAAGGGCAGCGCCGCCGGGCTGGATGAGGCTGTGCGCCGGTGTCTGGAAAACATCGAGCGTCGCTGCGGCGGGGATGAAGCACTTGCGTGGTACGCGGCGGTCAGCGAACCGGTCGCCCGCCTGAGCGAGCTGCCCGGCTGCTATGCAAGCGCGCACACGATCCTTTCCTACCGGCATCTTCTGCCGGAACGGCACGTGCTGACGGCGGATGTGCTGCAAAAGCCGCAGCGCGGGACGCTCCCGGCGCTCGACGAGGTCGATGCCAGCAAGGCGGATCCCGCTATTATCCGCAATTTCTTACAGACCGGCATGCGCGAGGAAATTCCGGACTTTGTATCGGAATACCTTGCATCCTTCGGAAACGCGCTGGATTCGATGCTCTTCCGGCAGTATGTGCTGCTGGAGCTGCGCTTCAGCGCCATCCGCGCGGCCAAGAGCTTCGGCTATTCGCAGGAGGAATTCCTGCGCCCGCTTACCTCCGGGCAGGAGCTGCCGGCGGACGGCGGACGCGAGACGCTGGAAAAAAGCTGCGCCGCGCTTCTGCGCCGCGCCATTGAGCTGCGGGAAGAGGAATCCGGCAATCAGTATAAATCCATGCTCAAGCGGGCACTATATCGACCAGAACTACACCGACGAAAATCTCTCCCTCAACGCCGTGGCGAAGGCCGCCAATATCAGCCCCAACTATTTTTCCGGCGTATTCAGCCAGGAGATGGGACAGACGTTCGTCGAATACCTGACGGAAAAGCGGATGGAGCGCGCGAAGGAGCTGCTGCGCTATTCCGGCAAGCGGTCGAGCGAGGTGGCGTATGAGGTCGGCTACCGCGACCCGCGCTACTTCAGCTTCCTGTTCAAAAAGACGCAGGGCTGCACGCCGAGCAGCTACCGCGCGGGAAACGGAGACGGGCATGAAGCGAAGTGAACCGCATCCGTCGCTGGACGGAACGCTGCGGCGGCTGCTGTGGAGTATGCTGCTGCTCGTCTGCGTGATCCTGGTGGCGACGCTGGCGATCCTGCTGCTGCACAATCAGCAGTATTCCCTCGTCACGGCCAATATCGTCCGCGCCTCCCAGTTCAACCAGAACTTCAAGGAGGAGGTCGACCTCAAAATGTACTACTACGTCATCGACAGCAGCTACGGCGAAACGCTGCCGCTGCAGGAGGTCGGCGAGGCAAAGGCGCTCGCGCAGGAGCTTCTGTCCGGCACGCAGGACCGGCAGAGCCGCAAGGCCATCACGAGCGCGATCGATCTGTGCGAAAACCTGCATGAGCGCATCGTGCAGATCACCGAAACAGACGGCTATGAGGCCAGAATGGAGCTGCTGGAATCCAATATCTATATTCTCACCGAGCTGATCCAGCAGTATTTTTATACGTACCTTTATCATGAGGCGGGCTACCTGGATTCTTTGCAGGCGGCGCTGACTGCCCGGCTCTGGCTGGAGCTGGGGCTGGTCGCCGCCGGTGCGCTGGTGCTTGTGGGCGTGCTCATGCGCCGCTCCGCCGCCATCAGCCGCAGCATCACGCAGCCGATCTACGCTCTGCGTGAACGCGCGCAGTCCATCGGCCGGGGCGATCTTGCCGCGCGGGAGCCGGTCGTCGCCGAGGACGAGACGCTGCAGGCGCTCAGCAGCAGCATCGAGCAGATGGCGCAGCATTTGCAGCAGCAGATGGAGCTCAACCGGCAGGAGCAGGCCAAGCTCCGCGCGATGGAGCTGGCGCTGCTGCAAAGCCAGATCAACCCGCATTTTCTTTATAATACGCTCGACACGATCATCTGGCTCGTGGAGACGGGCAAGAACGAACAGGCCGTCGAGATGGTCACGAGCCTGTCCAATTTCTTCCGCAGCTCTCTGAGCAAGGGCCGCGACATCATCACGCTGGGAGAAGAGGAAATTCACGTGCGCAGCTATCTGGAGATCCAGCAGGTGCGCTACCGGGATATTCTTTGCTATGAAATTCACGTCCAGCCGGAGCTGCGCGGCTGCGTCCTGCCGAAGCTGACGCTGCAGCCGCTGGTGGAAAACGCGCTCTACCACGGCATCAAGCTGCGCCGCGGTCTGGGCCATATCCTTGTCGACGCCGCGCAGGAGGACGGGAACGTCCGGATCTGCGTGCGCGACGACGGCGCAGGCATGACGCCCGAGCGCTTACAGCAGCTTCGGCAGAGTCTGGACGCGGAAGAGCAGATCGGCTTCGGCCTGCGGACAGTCTACCAGCGGCTGCGGCTGCTGTACGCGCTGGCGCAGGGGCAGGTGCCGGTTTTGGTGACGAGCGGTCACGCTGCGCTTTCCCATCAGAAAGGAGGCGGAGGCATGAGGCGATTGACGCTTCTGTTTCTCAGCTTCATGCTGCTTCTGAGCGGCTGTATGCCCTATGTCCGGCAGCCGCCGGAGGCAGAAACGACGCGCATCACCGTCGGCTTTTCACAGGTCGGCGCGGAATCGGACTGGCGCGTGGCCAACACCGAATCCATGCGCGAGAGCCTGAGCGAGGAAAACGGCTTTGAGCTGCTGTTTGACAACGCCCGGCAGGAGCAGGAGAACCAGTTCAAGGCCATCCGCACCTTCATCCAGCAGGACGTGGATTACATTGTCCTCGCGCCGGTCACGGAGACGGGCTGGGAAAGCGTGCTGGAGGAAGCGCGCACGGCGGGCATCCCGGTCATCATCGTCGACCGGCAGATCGAGACGGACGACGACTCGCTCTACACGAGCTGGGTCGGTTCAGACTTCAGAAGGACCGCCGACGAGGCCGTTTCATGGCTGGCGGAGACGCTGGAGGCCCGCGAAAGCGAAGACGCGGAGGTACAGATCCTGCATTTGCAGGGCACGCCCGGCTCCACGGCGCAGCTCCAGCGCTCTGCCGCTCTGGAGGCAGGTGCGGCCAGTCACGAGGGCTGGATGATCACCGCGCAGCTGAACGGCGATTTCACGCAGGCAAAGGCATATGAGGAGACCCTCGCCTATCTGCAAAGCAATCCTGCGCCGGACGTGGTCTACTGCGAAAACGACAATATGTGCTTCGGCGTCATGCAGGCGCTGGACGAGCTGGGCATTGCCTATGGAACCGGCGGTGTGACGCTCATTTCCTTCGACGCGGTGCGGCGTGCGCTTTCCTACTGTAAAGACGGAAAAATCGACCTCTGCGCCGAGTGCAATCCCCTCCACGGCCCGCGCGTGCGCGCGCTCATTGAGCAGCTCGAACGCGGCGAAACGCCGGAAAAGCAGTCCTACGTCCCGGAACAGCTCTTCACAGCTGACCGCATCACAGACGAACTGCTGGAAAGCCGTGTATATTAAAAAGCCAGCGTGCGTCCGAAGCCCGGATGCACGCTGGTTTTCTATTCTGTTATCCGCTCTGCCGGGCGTACAGCGTCCACGGCAGGCGGACGCTCCGGCAGGGCTGGCGGCGGATCTGGCTGAGAAGATTTTCGGCTGCCGCGTGGCCCATGGCGTGCGGCTCGTGTCCGGCGGAGGTGATGCTGACGGGGCCGAAGGTGCTGTAATAGCTGTTGTCAAAGCTGACGACGGCGACATCCTCCGGCACGCGCTTTCCCATGCGCAGAAGCGTCCGGATGAGGTGGAAAGCGATCTCGTCGTTGTAGCAGACGACGGCGGTGCAGCCGCCCAGCGGCTGCCGCAGAAAATTTTGCAGCACGCTTTCGTCCTGCAGCTCGACGAGCTGATAGCGCTGGAAGCTGGAGAACCAGAGGAAATTTTCATCGAGCGGGAAAAGCCCCGCGTCGCGCATCGCGCAGACCACGCCGTGGTACCGCTCCGGCCCCTGCACATCGTCGGATTTGAAAATTCCGGCGATTTTTTGATGCCCGTTCCGGATGAGATGTCCGGCCAGCAGATAGCCGCCGCCGTAATTGTCGTCGCCGACGCAGAATGCGTCGGGCAGTTCCCGGCAGCTTCCGTGCAGGAAAGTCATGGGCAGTCCGCGCTGCCGGAGCGCCTGATAGAGCTCGGCGTTCGGATTCGGCAGCGCCGTCTTGCAGCTCTCGACCAGAATGCCCGCCGGAGGATCGAGCAGCAGCTGCTGCAGGATCTCACGCTCGCGATGGATGGAGTTTTCCGTGGCGTGAATGACGACGGAAAAGCCTTGTACGGAAAGGCATGCCTGAATATCCTTGAGCAGTGACGGAAAAATGTAGTCGCTGAGCGAGGTCGCGATCACAGCGATGCGCCGGTCCTGACTGGCTGCCGCCGGGCAGAGAAAGCTGCCGCTGCCGCGCCGCTTTTCGATCAGTCCGTCCTGCTCCAGCACGGCCAGCGCCTGCCGCAGCGTCTGGCGGCTGACGGAAAACCGCGCGGCAAGCTCCTGCTCGCACGGCAGTCTCCGCTGCCCGTCCGCGTACCACTGCGGCAGCGTCTGCCGGAGCGTTTGCACCAGCTGCTCATATTTCGGCGCCATACGCACCCGCCTCCTGTCTCGTATTTCAGAAGCCTGCGGCAAAAATGCAAGCACTTATATACTTGGTGTAGGGGCCGACGACTCTGTCGGCCCACCCATTGGGAAATTACAAATTCGCCGAAGAGTTTCGTAAAAACGGTGCAGTCTGCCGGGCTCTTCGTTCCTCCCCATTGTACCACAGCCGCCCGCAAACCGCATTGCCGGATTTGTTCGTTTTCTTTCGGAGATTTGTCAGACAGCCGAAAGAAATTCCGCCCTTCAGCGGACAGCACAGAAATGATTCAAAATTTTTTCAGAAAATTCTCAACACTTGCAGGAGAAAATCAAACAGGACGCACGCCGCATCCGGCGTTTTGTCGATGCTGTACGGCGTGCGTTTCTTTGCCCCGTAAAAGCAGAAGCAGAAAAAATCAAACATAATTGACGTGAAAATCGGAAGAAAACAAAATCAGAGCCGCAAACGCGGCGTGATTTTCCCGAAGCTGTCCGTTTTCGGAAGCCGGGCGGCAAGAGCTGTCTGCGCGCTGCGCCGAATTTGGCGCAGAACCTGTTCGTCAGATTGATTTTTGTCTCTCCACACGCTTAAATAAAGCCATAACAGGCGAACACCTGTAAGACCTGTGAAAAACCAACACAATTTGAAAGTGAGGAAACAAATCATGAAAAAGATTCTTGCTCTGCTTCTGGCAATCACCATGATTGCCGCGTTCTGCGCCTGTGCGCAGAAGCCCGCCGACACGACTCCGGCCGATACCTCCGCAGACACCGCTTCCGACGCACCTGCCGCTTCCGATGGCAAACTCATCAAGGTCGGCATCATCAACAACGACCCCAACGAGTCCGGCTACCGCACCGCCAACGACAAGGACCTCAAGGCGATGTTCACCGAGGAAAACGGTTATGACGCTTCCTTCGCCTACAGCCTCAAGAACGACGAGCAGATCGCTGCCGCCCAGAAGTTCATTCAGGACGAGGTCGACTATCTGCTGATCTCCGCCGCTGGTACCTCCGGCTGGGATTCCGTCCTGCAGGACGCACAGGCTGCCGGTATCCAGGTCATCCTCTTCGACCGCACCATCGACGCTGACGAGAGCCTGTATGTTGCTTCCATCGTCTCCGACATGGCCAAGGAAGGCCAGACCGCTGTTGACTGGCTGACTTCTCAGGGTCTTGACTCCTACAACATCATCCACATTCAGGGCGTTATGGGCTCCGCTGCCCAGATCGGCCGTACCGGCGCTCTGGACGCGCAGGTCGCTGCCAACGACAACTGGAACATGGTGACCCAGCAGACCGCCGAGTGGAACGCCGAAACTGCCCAGCAGATCGTGCAGTCCGTCATCGACTCCGGCAAGGAATTCAACGTCATCTACGCTGAGAACGACGACATGGCCAAGGGCGCTGTTGCGGCTCTGGACAAGGCAAACATCTCCCACGGCGTGGGCAAGGACGTCATCGTCATGGGCTTCGACTGCAACAAGTGGGCGCTTGAAGAGCTGCTCGCCGGCAACTGGAACTACGACGGCCAGTGCAACCCCTTCCAGGCTTCCTACATCGACGCCATCATCAAGGATCTGGAAAACGGCAAGACTCCGGCTGAAAAGACCATCATCATGGACGAGAAGGGCTTCGATGCTTCCACCATCACGCAGGAAGACGTTGACAACTACGGCATTTAATCAAACACTGAACTTCGCATAAAGACTGAAATGGCTGCGTGCGGCACGGCGTATATGGAGCATTCCGTGTATCCGCGCTGCACGCAGCGTGCCATTATGGAGGCGAACACAATGCAGGAAACAGCTTTACTGGAATTGCGGGGGATCTGCAAATTCTTCCCCGGCGTCCGCGCGCTCGACGGCGTGGACTTTACGCTCCGCAAGGGCGAAATTCACGCGCTGATGGGAGAGAACGGCGCGGGCAAATCCACGCTCATCAAGGTGCTCACGGGCGTGTATTCCAAGGATGAGGGCACCATTTCCATGGAAGGAACGCCCGTACAGATCCGCACGACGCAGGATGCGCTCAAGGCGGGCATCAGTACGGTTTATCAGGAAATCACCCTCTGCCCGAATCTGACTGTGGCAGAGAATCTATACATTGGAAGAACAAAGGGCGCGTTTACGAACTGGCGCAAGATGAACGCGGGCGCGAAAAAGATCCTGGAATCGCTCGGCATTCCCGCCGCGCCCACGCAGCAGCTGTCCAGCTGCTCCATCGCCGTGCAGCAGATGGTCGCCATCGCCCGCGCGGTCGATATGGAGTGCAAGGTGCTCATTCTCGACGAGCCGACGTCGTCTCTTGACGAGCAGGAGGTTGAAAAGCTCTTCAAGCTCATGCTGGATCTCAAATCACGCGGCGTCGGCATCATCTTTGTCACGCATTTCCTCGAGCAGGTCTATGCCGTCTGCGACCGCATCACCGTCCTGCGCGATGGCAAGCTCGTCGGCGAATATAAAATTGCCGACCTGCCGCGCGTGCAGCTCGTGTCCAAAATGCTCGGCAAGGAGCTGGACGATCTGTCCGAGATCAAGAGCGAGGGAGCGGCAGACGCACTTGAGGACGCGCAGGTCGTCTACGAGGCAGCCGGGCTTTCCAGCGCGGCAGGCGTGCGCCCGTTCGACTTCTCCATCCGCAAGGGCGAGGTCAACGGCTTTACGGGCCTGCTCGGCTCGGGCCGCAGTGAGTCTGTCCGCGCGATCTTCGGCGCGGATCATGTCTCCGGCGGTACCGTGAAGATGGACGGCAAGCAGGTGAAGATTACCTCGCCGCTGCGCGCCATGAAGCACGGCATCAGCTATCTGCCGGAGGACCGCAAGCGCGACGGCATCATCGGCGACCTATCCGTGCGCGACAACATCATTCTCGCGCGGCAGGTGCTCGACGGCTTCTTCCATCCCATTTCCAGGGCGAAGGCAGAGCAGTACGCCGAGGAATACATCAAGCTCCTGAACATCAAGACAGCCTCGACCGACACGCCCATCAAGGCGCTCTCCGGCGGCAACCAGCAGAAGGTCATTCTGGCGCGCTGGCTGCTGGCGAACCCCGTCTATATGATCCTCGACGAGCCGACGCGCGGCATCGATGTCGGCACAAAGGTCGAGATTCAGAAGCTTGTTCTGCAGCTTGCCGCAGAGGGCAAGAGCGTGACGTTTATTTCGTCGGAGATCGACGAGATGCTTCGCGTCTGCTCGCGCCTTGTTGTCATGCGCGACCGGCAGGTCGTCGGCGAGCTGCGCGGCAGCGACCTCAACCAGAGCAGCATCATGAAAACCATTGCCGGAGGTGAACAGGCATGACCGGAACGACTGAAAAATCACAGGGCAATTTCCTTGCCCGGCTGGTGCGCAGGCAGATCTTTATCCCGCTGGCCGCGCTTCTTCTGCTGATCGTATTCAACCTGATCGCTGACCCGTCGTTCTTTGCCATTACGCTGAAGGAAAACAGCCTCGGCGATCTGGTCCTGACGGGCAACCTGATCACAATCCTCGATAACGCATCCGAACTTGTCATTCTCGCCATCGGTATGACGCTTGTGACAGCGGCCTCCGGCGGACAGGATATTTCCGTCGGCTCGGCCATCGCCATTGCGGGCAGCGTCGTGCTGCGCGTGCTGTGCGGCACGAATTCCCGCCCGGACACACTGCAGGCGCCGATCATCGCGGCGTTTCTGGCCTGCTGCGTCGTCTCGATGCTCTTCGGCGCGTTTAACGGCACGCTCGTCGCGGTCTTTAAAATTCAGCCGATGGTCGCTACGCTCATTCTCTACACGGCGGGTCGCTCCATCGCCGCATGGATCAACAACAACGAGCTTCCCATGATCTCCGATCCGTCGTTTGCCTACTACGGCAATTTCCTGCCGGGCGTGGCAGTCCCGACGCCGATCTTCATCGCCGTGATCTGCATGGTTCTCGCATGGGCGCTGCTGCGGTTCACGAATATCGGGCTTTACTCGCAGGCGGTCGGCATCAACGCCAGCGCCGCGCGGCTCAACGGCATCCATCCGCAGTTTGTGAAGTTCCTGACCTATGTCATCCTCGGCCTGTGCGTGGCCGTTGCGGGCTTTATCAAGGTCAGCCGCTTCTCCACCATCAACTATTCCGTCGTCGCCAAGGACATTGAAATGGACGCGATCCTGGCTGTCGCGCTCGGCGGCAACGCGCTTTCGGGCGGCAAGTTCAACATCTGGGCCTCCGTCCTCGGCGCGTATGTCATCCAGTTCCTTACGACAACACTCTTTAAGTTCAACGTCGTTTCCAGTGCGCTGCCCGCGTATAAGGCGGTCGTGGTCATCATCCTCGTCGTGCTGAGTGCGCCGACTGTCCGTGAAAAGCTGGAAGCGCTCAAAAAACGGCACAGAACCGAAAAAAAGAAGGAGGCCGGCACCCATGCGGAATAATACAAAAGCGCCTTCGCTCGCGCGCAAGGGCCGTCTGACGGACGCAAAGCTGCTGCTCATCATCACGATCTGCGTCTTTGCCGTCATGTACGTGTGCGCGGTGCTGTTTCTCGGCTCCGGCTTCAAAAAGCCGCAGACCTTCTTTAACATTCTCAACGAAAACGCAGCGCTGCTCATTCTCTCGTGCGGCATGAGCCTCGTCATGATCACGGGCGGCATTGACATTTCTGTCGGGACGCTCACCGCGCTCGTCTGCATGAGCTGCGCGGTCAATCTTGACTATCAGGGCGGGACTGTCCTGACGGCCATCCTGCTGGCGCTCGGCATCGGCACGGCGTTCGGCCTCGTGCAGGGCTTCCTGATCGCGTATCTTGAAATCCAGCCGTTCATCGTCACGCTTGCGGGGATGTTCTTTGCCAAGGGCATGACGACCATTGTAAACGCCACGCAGTTCAACGTCGAAAACGCGGCGTTCAAGGCGCTGAAAGAAACGCGCATCTATGTGCCCGGCATGGGTTCCGTCAATAAGCTGGGCGCGTATGTTCCTGCCTATGTGGAGATCGGCGTTGTTGTGGCGCTCGTGGTCGTGGCAGTTCTGTTCGTGGTGCTCCGCTGGACGAAGTTCGGCAGAAGCGTCTATGCGGTCGGCGGCAACAGCTACAGCGCCAATATGCTGGCCATCAACGTCAAGCGCACGAAATTCCTCGCGCACCTCATCTGCGGCATTCTCGCAGGCATCGGCGGCTTCGTGTATTTCCTGCACGTCGGCTCCGGCTCGCCGTCGCACGCCAGCGGCGCGGAGATGAACGCCATCGCGGCCTCCATCATCGGCGGCACGATGCTCTCCGGCGGTTCGGGCAACATCATAGGAACGCTGTTCGGCGTC
>ERZ1106951.4099-NODE-4099-length-9972-cov-2.892709_pt1 | contig 9972 bp, 9 predicted proteins | sample MGYA00403676_ERZ1106951 | MGnify/ENA primary metagenome ERZ1106951 (study PRJEB35170, sample SAMEA104062398) | human gut metagenome | biome: human gut; feature: human-associated habitat; material: faeces | place: Denmark | collected 2012-04-23 ...
CATCCGCCGATTCGCAAAAAGTTACAAGATATGCAGCGCCGCGCGGCGATCATCGAGCAGAGCGGCGCGCAGATGGTGCTTTCCATCCATATGAACGAATACGCCGGCCGGAGCCAGAGCGGGCCGCAGGTGTTTTATCGCGAGGGCTGCCCGGCGGGGCGGCTTCTGGCCGGGGCGATTCAGGAGGCGATGAACGAAACGCTCGCCCCCAAAAAGAAGCGTTCCGCGCTCGGCGGAGATTACTATATCCTGACGCTGGGCAGGCCGAGCGTGCTGGTGGAATGCGGGTTTTTATCCAACGCCGGCGAGGAGGCGCTTCTGCTGACGGCGGATTACCGCCAGCGGGTCGCACAGGCGATTGCGCGGGGCATATGGGCATGGGCGAATCTGCCGGAGGAAAAGCCGGAGGCGCTCCCGGCGGTGGAGCGCGGCGGCGAGGCGGGAACGGAAACGTGAATGTCAAACGACTTGTCAACCTTCAAGGTGAAATGTATTCAAGTATTGACGAGGCAGCGGCCTTTTTTGATGAAATATGGCTTGACAGCCTGTGGACGGCGTGATAAGATATGGACACATATTTCGGCGATGACGAGGAAGAATCCGCGTGGAAACGCTAAGCGAGGGAGCGGCGGTGCGAGGCTCCTGCGGGGGCGCGCGGGCTGGTCGCCTCAGAGCCGCAGGCTGAAAGCCGCTTGGGCTGCGTAGGTCTGCCGGTTTTCCACCGTTATAGGGAAACGAGCATGATGGTTGTGCTCAATGAGCGTGCGCAGGCACGGAATTTAGGTGGTACCGCGAAAGCAGCCTTTCGCCCTAAAGCGGGGCGAGAGGCTGCTTTTTTAACGATCAGGAGGAGTGAACGATTCAGATGAAACTCAACGGAGCGGCGATTCTGATTGAATGTTTGATTGAGCAGGGCGTTGGAACCGTGTTCGGCTTCCCCGGCGGCGCGGTTTTGCCGATTTACGATGAGCTGTACAAGCGGCAGGATCGGATTCGGCATGTACTGACCGCCCACGAGCAGCACGCCGGTCATGCGGCGGACGGCTACGCGCGCGCCAGCGGCAAGACGGGCGTGTGCATTGCCACCAGCGGCCCCGGCGCGACGAACCTGGTCACGCCGATTGCGACGGCGTACATGGATTCCACGCCGATCGTCTTCATCACCGGCAACGTGCCGCAGAGCCTGATGGGCACGGATTCCTTTCAGGAGGCGGATATCTCCGGCATGACGATGCCCGTCACCAAGCACAACTATCTGGTGACGCGGGTGGAGAAGCTGGCCGATATCGTCCGCGAGGCGTTCTTCATCGCTTCGAGCGGCCGCCCCGGCCCGGTGCTGATCGACATCCCGAAGGATGTGCAGATCGCCGAGACGGAGTACGAGCCGGCCGCCGGTGAGGCGCTGATTCCCAAGCTCTCCATGAAGCACCCGACGGTGCAGCTTCGTCTGGAGGGCGAGGCGCTGGAGCGCTACAAGGTGAAGGCCGCGCCCCGGCTGGAGCAGGCGGCCCGGCTGATTGCTGAGGCGCAGAAGCCGCTGATTTACTGCGGCGGCGGCGTGATTCTCTCCGGCGCGGAGCGGGAGCTGGCGGCCTTCGCCGATCTGGTGGATGCGCCGGTGGTCTCCACGCTGATGGGGCTGGGCGCCGTTCCGGCGGACAACCCGCGCATGCTGGGCATGCTGGGCATGCACGGCACGCACGCGGCGAACATCGCCATGCAGCGCTGCGATTTGCTGATCGCCGTCGGCGTTCGCTTTTCGGATCGCGCGCTGGGCAACGCGGAGACGTTCGCGGCGCAGGCCAAGGTGCTGCATATCGACATCGACCGCGCGGAGATCAACAAAAACGTTTCCACCACGCTGCATATCACCGGCGACGCGCGCGTGGTGCTCGAGCTGTTGCTTTCGCGCGTGGCGCAGAAGGCCAACGGGCAATGGATGCAGCAGGCGCGGAGCATGATGGAGGAATACCTGAGCGACGAGCTGTTCGAGCCGCGCAAGATCCTCCGCCAGATGGCCGCAATCGCCCCGGAAATCACCGTGGCGACGGACGTTGGCCAGCACCAGATGTGGACGGCGCAGCATTTCCCGTTCCTGCATCCGCGCCAGTTGATTACCAGCGGCGGTCTGGGCACGATGGGCTTCGGCCTCGGCGCGGCGATGGGCGCGGCGGCGAGCGACCCGGCGGGCAGGCCGGTGGCGCTGGTCACGGGCGACGGCTCGTTCCGCATGAATCTGACCGAGCTTTCCACCATCGGGTATTACGGCATTCCGGTGATCGTCGTCATCTTCAACAACGGCACGCTGGGCATGGTGCGCCAGTGGCAGACGCTGTTCTTCGGCCACCGCTACAGCCAGACGACGCTCGACCGCGGGCCGGATTTTATGAAGCTGGCGGCGGCCTACGGGCTCTCCGGCGCGCGGGTGAACGCGGTGGAGACGTTTGCGGCGGCGTTCAAGGCGGCCGTCGAGAAGCGCGAGCCCTGCATCATCGAGTGCATGCTGGATATTGACGAGATGGTTGCGCCGATGGTCGCGCCCGGCTCGCCGATCGACTCGTTCTGCCTGAATTGACGGAGGTGACGGCTTATGGTGATGAACCCCGACAAATTGCGCCGCTACACCGTCGGCGTATTGGTTTCCAACGAGCCGGGCGTGCTCTCCCGCGTGTCCGGCCTGTTCTCCCGGCGCGGCTTCAACATCGAGAGCCTCGCCGTCGGCCCGACGCAGGATCGCGAGGTCTCCCGCATCACGATCGTGGTGCTGGGCGACGACGCGCACATCGAGCAGCTGGTGCAGCAGCTCTACAAGCTGATCTGCGTGCAGAAGGTGCAGGTGCTCAGCAATAAAAACGACGTGGAGCGCCAGCTCCTGCTGGTCAAGGTCGCCGCGGGCGTGAAGGAACGCGAGGGGCTGATGCGGCTGGTGGATATCTTCAAGGCGAAGGTGCTGGACGTGACCAAATCCTCGATGATTCTGGAAATCACGGGCGACAACGACAAAATCACCGCGATGATGCGGCTGCTGGAGGATTACGGCATACTGGAGCTGGTTCGCACCGGCGTGGTCGCGCTCGAACGCGGCGACGAAGTGATGAGTTCAGATATATTTGACTAAACCAACGAAGCCAAACAACAAATCCAAAAAACAAACGGAAAAGACGGACAAGGAGGAAAAATACAATGGCACAGATGTTTTACGCGCAGGATTGCAACCTCGAATATCTGATGGGCAAAAAGATTGCCATCGTCGGCTACGGCTCGCAGGGACACGCGCACGCGCTCAACCTGCGCGATTCCGGCTGCGACGTGGTCGTCGCGCTGTATGAGGGCAGCAAGAGCTGGAAGAAGGCCGAGGCGGCCGGGCTGACCGTTATGACCACGGCCGAGGCCGCCAAGGTCGCCGATATGATCATGATCCTCATCAACGACGAGAAGCAGGCGGCGATGTATCATAAGGACATCGAGCCGTATCTGCGCCCCGGCATGATCCTCGCGTTTGCGCACGGCTTCAATATCCACTTCGGCTGCATCAAGCCGCCGAAGGACATCGACGTGGTGATGATCGCGCCCAAGGGACCGGGTCACACCGTCCGCAGCCAGTATCTGGAGGGCAAGGGCGTGCCCGACCTCGTCGCCGTCTATCAGGACGCCTCCGGCAAGGCGCAGGATTACGCGCTGGCGTATGCGGCGGGCATTGGCGGCGCGCGCGCCGGCATCCTCAAGACGACGTTCCGCGAGGAGACTGAAACCGACCTGTTCGGCGAGCAGTGCGTCCTCTGCGGCGGCGTGACCGCGCTGATGAAGGCGGGCTTTGACACGCTGGTGGAGGCGGGCTATCAGCCGGAAAACGCCTATTTCGAGTGCATCCACGAGATGAAGCTCATCGTCGATCTCATCTTCGCGCACGGCTTTGCGGGCATGCGCTATTCCATCTCCAACACCGCCGAATACGGCGATTATGAGATCGGCCAGCGCCTGATCACCGAGGAGACCAAGAAGGAGATGAAGAAGGTGCTCACCGAGATTCAGGACGGCACCTTCGCCCGCAACTGGCTGCTCGAAAACCAGAGCGGCTGCGTCCACTTCCTCGCCAAGCGCCGCATCGAGGCGGGCAGCCAGCTTGAGGAAGTCGGCAAGGATCTGCGCAGCAAGATGAGCTGGGGCACGAAAGTGGAGGAGCTGTAAGATGGCAGTCAGTGATCGCGTGAAAAGCGGCCCGGAGAAGGCGCCGCATCGTTCCCTTTGGAAGGCGCTCGGCCTGACCGACGAGGAGCTGAAGCTCCCGCTGATCGGCGTGGTCAGCGCGAAGTCGGAGTGCGTGCCGGGGCACAACCACCTGAACAACATCGCGCAGGCCGTCAAGGACGGCATCCGTCTGGCGGGCGGCGTGCCGGTCGAATTCCCGGCCATCGGCGTGTGCGACGGCATCGCCATGGGGCATGTCGGCATGAAGTATTCCCTCGCCTCCCGCGAGCTGATCGCCGATAGCTGCGAGTCGATGGCGATTGCCCACGGCTTTGACGGCATGGTGTTCATCCCGAACTGCGACAAGATCGTGCCCGGCATGCTGATGGCGGCGCGCCGCCTCAACCTGCCCGCCATGGTCATCTCCGGCGGCCCGATGATGCCCGGCCGCATGCCCGGCGGCAGCGGCGACATGGATTTGAACTCCGTGTTCGAGGCGGTCGGCGCGTATAAGGCGGGCAAGATGGACGATACGCAGCTCAACGCGGTGGAATCCGCCGCCTGCCCGGGCTGCGGAAGCTGCTCCGGCATGTTCACCGCGAACTCCATGAACTGCATCACCGAGGTCATCGGCATGGCGCTGCCGGGGAACGGCACGATTGCCGCCGTGGACGCGGCGCGCATCCGTCTGGCCAAAAAGACCGGCATGCGGGTCGTCGAGCTGGTTCGGGAGGGGTTGACCCCGGAGAAGATTATGACCGAATCCGCGTTCCGCAACGCGCTCTGCCTGGATATGGCGCTGGGCTGCTCCACCAACACCGTGCTGCATCTGCCCGCCATTGCGCACGAGGCCGGGATCGACTTCGACCTCAACTGGGTCAACGAGGCGAGCGCCAAGGTGCCGAACCTGTGCCATCTCGCGCCGGCCGGCCATCACCACGTCATCGACCTGCATCTGGCGGGCGGCGTGATGGGCGTGCTCAGCGAGCTCAAGGGGCGCGGCCTGCTCGATGAAAACGCGCTGACCGTCTCCGGCATGACGCTGGGCGAGGAGATCAGCCTGAGCAAAAACTACAACCATGAGGTCATCCGCCCGTTCGACGAGCCGTATTCCCCGACCGGCGGCCTGATGATCCTGCGCGGCAACCTCGCGCCGGACGGCGCGGTCGTCAAGCGCAGCGCCGTCGCCAAGGAGATGCTCGTTCACGAAGGCCCTGCCCGCGTGTTCAACAGCGAGGACGAGGCCATCGCCGCCATCTACGCCGGTCAGATCAAGCCGGGTGACGTGGTGGTCATCCGCTATGAGGGCCCGAAGGGCGGCCCGGGCATGCGCGAAATGCTCAGCCCGACCAGCGCCATCTGCGGCATGGGGCTTGACAAGGAAGTGGCGCTCATCACCGACGGCCGCTTCTCCGGCGCAACCCGCGGCGCGGCCATCGGCCACGTTTCGCCCGAGGGCGCGAGCGGCGGCATGATCGGCCTCATCGAGGAGGGCGACGTCATCGCCATCGACATCCCGAGCGGCAAGCTCGAATTGAAGGTGGACGACGCGACGCTCGCCAAGCGCCGCGAGGCGTGGGTCTGCCCGCCGCCGAACGTCACCAAGGGCTATCTGGCGCGCTACGCGAAGCTGGTTTCCAGCGCGAATAAGGGCGCCGTCGTCGAATAAACCGTTTTTCAAACACAATAATCAGCAGATCGGGCCGCTTCGCTCGCCGGAAGGAGAGGAGGCGGCCTCTTTCTTTTCTTTTTTTCCCGTTCCTGCCCTTTTTTGCGGCCGGAACGCGGTGAAAGCGAAAAAGAAAGATTGAGCGCCGACAGAACCCCGCCCGACGCGCTTTTGACGCTTGCCCTTTTTTCGGGTTCATGGTATACTATACCCTGAAAAAATGGCGGAGTGCGCCGTTTGTGAAACGATAAAGGAAGTGCCCTTTTGCAAGGCGAAGAAATCAGGGCGGCGCAGGCCGCGTTTTCCCTCCCGGACCCGAGGGAGTTGAACCCGCTCCAACTGGCTTACGTCGGCGACACGCTGCACGATCTGTACGTCCGCAGCCTGCTGGTTTCCAGAAAGATGAGCGTCGGGTCGATGCACAAACAGGCGGTGCGGATGGTTAGCGCGGCGGCGCAGGCGGCGATGCTGGCGGCGATTGAGGGCGAGCTGACCGAGCAGGAGGCCGACGTCACGCGGCGCGGCCGCAACGCGCAGGCCAAGCACGCCGCGCCGAAGCACGCCGATCCGGCGGATTATGCGCACGCCACGGGGCTGGAGGCGCTCTGGGGCTATCTCTACGTGACCGACCAGACCCAACGGCTCGACGAGCTGATTACCCTTGCGATTGCACGCACGGAGGAAATATGGCACAGGCAAAACTCAAAGTAATTCTGCTGCGCGCCACGCCCGACCCGGATGAGCTTGTCGCGCTGGGCGCGCGGCTTTGTTATGCCAGAGCGGATTTGGACGCTTTGCAGCAGAAGGTAGAGAGCGGCGACCAGCGCGGCTTTGTGGAGCGCGTGATGCAGCGCGGCCATCTCTCCGTGACCGAACACGCGAGCTTCACCTTCGCGGTGGAGGGCGTGAGCCGCGCGCTGCTGGCGCAGCTTACGCGGCACAGAATCGCGTCGTTCTCCGTGCAGAGCCAGCGCTATGTCTCCATGGCCGACGGCTTTGACTACGTGATTCCCCCGGCCATCGAGGCGCTGGGCGAGGACGAGCGGCAGGAATTCATCCGCCAGATGGAGACCATGCACACATGGTATTGCCGCTGGCAGGAAAAGCTGGGCGGGGCGAAGGAGAGCGCGAACGAGGACGCGCGCTTCGTGCTGCCCAACGCCGCCGCGACGCGCCTGGTGATGACGATGAACGCGCGGGAGCTGATGCACTTTTTCTCGCTGCGCTGCTGCAACCGCGCGCAATGGGAGATTCGCGAAATGGCGTGGCAGATGCTCGCCCTGTGCAAGCAGGCCGCGCCCGCGCTGTTTGAACACGCGGGACCCGCGTGCGTATCCGGCGCGTGCCCGGAGGGCAAAAACACCTGCGGAAAAGCCGCCGAAGTGCGCGAAAAAGCAGGCAATTTATAAAAATTTGACCGAGACAGACCAACCGCCCGAATGAGAAAGGAAACCATTATGGCATACTACGATCAGTTTACGAAAAAGCCCCGCAGCCCGCGCGACGACTGGCGCGACGACGAGGAGACCCTGCGCCCGGAGCGCGACGGCGAGCAGAACCGCCGTCCGTATGGCGGCCGCCCGAACAACGGAGAGCGCCGCGGGTATGGCGAGCGCCCGAACAACGGGGAGCGCCGCGGGTATGGCGAGCGCCCGATGACGCCGCCCGCTCCGCAGGAGGAAGAGACGAGCAACCTGCTCGTCGGCCGCAACCCCATCCGCGAGGCGCTGAAGGCGGGGCGCGACATGGAGAAGCTGCTGGTCGCGAAGGGCGAGCTCATCGGCTCTGCCCGCGAAATCGTCGCGATGGCGCGCGAGCAGAAGGTCATCGTGCAGGAAGTGGACAGGGCGCATCTGGACGCGATGGCGCCCGGCCATCAGGGGCTGATCGCCGTCGTTTCCGCGTATGCGTATCAGACGGTGGACGACATGCTGGCGCTGGCCAAGGCGCGCGGCGAAGCGCCGTTCCTCGTCATCCTCGACGGCGTGACCGACCCGCATAACCTCGGCGCGATCATCCGCAGCGCGGAGTGCGCGGGCGCGCACGGCGTGATTATCCCGGAGCGCCGCGCGGTGGGGCTGACCCCGGCGGCCGTCAAGGCGAGCGCGGGCGCGGTGGAATATCTGCCGGTCGCGCGCGAGGTGAACCTGACCCGCACGATCGAGCGACTCAAGAAAGAGGGAATCTGGATCTACGGCACGGCGATGAACGGCGAGGATTACCGCAAGGTCGATTTTTCCGGCCCGAAGGCGCTGGTCATCGGTTCGGAGGGCGAGGGCATGAGCCGACTGGTCGGCGAGAGCTGCGATAAGGTGGTCACCCTGCCGATGAAGGGCAAGATCGAATCCCTCAATGCGTCCGTGGCGGCGGGCATCCTGCTTTACGCCATGATGGACGCGAAGTGAGATGAAGCCCCTGCTGCTGGTGGACGGCTACAACGTCATCGGTGCGTGGAGCGTGCCGCGCGAGGAGCACCTGAGCATTGAGCAGGCCAGAGAGCGGCTCGTCCACCTGATTGCCGATTACGCGGGCTATTCCGGCGAAGAGGTGATCGTCGTTTTCGACGGCCACTATACCGACCGCCCCACGCGCTCGCGCACGATGATGCACGGCGTAGAGGTCGTCTTCACCAAGCACGCCGAAAGCGCGGACAACTACATTGAGGCGGCCTGCGACGCCGCGCCGAAATGGCGGCGGGTTCGCGTGGCGACCAGCGACGCGGTCGAACAGACGGTGACGCTCGGGCGCGGCGCGGAGCGCATCTCCTCAAGGGAGTTTTTGATCGAAATTACGCAGACCCGACAGACCGGACGGGTGCGCATGCGGGAGGAAAAGGTCTCCCGCGGCGACATCTTTTCCCGGCTGCCGCCCCATCAGCGCGAAATCTTTGAGCGGATGCGCCGGGGCGAGGAATGAGCAGGGAGGAAGCCATGCACCACGACTTTGACGGCATGACCGATGAGGAAATCGCCCTGCTTGCGCAGCAGGGAGACGCGGACGCATCGGAATATCTGCTTAACAAGTACAAGAACTTCGTCCGATCCAAGGCGCGATCCTACTTTCTGGTCGGCGCGGATCACGAGGACATCGTGCAGGAGGGCATGATCGGCTTGTTCAAGGCGTTCCGCGATTTCAGGCCGGATAAGCTCGCCTCCTTCCATGCCTTTGCCGAAATCTGCGTCACCCGCCAGATCATCACCGCCATCAAGACCGCGACGAGACAAAAGCACATCCCGCTCAATTCCTACGTGTCGCTCAACAAGCCGATTTACGAGGAGGAGAGCGACCGAACGCTGATGGACGTCATCACCGAAGGGCGCAGCGCCGACCCGGAGGAGCTGCTCATCGGGCGGGAGAGCTACGTGAGCATCGAAAGCCGCATCGACGAGGCGCTTTCGCCTCTGGAGCGCCGGGTTTTGGCGGCGTATCTGGACGGAAAGAGCTATCAGGAGATCGCGCAGATGCTCGACCGCCACGTCAAGAGCATCGACAACGCGCTCCAGCGGGTCAAACACAAGCTCGAAAAGCTGATGGCCGAGCGCGGAAACTGACGCGCATACGGGCTGAAAACCGGGACGTTCCTTCTTTCAAACGGGAAAAACGGCTGACCCTGCAAAACTCGAGAGGTTTTTGCAGGGAAAAATGCGCCGAGATATTGACATTTTCTCCGGATTTGGATAGAATATGGATGAGTAAACCGGTTGACAGCCATTTGCAGGTGTAGTTTAATGGCAGAACTTCAGCTTCCCAAGCTGACCGCGTGGGTTCGATTCCCATCACCTGCTCCAACGCGACCACCGACAATTCGGCGGGCCGCATTAAACTGTCAGCCGAAATTATCGAGGAGGTTATTCCAATGGCGAAGCAAAAGTTTGAGCGCACCAAGCCGCACGTCAACATTGGCACCATCGGCCACGTTGACCACGGCAAAACGACCCTGACCGCTGCCATCACGATGGTGCTGTCCACCTTCGGCGAGGCGCAGGCTATGCGTTACGACGAAATCGACAAGGCGCCGGAAGAGAAGGCCCGCGGCATCACGATCAACACCGCGCACGTCGAGTATGAGACCGAGAAGCGTCACTATGCTCACGTTGACTGCCCGGGCCACGCCG
>ERZ1106951.4117-NODE-4117-length-9948-cov-2.870717_pt1 | contig 9948 bp, 10 predicted proteins | sample MGYA00403676_ERZ1106951 | MGnify/ENA primary metagenome ERZ1106951 (study PRJEB35170, sample SAMEA104062398) | human gut metagenome | biome: human gut; feature: human-associated habitat; material: faeces | place: Denmark | collected 2012-04-23 ...
AAAGGAACGCCCTTGGGCCATGGCCCAAGGGCGTTCCTTTTTTGCCCTATTGCTTCTTCGCGCGGAGAGAAGGTTTACAGGGTATCCAGCGCCTGCTTCAGGTCGGCGATGAGGTCCTCGGCGTTCTCCAGACCCACGGACAGACGGATCAGGCCGGCGGCGATGCCGGAGGCGGCCAGTTCCTCCTCGGTGTAGGTGGAGTGCGTCATGGAGGCGGGGTGCTCGATCAGCGTCTCGGCGTCGCCCAGAGACACAGCCACCGTCACCAGGTGCAGGGCGTTCACCAGCTTCACGCCGGCGGCACGGCCGCCCTTGACCTCGAAGGACAGCATACCGCCGAAGTCGCGCATCTGGCGGCGGGCGATGTCATGGCCGGGATGGTCGATCAGGCCGGGATAGTAGACCTTCTCCACGGCGGGGTGGTCATACAGGAACTCTGCAACGGCCTTGGCGTTGGCGCAGTGCTTCTGCATACGGATCTCCAGGGTCTTCAGGCCGCGGAGGATCAGGAAGGCGCAGAAGGGATCCATCACTGCGCCGGTCATATCCTTCAGGCCGAACATACGTACCTCATTGCAGAATTCGGCGGAGCCCACCACAAAGCCCGCGATCACGTCGCCGTGGCCGTTCAGGTACTTGGTGGCGGAGTGCACCACCACGTCTGCGCCCAGCTCCAGCGGCCGCTGGAGGTACGGGGAAGCGAAGGTGTTGTCGCAGATGACCTTGATGTCCTTGTTGTAGCCGTGGGCCAGTGCCGCCACGGCAGAGATGTCCGCGATCTTCAGGTTGGGGTTGGCGGGCGTCTCCAGATACACCGCGCAGGTGTTGGGCTTCAGCGCCTTGCGCACGGCATCCAGGTCGGAGGTGTCCACAAAGCTGACCTCCACGCCGTAGCGGGTCATGCCGTGGTTCAGAAGGGAGAAGGTGCAGCCATACAGGGTGCCGTCGGCCACGATATGCTTGCCGGCGCCGGCTACGGTCCACAGCGCGGAGGAGATGGCACCCATGCCGGAGGCGGCGGCCACGCAGGCCTCACCGCTTTCCAGGGCAGCGACCTTGGCCTCCAGCACCGAGGTGGTGGGGTTGGACAGGCGGGTGTAGATATAGCCCGCTTCTTCACCGGCGAAGCGGCGCCCGCCCTGCTCACAGCTGTCAAATACGAAGGTGGAGGTCTGGAAAATAGGGGTGGTCAGTGCGCCGTACTGGGTGTCCTTCACGTTTCCGGCGTGAATGGCTTTTGTACCGAAGCCGCAATCCTTGTTCAGCATGGGTCGTCCTCCTTGCACTATAATGTAACAATAAAGTGTACAGGACCATACGGCCCTTTGCCATAAGGGTAACATATCTGAACCCGACGGTGGTAGCGGTAAAATGCGCCAGCTCGCTATCAATTGGAATTGTAGCTAAAACAGATAATTTCGGAATATATTTTTGTGCAGAATGCTGTATTGCGTGGAAATCGCAAAAAGTTTTAACGGAAATTAGACATCGTGCCGAAAAATACAGCAAAATGGCGGCGGATTTTTGTCGGGGAACATGATAAATGAAACAGATAACGATGGGCGCGATTTGCGGGAAACGGTTGCCATTTCCGCCGGAATGTGGTATAAGAGAGACAGAGAGTGCGCCCGGTGTCCGCCGGGTACATGCAGCTTACAGGAGGTCATCACCATGAAGAAGATCATTGCCACCACCAATGCCCCCGCCGCCATCGGTCCCTATTCCCAGGCCATCGACTGCGGCAGCTTCCTGGTCACGTCCGGCCAGGTGCCCTTTGACCCGGCTACCGGCGAGTTCGTCCCCGGCGGCATTACCGAGCAGACCCGTCAGGTACTCACCAACATCAAGGCCATCCTTGAAGCCGCCGGTCTGACCATGGACAATGTGGTCAAGACCACCGTATTCCTGCAGAGCATGGGCGACTTCGCCGCCATGAACGCGGTCTACGCTGAGTTCTTCACTGAGGGGCAGTACCCTGCCCGCAGCGCCGTGGAGGTCGGTGCGCTGCCCCGGGGCGCACTGGTGGAGATCGAAACCATCTGCGTGAAGTAAGCAAAGATCTCCGCCGATATAAAACGGCAAAAATAAAGCGAGGAAGTCCGGCAGGGCTTCCTCGCTTTATTTTTCGTAGCGTATCAGGTCGGCGGCGGTGCAGTCCAGGGCAGAGCATATCTTTTCCAGCACGTAGCTGTCGTAGCGGACGACCTTGTTCTTATAGTAGTTGTCGATGATGGGGTAGCGGATTCCAGTGCGCTTGGCCAGCTCGTAGCGGCTCATACTGCGCCGGGTCAGTACCTCGTCCAGCGTCAGGTAGACCTTGCCCATGATACACCTCCTGAGATATTCTGCTATACATTTTATAAAGTGTATATGGGCTTGACAATTTATTCATTGGAGTATATATTTATATAAGGATATAACGGAATATCCAAAAATGCCAAAAATAAGAGGAGGGTATTTATGAAAAAGTTGTTGGCGACTATCCTGGCGCTGGTCATGGCCATCGGCGTCACCACCACCGCTTGGGCGGACGGTGAGGGAACTACTGCGAAGATCGCAAAAATCGGCGAGAACGGGTATGCTACGCTGGCAGAGGCTATCACGGCGGCAGCGGACGGCGATACCATCGTGCTGCAGGCAAATGCTGCGATAAATTCCAACACTCAGATCACGAAGGATGTGGCTATTGATCTGAACGGCAAAACCGTGACCGTGACGACTGTTGGCACTCAGAACGCTTTTGAAGTCCAGAATGGGGCTACGTTTACCATTAAGGACAGCGGGACTGGCGGAAAGCTTGACTTGGGCAAGTTTGGCATTACGCTGGTGAACTCGAAACTCAAGATCGAGGGCGGTGAGATCAAAGTGAGTCCGGCTAGCCCCGGCGCAGGTATTGCTGTGGCAGCTGTCGGAAACTCTGATGTTACCATGACTGGCGGTAAGGTAGTTGCGACGAACACGGCCTGCTTCAATGCCGGCTATTTTGGTACGCAGACTTTCAATATTTCTGGCGGTACGCTGGAGAGTAAGGGCGCTTCTACCGCATTGATGGGTATTAGCAACAATTACGGTGGCCATACGGAAATGACCATCAGCGGCGATACGCAGGTGGTGATGAAGGATGCTGCGGGCAATGCTGGCAGCTTGGTTTCCGATGCGACGGGCAACGATGTGATCAAAGTTGTTGGAGGAACCTCCGATAGTGATATTACGGCCTATACAGAAGAGACTGCGCCTGTTGTTTTGACGGGTGATGGTACGTATCACATTGGAACGACTGCGGCGAACGCGGCTGTGCGTAACGCAGCAAGCGGTGAGACTGTTACCGTTGTTAAGGGCAATGCAGCTTTGACTGAGGTTCCTGCGGGTGTGGTGGTCGTTCCCGGTGAGGGTACTACCGTGACAGTCAATGGCGTGACCGTGACCGGTGACTCCTACACCGTTCCCCAGCCGCCCCGCTACTACTACAACTCCACCACTACTACCACCGACACCAAGACGGACGGTACCAAGGGCAGCCCCAAGACCTTCGATGCCGGTATGGGCATCTATGCAGTCAGCGCTCTGCTGAGTGTCACCGGTATGGCCTGCGTGGGCAGGAAAAAGTTCTGATCTGCTCTCGACGGCGGTGTGATACCCCGGGCCGCCGAAGAAGATAAAAGGAGAGACCGGCAGGGCCGGTCTCTCTGCTTTTTTTATTCATTCCCCCGTTAGCTCCGACAGTGTGTGCTGCAGAATGTCCACGAACTGCTGGCCGTAGTCCGTCAGCGGTACGTCCCGGGGCCGTATGACCCCAAGGCGCATATCCGGCACGTCGCCGATCAGCGGCAGCGTCATCAGCCGGTCATCGCCGTAGCCGTCCGGCAGTACGCCGCTGCCGGTGGAAACGCAGTCCGTGTGGGCCATGACATTGTAGGCCGTGGCGCGGTCGCTGACGGACACTACCCGGTCAAACTCCGCGCCGGTGCCCACCACCGCCTCCTCGGCGAAGTGGTAGTTGCTGTCCGACTGGGTAAATACCGCGTAGGGGTAGGCATACAGCTGCTCCAGCCGCACGGCGCGTTCGCCGGACAGGGGGTGGCCCTTCCGCAGAAACACCCGGGGGCGGATGTCCACCAAAGGCTGGAACGTCAGGTTCTTCTCCCGCAGGATGCGGCCGATGAAATGCTCTGTCATGTCCGACACGAAGATGATGCCGAAGGCGCTGCGCCGCGCCGTCACCTCGTCGATGACCGCTGCCATCTCCATCTCCTTGAAGCTCACCTGGATATGCGGCTCGTCCAGCAGGTGCAGGAACTCCACGAATGCCTTGGCGCAGAAGGGATAGCGCTGTGATGCCACCGACAGGGATACCCGGTCGGCAGCCCGGCGCTCGCTGTAATAGCGCTCCAGCTTCCGGCTGCGCTCCACCAGCGGCGCGATCTGCGCCGTCAGCTCCCGGCCCTCCTCCGTCAGCGTCACGCCCCGGTTGGTCCGCAGAAAGATGGTCACGCCCAGCTCCCGTTCCACCTCGGCGATGGCCGCCGACAGGGCCGACTGAGACAGAAACAGGTTCCGCGCCGCCCGGTTCATGGAGCCGCAGCGGTCCACCTCCAATATATAGCTCATTTGCAGCAGTGTCATCGCGCCGCGCCCCTTTCCCGCTGTTTCTTGCCTTTACTATACCAAAAACCGCGCCCTCTGTAAATAGAATTGACAGATATACGGCCCATCGTGTATAATCGCCGGTGATATACCGTATATATTGCTCTATATAGGAGGCGTACTATGAAACGAGTTATCACCGTCCTGTTGGCGGTCCTGCTGGCTCTGTCGCTGGCGGCCTGCGGCAGCAGAGTCGAGACAAAGAAGCTGGCGGGCACCTGGACGTGTACGATCGATGTGACTGACCGCATGAACGCGGCGGCGGAGCAGGCGCTGGGTCTGTCCGCGGCGGACGGCGCGGCGAAGATGCCGCTGCAGCTGGTCCTCACCGTGACCGAGGACGGCGCCTATACCCTCCGCTACGACAGCGACGCCGCCCGCACGGCGCTGGATGCCTATGCCGCGGCGCTGCACCCGGCGGCGGTGGAGAGCGTCTATGCCGCCGCGGAGGAGCAGGGCCTCTCCCGTGAGGAATACGACGCGGCCATGGAGAAGGCCGGTATCACCATGGACGATATGGTGGCGGCCATTTTCGCCGGGGTGGACGAGGAGGAGCTGCTCTCCCTGCTCACCGGCCGCAGCGCCGCGCTCACCGGCTATTGCAGGGCGGAGAGCGGACAGCTGTATCTGGCGGATACCGCCGCCGACCTGACCGAGACGGCGGACTGCCTGAGCTATACCCTTTCCGATGGGACCATGACCTGGACCGACGCGCAGGGTGAGCTCAGCAGCCAGCTGACGGAGGAGGAGCAGGAGTTGCTCCGCGTGCCCCTGACTTGGACAAAACAGGAGGAGAGTAAATAAAAAAGAGCGCCCTGTGGTCGCTCTTTTCCTTTGCCTCATGTCTCAAAAATCCAGCTCCGTGCGGGTGCAGATCTCCTTGATCTTGGCCTGCAGGCGTTTCAGATCCTCGAAGGTCTCCGGCTTTTTCCGGGGGTCCCGCAGCAGGGCGGCGGGGTGATACAGCGCCATCATCAGGCAGCCATCCTTCTCGAAGAACTGGCCGTGCTCCTGGCTGATCTTAAAGTCCGGGCGGATGATCTCCATGGCGCTGACACGGCCCAGACACACGATGATCTTAGGCTGCATCAATGCCCGCTGCCGCTGGAGGTAGCCCTTGCAGGCGTCCTTCTCCGTGTTCATGGGGTCCCGGTTCTCCGGCGGGCGGCACTTAACGGAGTTGGTGATATACAGGCGGCTGCGGTCCAGCCCGATCATCTTCAGCATATCGTCCAGCAGTTTGCCGCCCCGGCCCACGAAGGGCTCGCCCTGCTTGTCCTCGTTAGCGCCGGGGGCTTCGCCGATGATCATGATCTCCGCATCCTCCCGGCCCACGCCGAAGACCACGTTGGTGCGCGTTTCCGCCAGTGTACAGGCGTGACAGTGCAGACATTCTTGCCGCAGGGCTTCCCACTCGGTCATAGTCGTTTCTCCTTTATCTCTCTGCGAACGGGCTTACTTTTCCAATCTGGACAGCAGCCACGCTTCAATGTTCTTCGTAATATCCGCAGTGTATGCCTTTTCGTTGAGTATCTCATGCCGCAGGCCCGGATACAGCTTCAGCGTGCAGTCCCGCATACCGGCAGCCCGGAAGGCGTCATAGGTCTGGCGCACGCCCTTGCCGCAACTGCCCACCGGGTCCTTGTCGCCAGCTACGAACAGCACCGGCATTTCCCTGTCCATCTGCCGCAGATGGCTCTGCCGCTGGTTAAAGCGTATGCCGTGCAGCATCTGGCGGAACAGGCCCACCGTGGCGTCCGCGCCGCAGAGGGGGTCGGCGATGTAGTCGTCCACGTTGCTCTCGTCGGCGGAGAGCCAGTCCACCTTCGTGCGGTTGGGGGCGAACAGCTTGTTGTAGCTGCCGAAGGCCAGCTCCGTCACCAGCTCGCTGGTGGCGTTCTCGCCGCTGACGGCGGCGATAGCATTGGCCAGCGCCAGCCCGCCGGTGATGGCTGCCCGGGGCTGCCAGCCGGTGCCCATGATGACCGCCGCCTTCACCGTGCCGGGATAGCGGATCAGGTATGTCCGGGTCAGGAAGGAGCCCATGCTGTGGCCCATGATGCACAGCGGCACATCAGGATAGCGCTGCTTCAGCCGCTGGTGCAGCACGTAGATGTCGTCCACCACCGTGTTCCAGGTGTTGCCTTCGCCGAAATAGACGGGCGTTCCGCCCTCCGGCAGCGACTTCCCGTGACCCAGATGGTCGTGTCCGGCCACAACGATGCCCTGTTCATTCAGGGCGCGGGCAAAGCCGTCGTACCGGGCGATATGCTCGGCCACGCCGTGACAGATCTGCAGTACAGCGCGGACGGCCACGCCCTCCGGCTCCCACAGCATCCCGTGGAGCTGGGTCTTGCCGTCGCTGGACAGAAACGTGAATTCACTCAAATTTGTCATGGTGTATCCGCTCCTTTCATGGTATAATTCTTATCATCATACAGTGTACCACAAAAATCCGGAAATGAAAAGAGGGTTCGCCATGTCGCAGTACATATTGGCGCTGGATCAGGGCACCACCAGCTCCCGCGCCATCGCCTTTGACCGGTCGGGGAATATCGCCGCCCTAAGCCAGCAGTCCCTACCCCAGCACTATCCCCAGGCGGGGTGGGTGGAGCACGACCCCCTGGAGATATGGGACACCCAGCGCCGCGCCGCGGCGGAGGTCATCGCCCGGCTGCCGGAGGGCAGCGTGGCGGGGATCGGCGTCACCAACCAGCGGGAGACGACGATCCTCTGGGATAAGGCCACCGGTGAACCGGTGTACAACGCCATCGTCTGGCAGTGCCGCCGGACGGCGGAGCTGTGCGAGGAGCTGAAGCGCCAGGGGCTGGAGGAGCGCATCCGCTCGGCCACGGGGCTGCTGATCGACGCCTACTTCTCCGGCAGCAAGATCCGCTGGATACTGGACAATGTGCCCGGCGTCCGCCGCCGGGCCGAACGGGGCGAGGTGCTGTTCGGTACCGTGGAGAGCTGGTTGATCTGGAAGCTCACCGGCCGGCATGTCACCGACTACGCCAACGCCAGCCGCACCATGCTTTTTGATATCCACCGCCTGGCCTGGGATGAGGAGCTGTGCGGCATTCTGGGGGTCCCTACGGCCATGCTGCCGCAGCCCGTGCCCAACAGCGCCGTCTACGGCACGGTGCAGCCCAGTATCCCGGGGCTGGAGTCCCTGGCGGGCGTCCCGGTCTGCGGCGCGGCGGGCGATCAGCAGTCCGCCCTGTTCGGCCAGACCTGCTTCGCTCCCGGCGAAGCCAAGAACACCTACGGCACCGGCGCGTTCCTGCTGATGAACACCGGTGAAAAGCCCGTCTTCTCCAAGAACGGCCTCGTCACCACCATCGCGTGGGGCCTGAACGGCAAGGTCGAATACGCGCTCGAAGGCTCCGTCTTCGTTGCGGGCGCCGCGATCCAGTGGCTGCGCGACGAGCTGAAGATCATCGAGTCCGCACCTGATTCCGAATACTATGCCGGCAAGGTCAAGGACACCAACGGATGCTATGTCGTCCCGGCGTTCACCGGCCTCGGCGCACCGCACTGGGATCAATACGCACGCGGCACTATCGTCGGCATCACCCGCGGCGTCAACAAGAACCACATCATCCGTGCAACAATGGAATCCCTCGCCTATCAGGTCAATGACATCCTTGTCGCCATGCAGGCCGATTCCGGCATCAAGCTGGCCGCGCTGAACGTTGACGGCGGCGCTTCTGCCAACAACCTGCTGATGCAGATGCAGTCCGATATTTCCGGCGCTCCGGTCCAGCGTCCGACCTGTGTCGAGACGACCGCGATGGGCGCTGCGTACCTGGCTGGTCTTGCCGTCGGCTACTGGGCCAGCAAGGAGGACGTCGTCCGCAACCGCGCCATTGACCGTGTATTCCATCCGGAGATCACCGCAGAAGAGCGCGCAGCCAAGGTAAAGGGCTGGAGCAAAGCTGTCAAGTGCTCCTACGGCTGGGCGAAGGACGAATAAAAATCGATTATTAGGAGAAGAAACGGAAAATAACCAAATATTGATGTATGACAGGGAGGAGTATTCATGTTCTTAAAGTACTTATGTGAGTTCCTTGGCACAATGATGCTGATCCTGCTCGGCGACGGCGTCGTTGCAAACGTGACCCTCAACAAGTCCGGCATGAAGGGCGCAGGCTCTATCCAGATCACCATTGCATGGGGCCTTGCAGTCATGGTTCCCGCGTTCATCTTCGGCAAAGCCTCCGGTGCGAGCTTCAACCCCGCGCTGACCATCGCGCTGGCAGCCGGCGGTATGTTCGACTGGGCGCTGGTTCCCGGCTACGTCATTGCGCAGATCCTCGGCGGTATCGTCGGCGGCGTTCTGGTCTACATTCTCTTCAAGGATCACTTTGACGCGACGGAAGATCCCGGCACCAAGCTCGGCGTCTTCTCCACCGGCCCCTCCATCCCCAATACTGTCCGCAACATCGTGCAGGAGGCCATTGCGACCTTCGTTCTGGTCTTCGCCATCTGCGGTCTAGGGCAGGTTCCGGAGCTCAACGACGGCGTTGGCAAGCTCCTGGTCTTCGGCATCATCGTGTCCATCGGTATGTCCCTCGGCGGTCTGACCGGCTATGCGCTGAACCCGGCACGTGACCTCGGCCCGCGTATCGCGCACGCCATTCTCCCCATCAAGGGCAAGGGCTCCAGCAACTTCAAGTACGGCCTGATCGTCCCCATCTTTGGGCCCATCATCGGTGGTCTTCTCGCCGTCCTGCTGTACAACGTCATCCCCTGGGCTGCTGCGTAAGTACTGCCCACGCATCTGAATATACTCTGCTCTAAGTGAATGTGTCGGGCAGTCCAACCCTCCCACCGGAAGGCTTATTTGGGCTGCCCGACTTTCTTTGGCAGATGAAGGAGGAATCTTTTTGTACGACATCATCATTATCGGCGCAGGCGTTACCGGCTGCGCGGTCGCGCGGTACCTGTCCCGCTATGAGGGACGGATGCTGGTGCTGGAAAAGGCAGAGGATGTGTGCTGCGGCACCTCCAAGGCCAACAGCGCCATTGTCCACGCAGGGTTCGACGCCGCGCACGGAAGCCTGATGGCAAAAATGAATCTCGAAGGCAATCTCATGATGCCGCAGCTTGCGAAGGATCTTGATTTTGCGTTCAAAATGAACGGCTCGCTTGTTGTGTGTATGTCCGAGGAGGACCTGCCGAAGCTGCGCGCGCTGTATGAAAACGGCGTAAAAAACGGCGTAAAGGAGCTGGAGATCGTAGACGCGAAGCGTCTGCACGAGCTGGAGCCGAACGTGTCGAAAAACGCCGTCGCTGCGCTCT
>ERZ1106951.4119-NODE-4119-length-9942-cov-2.905533_pt1 | contig 9942 bp, 10 predicted proteins | sample MGYA00403676_ERZ1106951 | MGnify/ENA primary metagenome ERZ1106951 (study PRJEB35170, sample SAMEA104062398) | human gut metagenome | biome: human gut; feature: human-associated habitat; material: faeces | place: Denmark | collected 2012-04-23 ...
TTTGCGATCGCAATGGGCAAAAAGGATCATGCAATCTTTTTGGATACGGCAGATCTTTCTTATGAATATGCTCCGGTTCAACTGGACGGTGCGAAGATTGTGATCGCATGCAGTAATAAAAAGCGTGGACTGGGCGATTCGAAGTACAATGAACGCCGTGAGGAGTGTGAGACGGCACTGGCAGAGATTCAAAAGGAGATGCCGATCCAGACGCTCGGCGATCTGACGGAGTTTGAACAGGTGAAGTCAGCGATCAAGGATGATGTCAGACGCAAGAGAGCAAAGCATGCTGTTTATGAGAATCAGCGTACGATCAAGGCAGTGAAAGCGTTGCAGGAAAATAACATTGAACTGTTCGGACAATTGATGAACGCTTCTCACGTATCTTTGCGTGATGATTATGAGGTGACAGGAAAAGAGTTAGATACGCTTGTGGAACAGGCTTGGAAAGTAGATGGTGTCATCGGTTCTCGTATGACCGGAGCAGGATTTGGCGGATGTACAGTGAGTATTGTGAAAGATGAGGCGGTTGATGCATTTATTGCACAGGTAGGCAAGGCATATAAGGATAAGATCGGATATGCGGCAGATTTTTATGTCGTTGAGATTGGATCCGGTCCATGTCATTTATAGGATGAGATTTTCGAAAAGAAACTCTGGTGCAGAAAGGGAGGGATACGAATGAGCGATATTGAGACAGCAAAGACAACGGAGCAGATGGGTTTAGATGAACAGGACTTAAGACGCTTACTTAATATGTCCGAATGTGCGATGTTTGTGGCAAAGCCGGGATCGCAGATTGAGCTTATGTATGCGAATGAACGCTTTTATTCATTAATGCAGTGCACAAGAGAAGAGTTTTCAGAAATATATCATGGAAGTGTTATGGAAATGATCCTTCCGGAAGACCGTCAAAAGATACGAAATTTGATCGCCAGACAGACGGCTGTGGGGGGCAAGATTCAGTTAGAACACCGTGCGCGGCGCAAAGACGGAGCAGTGATCTGGGTGTCTGTTTCAGCGCATCCGGCAGATATGAAAGGGCAGAGGGTTTATTTTGCCTCGTGTTTGGACATTACACAGTCGAGACGCAATCTGTTAGAAGCGTATGAGGCAAAACGAGATGCAGAGCTGATCTCCAATAGTATTCCGGGTGGTGTGATCAAGCTGCGCATGACAGATTTTAAGCTGTTGTATGCAAATGATGGATTTTATCGACTGGCTGGATATTCCAAGGAAGAATATCAGATTAATTTTGGAGACTATTGTGACCGTGTGTTGTATCCTGCAGATGCGGAAATGGTCAAAAGACAGGTCAAGGCTTCTGTAGAAAATCGTGGTTTGGTCGGCTTTGAGTATCGGATCATCTCCAAAACAGGAGATGTCTGCTGGTCTTATGTCAATGGATGTCGTATTGATGATGATAACGGAGAACCGGTATATCTATGCATCATTATGGATATTACAAAGCGCAAACAGTTAGAAAAGCAGTTTGAGGAAGTTGCTGAGCGTTCGGACATTATTGCAAAATTCATGCGTGAGACGACTTGGACCTATGATATTGCGACGCGTGTACTTAGTCGTGGCGGCAATTTAGATGAAACATATTCTAACGAGAGTATTTTAGAGGGGCAGTTTAACGAAAGTCAGTTAGGAGAATTTTTACACCCGGATGACGTGGAGCGTTTTCGTCAGGCGCTTAAGAGGCGTGAAGAGGAACTGGGCGGTCATCGCGGTGTTTATCGCATGAAGGACAACCATGGAGAATATCGTCATATGGAAGTGGCGAGTGTCTCGGTGGGAGATGGTGTGAGTGATAAGCCGGTGAAAGTATATGGGATCACTCGTGTGCTGGATAATGCACTGGCAGATTCTGCGGAAGCAGAGATCGCGGCAGCATCGAACAACACGAAACTCAGTACGAAATTAATGCGGATCGCTAAGTCTAGTCAGGCAAAGTTTGAAGATACTTTGACGGGAATGATTCCGTATGCAAAGTTTTTGGACAAGGCAAGAGAAATGTTGGCAGAACGAACGGATGACAAGCGCTATGCGTTGATGTGCGCTGATATTGATGAATTTCGCAAGTTTAGTCATCATTATGGCTTTTCCATTAGTAATGAAATCCTGTTGAAATTTTCCAGGGTGCTTCAAAAGTTTGTGGAGCGAGGTGGCCTGTGCGCCAGAGTAGACGGAGATTATTTTGTTGCTATTTTCCCTTACCAGGATCATAAGACCCTGCTAAAAAAATTGTCTCGAATGATGCACTATCAGGATGAGATTACGAATGGGGAGAACCAGATCGGGTTTGATACAACGAATGGCTTGTATCTGGTTGAGCCGACGGATAATGAGCTTGGTGATATGTTGGAGAAAGCAGATCTTGCACGAAGAAGTATCAAAGGGATCAAAGGTAACCATTATGCGATTTATACCGATGATCTTCAGCAAGAACGTTTCCGAGAGGAACGGATCATTCAGGAAATACTCGATGCTATGGAAAAGCAGACAGTTGAAATATGCTATTTGCCGCGTATTCAGGGAGATAAAGAGAACGTTGTAGGCTGTACAGCGGTTGCACGGATTCAGATGCAGGATGGACAGTATTTAGAAACGGATGGCATTTTGCATTATATCGAACGTGGAGGAAGGTTGGATAAATTTTCTTATTTCCTGTTGAATCAGGTGTGCTGCAGCTTCGGCGCCAGAAAGGCAAAGGGGTTGAAAACGGTTCCGCTTGCTATTCAAATGACGGCAAGTCAGTTGTCGGCACGAAATGCTTTGTCCATGATCGAAAATATTGTGGAAGTGCAAAATAAAATGGATCCGTCGGACTTGATCATAGAAGTGCACGAACGTTATTTTGCGGATATGACCAGTGCGCTGCAGGTGGCATTGGAGCAGCTTTGCAAGAGAGGATATCAGATCGTGATCAGTCGATTTGCATCTCATCACACGGCATTGCATTCTCTGCGCACGATCCCGGTCAAAGGGATCAAGTTCCATGCAGAGTGTTTTACGGGTGGCAAGAATGGCGAGCGTGAGAAGACGATCCTTAAAAACATTGTTATCATGGCAAAAGAGCTTGGGATGACCGTTTATTGTGGTGGCATCCACACCAAGCTTCAAGAGGAATACGCACGCGAAATTGGCTGCGATATGTTGGAAGGTGAGATCTTCTATGGAGCAATGCGTAATAATGTGTTTGAAAAGTGCTTCCTACAGTAGTAGAAGACACCTGCCGGATGCAGTGGCAGATTAAAAATACCCTGCGAGTCTTGACACATCAGGGGAAATGACGGTATATTTTTGGGTGGGCTATATTGAAACGTACTTTCGAAATTCTTCGTTTAGAAGATTCCGAGAGCACATTGTACAGAAATGGAGGAAAGCAGAACAATGAAAGAGCAGTTACGTAAATTTGGAACATTGATCCTGATCTTGGCGTTATGTTTAACTTCGATAGGAACAACAAAGGTGCAGGCAGCGTCTAAACCATCCAGACCGAGTGTGTCTTTGGTGAAACGGTCTAAGACACAGGCAAAGATTAAGATAAAGAAGAGAGGCAAAGCAACCGGGTATCAGATTGCAGTCAAGACGTCCAAAAAGGCGAGATACCGTATTGTCATGCCGACAAAGAAGCGCACGGTTGTGCTTCGCAAGCTTAAAGCATCGAAAGTGTATTATGTGAAGGTGCGTGCATTCCGTACCAAAGGTTATCGCATCGTGCATGGTAAATTTTCAAAGCCGATCAAGATTGGCAAATACAAAAAGACGGTGAAAAAGCCAAAGCCAAAGGCAACAGCAACGCCGGAGCCGACAGTGACACCGGAAGCGACGCAGATACCGGAGCCGACAGTGACGCCGAGTGAAACACCTTCAGATGCGCCTGCACCGTCATCGACGCCGAGTGAAGCACCTTCAGATGCGCCTGCACCGTCAGCGACGGCAGCACAGTAGGACGGGCAGGACTATAGCAGCTTATTCAAGCAGGCTGTCACATTACACTTATCAACAATATACGCATACGAGCTGTGTGCAGAAATGAGGAAATATGTTAGACATTAAATTTTTAAGAGAAAATCCAGATGTGGTAAAGCAAAACATCAAAAACAAATTCCAGGATGACAAGCTTCCGTTGGTAGACGAGGTCATTGCATTAGATGCTGAGGCGCGCAAGACACAGCAGGAAGCAGATGAGCTTCGTGCCTCCCGCAAAAAGATTTCTAAGGAAATCGGCGCTTTGATGGGACAGGGCAAGAAAGAAGAGGCAGAGGCAAAGAAGCAGGAAGTAAACAAAAATGCAGCTCGTCTTGAGGAGCTTGCAGCAAAGGAGAAAGAACTCCAAGCAAAAGTTCGTGAGATCATGCTTGTCATTCCAAATATTATTGATCCAAGTGTTCCGATTGGTAAAGATGACAGCGAAAATGTTGAGATTAAACGCTATGGTGAGCCGGTAGTGCCGGATTACGAGATTCCGTATCATGCACAGATCATGGAGAGTTTTGATGGATTAGACATTGATGCTGCCGGTAAAGTGGCAGGAAATGGTTTCTATTATCTGATGGGTGACATTGCCAGACTGCATTCTGCTGTACTTGCCTATGCAAGAGATTTCATGATCGATCGTGGTTTCACTTACTGCATTCCGCCATACATGATCCGAAGCAATGTCGTGACCGGTGTTATGAGTTTTGCGGAAATGGATGCGATGATGTACAAGATCGAGGGCGAAGATCTGTTCCTGATCGGTACAAGTGAGCATTCTATGATCGGTAAATTTATTGATACGATCACCGATGAAAAGGATCTGCCAAAGACATTGACCAGTTATTCCCCATGCTTCCGTAAGGAAAAGGGTGCTCACGGCATCGAGGAGCGTGGCGTGTATCGAATCCATCAGTTCGAGAAACAGGAAATGATCGTAGTTTGTAAGCCGGAAGAAAGTCCGGTTTGGTTTGATAAGTTGTGGCAGAATACGGTAGATCTGTTCCGTACGCTGGATATTCCGGTCCGTACGCTGGAGTGCTGCTCCGGAGATCTTGCAGATCTGAAAGTAAAATCCATCGACGTTGAGGCTTGGTCTCCACGTCAGAAGAAGTATTTTGAGGTAGGAAGCTGCTCCAATTTGGGAGACGCACAGGCAAGACGTTTGCAGATCCGTGTCCGTAAGGAAGACGGCAGCAAATATTTTGCACATACGCTGAATAATACAGTGGTTGCACCACCTCGTATGTTGATCGCCTTTTTGGAGAACAATTTGCAGGAAGACGGAAGCGTACGTATTCCGGAAGCTCTGCGTCCGTATATGGGTGGCAAAGAAGCTCTGGAAGTAAAGAAGAAATAATGGCACGTGGGAGACTTGCGTGAAATAACAGTATAAAAAGGCCCTCTTTTGGTAGAAGGCGGACTGTATGTCCGAGCTTCTGATCAAAAGAGGGTCTTTTCGTAGAGAGCAGAATTAACTGATCACTTTTAACATATCATCAATATAGTGTGTATATTTTTCAAATTCTCCGGCGTAGATCGTATGTAACAGATCATCGGTTGCGCGCATTGCATGTGCGATCGTGCCAACGCTCAAAATGCCCTGCTCCATTGCATCAGCAAATTCATCCATGTCCAGTACTTCAACTTGACCATCCGGATATACGTCAATGAGCAGGTCGTTAAAGGTGTAAATATTTTCCTTTTCATCATAATGTGTCTCTATAATGTCACAATACCAATATACCATTTGTCCGGCATTGTCAAAAACCTTGCTCACCTTAATCCCTTTATCTATAAAATAAGCGGAAACACCACGGGAAATATCGCGTCGTGGTTTCAAAACATTCCAACTGGTAATAATAAGGTTAGGCTCTAAGGCTAAGATCATATCATCTTTTAATTCGATGTTTTCGTCGGGGATAAAGCGACGTCGAAATAATCGTGGTCGGCTCATGAAGCAACTCCTTTCAGCGGCTTATTTTTATTTGATAGCAAAACGCTGGTTTTGCTCTTTTTCTTCTTGTGGAATAATTATAGTCTAGGGAAGTTGGCTTGTAAAGGACTTTCTAGCTTATCGAATTAAATTATTTGCGGGATGATCGGAGGGGAAAAGGAGTTAGCAGATCGCTTGATACTACACGAGATTTTTTGCGCTCTTTGGTGGACTTTTTCAGAAGAATAAATTATAATAGCATAATGAGAGGTTATTAAAAAATGAGTAAGAAAGAGAAGAAAATTTTGCGTAGTTTTATGATGATCACGCAGATCAGTATTACAATGCTCGTGCCGATCTTTATTAGCGGTTGGCTGGGCACTTGGCTGAATCGTCTGTTTGGTACACAGATCATATTTCCGTTCATGTTGTTGTTAGGAATCGGGGCTGCGTTCAAAAATGTATATATATTAACCAAGTCCTTTTATGAGGCTGACATGAAGAAAGAGCATGAGCAGCTTGACTACATGAAAGGACTCACCGAGAAGCGGGAGGAAGCAGCGGGAGAGCATGAAACAGGTAAAACAGGTACTAAAGGAATTGATGATTAGTTCTATTCTGTGGACAGCCATTGTTACGCTGCTTTTTGTAATTATCAGTCGAGGCAGAGTTTCGATGTTATTTGGAGGGCTGTTTGGTGGTGCGGCGGCATTAGTTCTTTTGTGGCATATGTTTCGCCACCTGGACATTGCGCTTGATATGGATCCGGCGCATGCATCCAGACATGCGCAGCTTGCATCGCTGCAGAGATTGGTGATCATGGCGGTTACGCTGGCGGTATGCATGATATTTTATGAATATGTACATCCGATTCCGGCGATACTGACGTTGTTTGGAGTCAAGGTCAGTGCATTATCGTATCCGAAAATGCACCCGCATTATGAAAAATTATTTAAAAAATAGATATGTATTGCAGATATTCTGTTGTTTTATTTTATAGGAGATTGCGGTTGTGCGGTGCAATGTATCGTGAAACGTTGATTTTCGCTTTGTAATGAAATGGTAAACAAGAGATATTTGCCTGTATATATAATTTATTCTATAGAAAGGGAAGGTGAGAATGTGGGAAGTGGCGTCTTTTGTATGCCGTTTGATTCCTTTGCAAACAATGTGTTTTTGGCAAAGGGAAATGAGCAGCAGGTAGACTTTTTTATCCATGGATATACGAAATTCAAGTTTTTCGGTTCAGATGTGTATCTGACTACGACGCATATATCCATGATCATTGTAATCGCTGCACTGCTTATTTTTGCTGTTTTTGCAAATCGTGCGATTCGTAAGGCGACTCCGGATCAGGTGCCGGGACCGTTTCTAAATGTGGTCGAGCTGATCGTAGAATCGCTGGATGGTATGGTGGCGGGCTCCATGGGAGAGAGTAAGGCACCAAAGTTTCGTAACTATGTCAGCGCTTTGTTTTTATTTATTTTGGCGTGCAACTTGTCCGGTTTGCTAGGGCTACGACCGCCGACAGCAGATTACGGTGTCACATTTCCGTTGGCGATCATTACTTGGGTGATGATTCAATACAACGGTTTTAAGTACCAGAAATTCGGTAAGATTAAGGGATTGTTTGAACCGATCTTTCTGTTCTTTCCAATGAACTTGATCAGTGAATTTTCCACACCGGTTTCTATGTCTCTCCGTTTGTTCGGTAATATTTTATCCGGAACGGTTATGACGGGATTGATCTACGGATTATTGCCAAAGGTTTTGACATTAATCTGGCCGGCTGCATTGCACATTTATTTGGATGTATTTTCCGGTGCGATTCAGACGTATGTATTTTGTATGTTGACAATGTGCTTTGTCTCGGATGCGATTGGGGATCAGGCATAAACAAAAAAGTGAAGAAGTGCGGATAAGCACTTTAGAAATGGAGGATTATTATGAATATTGATAACGATGGATTGGTTTTGATGGGTTCTGCTATTGGTGCAGGTCTTGCGGTTATTGCCGGTATCGGACCTGGTGTAGGACAGGGTATTGCTGCCGGTTACGGTGCTTCTGCAGTAGGACGTAATCCGGGTGCGAAAGGTGACGTTATGTCAACAATGCTTCTTGGACAGGCAGTAGCAGAGACAACAGGTTTGTATGGTCTGGTAGTTGCTTTGATCCTGTTATTCGCGAACCCACTTTACGCAAAGCTTCATTAATCAATGCAAGTGCCGGCAGCCGGTACTATTTTTCAATGGAAAAATGACCGGAAGATGGCGTAAGCATTTGGTGGAAGACTCTAGCGGAAAGGAGGCACTAACGTGAGCGGAGTAATTCAGGTTGCACTGAGCAGTGGACTGGGCGATTATATTTTTGGTTTAGATCCACAGTTATTAGTAGACTCAGCGATTACCATATTAGCAATGTTTTTTGTATTTTTGCTTCTGTCCTATCTGTTGTTTAATCCGGCGAGAAATCTGATGGAGAAGCGGCAGGAAGGCATTCGTGAGCAGATGGAAACGGCAGTGCGCGAGAAGCAGGATGCAATTCAATTCAAAGCAGAATATGATGAAAAAATAAAAAATGTGCAAAAAGAGACGGATGAGATCCTGAGCGAAGCGCGTAAAAAGGCACTCAAGAAAGAAAGTGTCATGTTAGAAGAAGCGAGGGAAGAAGCCGCACAGATCGTTGCCCGTGCAAATCGAGAAGTTGAACTGGAGAAGAGCAAGGTCAAGGATGAAATGAAACAGGAAATCATTAATGTCGCAACGGCAATGGCTGGTAAAATCGTTGCATCTTCTTTGGACGAAAGCAAACAGTCACAGTTGCTTGCAGACACTTTGGAAGAGATGGGTGATGAGACATGGCTAAGTTAGTATCAAAGACATACGGCGAAGCCTTGTTTGAGGTTGCCGTGGAAGAGGGAACGATTGATTCCACTCTGGAGGAAGTGCAGATCGTGCTTGATGTGATCGAAGCGAATGAGCAGTACATCAAGCTGCTGACACATCCAAAGCTTCCGGTTGAGCAGAAAGTCTCACTGGTAGAGCAGGTGTTTGCTGGCAAAGCATCCGATACGCTGACAGGATTCATGGTCACTATCGTTGAAAAAGGACGTTTTTCGGAAATCGAAAAGATTTTGACGTATTTCATTGATAAGGTTCGTGAATACAAAAAGATCGGCGTGGCATATGTGATATCGGCTGTCGAACTGTCTAAGGATGAGAAGCAGGAGATCGTGCAGAAATTATTGAACACGACATCTTATGTGGAGTTCATCATGAACTATTCTGTGGATGCATCCCTGATCGGTGGCGTGGTGATCCGTATCGGAGACAGAGTGGTAGACAGCAGTATCAGATCAAAGCTGAATCGAATGGCAAAAGAGTTGTCGCAGGTTCAGTTGACGAATTAGAATAAACAGAAAGAAGGTGCGAGTGTATCATGAATTTGAGACCTGAGGAAATCAGCTCAGTCATTAAAGAGCAGATTAAAAACTACAGTACCAAATTTGAAGTAGCAGATATAGGTACTGTAATACAGGTTGCCGACGGAATTGCCCGTATTCATGGCTTAGAGAAAGCGATGCAGGGTGAACTGTTGGAATTTCCTAATGAGATATATGGCATGGTATTGAACTTGGAAGAAGATAACGTAGGTGCGGTTCTTTTGGGTGACCATAAAAACATCAATGAAGGCGACACCGTAAAGACGACAGGTCATGTTGTTGAGGTGCCGGTTGGAGATGCCATGCTCGGACGTGTAGTGAATGCGCTGGGACAGCCGATTGATGGCAAAGGACCGATCAAAACCGATAAGTCCAGACAGATCGAGCGTGTGGCATCCGGTGTTATCGCACGTAAATCCGTAGACACACCGCTTCAGACAGGTATTAAGGCGATTGACTCCATGGTACCGATCGGAAGAGGACAGCGTGAGTTGATCATTGGTGACCGCCAGACCGGTAAAACCGCGATCGCGATCGACACGATCATTAATCAGAAAGGACAGGGCGTAAAATGTAT
>ERZ1106951.4120-NODE-4120-length-9941-cov-6.064435_pt1 | contig 9941 bp, 10 predicted proteins | sample MGYA00403676_ERZ1106951 | MGnify/ENA primary metagenome ERZ1106951 (study PRJEB35170, sample SAMEA104062398) | human gut metagenome | biome: human gut; feature: human-associated habitat; material: faeces | place: Denmark | collected 2012-04-23 ...
AAGGGTTGAACTGTATCTTGGTGAGAGAATGTCACGGTGATAAAGAAAGATAGGCAGGAAAATCCCAAACAGGGTACAGTTGTACCTTGATGAGAAAAAATAGAAGAAAGCCTGACAAATTTTAACGAACCCATGAACATAATGAAAATGTTTGACTAAATAAAAAGATGGATGATAATATAAGTCGTACTATTGATAGTAAACTGTGTAAGAGCACAGATGGGGAGAAAGGTATATTTTAGATAATAATTGAATATGGGGGAAAAGAACATGAACAAAAAGCTTATTACAGTTATTTTGTTTCTGGCAGCAATTACATTGTCAGCATGTAATAAAGAAAAGAATGCCGGGTATTCTGCTTCGTATGAAACCATACAGGCTGGGCAGAGTGAGGATGTCAATTATCAGCTTATTAAGCAGAATGTTATTTATAAGGACGCAGATAGTAAGAATGTCGTTAAATACAATAAGATTTCAGGGGAAAAAGTATTAGATAACATTACGGATGAGAATGAAGTAATTCTCAATCTGGCTGTGTCAGGGCAGGATAAAATTTTTGTTATAGTCAGAAATAATCTCGAAAACACGACAATGGTTAAGGTTTATGATATCTTTGGAAAATATATTTCACAGACTGAGCTTGCCATGCCGGATGACAATTCAGATGTTTACGCTATGGCTGCAGACAGCAGAGATAACATATATATTGCTTCACAGGGCAGTCTGTATGTTTACTCAGAAGCAGGGGAGCTTAAGCAGGAGTATAATGTAAATGAAATTATTACGAATGTGTTCGTAGTACCGGAGAATAAAGTATATTTTTCAACATTTTCAGGTAAAGAAAAGAATTTATATGTGATTTTGGAGAACGGTAAGGATACAGAGAAGGTAAAAAGCTTCCCGCAGCAGGTTAAGCTTTTAAATTGTTATAATAATATTTTTTATGTGGAAAACGGAAAACTGAACTGTTATGTTAACGACAGTGATAATCAGACGGTTATTGATTTAGCGGATTATGATTTGATTGGAATAAATCTCTGTTCGGTAGAAAAGCTTAATGATAGCTCTTATATATTTGTAAATGAAGGTGAAAATGGAATTGAGATAGTAAGCCTTACAAAGAAGGCAGATAATGAGGCTGAAGTAAAAAAACAGGAGTTATGTATTGCAACGCTGACAACAAGCAGTAAATATGCCGGTTATGTTTCTTCTTTTAATAAATCTAATAAGGAGTACATTATTAAAGCCGGTAAATACAGTGATGACAGTGATACAAGACAGAATCAGATAAATGCTTCGCTTGCGGGTACGGATGCACCGGATATAGTGGAGGTTTTATCAGGTGCAAGCAAGGACACATTGAAGGAATATGTAAGCAAGGGCTATCTTGAAGGTATAAATTCGTACATAGAAAAGAGCGATAAAGTTGATTTGACCGGAATTATTGAGCGGGTTGTGGAGGATTTTACGATTGATGGAAATTTATATACATTTCCTACGGATTTTTCATTCTATACTCTGGCTGTGCCTGCAGATTCAATAGGGGACACTGAATCCTGGACCATAGAAGAATTCTTAGATTACTGTGAACAAAATCCGCAGCTTTATATTGAGCCGGGCTGGACTGCAGAAGATTCCAAAAAATGTATTATGGATATGGCAATGCTGAATGGAATATATGGTTTTGTTGATTTTGATGAGGGAACCGCCGATTTTGATAATGAACGCTTCAGAGATATATTAAACAGAATTAATGCACTCAATATCACACCGGTAACCTTAAGCGGGGAAGAGAGGAGTGCAGCAGGGGATAACGTAGTATGGAGAAAATACATATATTCTGCACGCGATTTTGAGAAGCTTGAATGGCAGAACGGAGGCGGAAGGCAGTTAAAGCTTATAGGTTTTCCGAGTGGAAATGAAAGAGTAAGTGCAGGTATAATGTCTTATGGAAGCCTTGTTGCGATAACGGCTGCTTCTGAATATAAGGATGCTGCATGGGAATTTCTTGAGGCAGTACTGTCGAGGGCATTTATAGAGAGCGAGAGTGGGCAGTTCGTTACCGGAAAGGAAGCATTGGAGGCAACGCTTGCTAAGGAGGTTGAGACAGAGTACCTTAAGGATTCTGATGGAAATTATGTACTGGATGAGAATGGAGATAAAATAGCGGATGTGACATACGTTAATGGAAGACCTGTAGAGCCAATGACAACCGGGCAGGTAGACGAGGTCAGGACTGCTATAAAAAATGCAGTGTTTTATAATGATCTGGAGCGTGACTGTATAGCGATTGTATGCGAGGAAGCGGGAATGCTTATTGAGAATAATAGAACTATAGATGAGACCATAAATATAATCCAGAACAGAGTGCAGCTCATGCTGGATGAGAAATGAGGATTAATATTAGAAAGAACATTAGCATTATTATTTTTGCATGTGTTCTGATTTGTGGCTGTCACAGGGCAGATGGACAATTGCAGGAAGCGGTGATCGATGAAACAACACCCCAGGTTGATAGTTTTATTTCTCCAGAGCTGGTCTGGCTGGATAATTCCAGAGATTTGTACAGTGCAGTATATGAGATGAATGACGGAAAAGTCAGTGTTAAAAAATGAGAGAATGGTATAGCAGCTTACGTATCAGAAATGAGCATAGCCGGAAAGAGCGATAACTTATAACATTGTTTATCATTTTTTAATTGCAAATATCCCCCATATCATATATAATGATATAAGTTTTAGCCGGTTCACACAAAATATTTCCGGTCAAGGAGGAAAAAATGGTATTATTAGAGTCAGCAGCAGGCGGAGCTTCATCAATCCTTTTATTAGTAGGATATATTATTTTCTTCGTTGTACTTATGTACTTTATCGCAATCCGTCCACAGAAGAAGCAGCAGAAGCAGCTCAATGAGACACTTGCCTCAATGGAGGTTGGCGACAGCGTTCTCACAACAAGCGGTTTCTATGGAGTTGTTCTCGATATCACAGATGACGTTGTAATCGTAGAGTTCGGTAACAACAAGAACTGCCGTATCCCTATGCAGAAGACAGCTATCGTACAGGTTGAGAAGCCGGAGAAGTAATATCGGCGGTGTAAACATACATTTTTGAGTATGAATGCTGAATATGTACCCTCTTTGCCGGGCAGACCGGTAAGGAGGGTGTTTTTTTGGAAATGTTAGATAAGAACCTATCGAATGCATTATTTCTTGATAGGGAATGGCAGAAATTCGAGCTTGAGCTGCATGCCCAGTCCGGCTGCAAGTTTTTTCATCATTGCTAAGCTGGGATTTCTTGTTCCGTGTTCAATTCGGCTGATATCTGCCTGTGTTATTCCTGTCCTATCTGATAATTCTTTTTGCGTGATATTCTGGCTTGCTCTAGCATCAATCATAGCTTGAATTATGTCATATTCAGGCTGTAATTCATCATATTCTCTTTTTACTTCTGAATCGGACAGCGCCTTTTTTTTATATTCATTATACTTGCTCATTTTTATGCCTCCGTTCATAGTCATCTTTATATTTCCTGGCTAATTCGATTTGGTTTTTGGGTGTTTTTCTGGTCTTTTTGGTGAAACCATTTGTAAGTACTGCTGTATTCCCCACGTAGAAAAAATATAAAATTCTGGTTATGTCAGAGCTCTGTTTTGCCCGCAGCTCAAAGATGCCATCTTTAATATGTTCCGAGAATGGCATTCTAAGCTTAGTTCCATTAGTTTCCAGCAGATCAATGGTTCTAAGTGTTTTTGCCAGTAGCTTTGGCTCTAATGTGTCTAAGTATTCTTGTACAGGACATGAACCTTCTTCTGTATCGTAAAACTCAATATCTATCATATGTTCTCCTTTATATTTTATGTTGTATACGACATATTGTCAACAGGCTATATGTAAAAATCGGGAAAAATTCCGTCATTTACAGATGAAATAATAGCATCAAGCTCTTTTTTAACATTTTCTATTCCTGTTTTACTTTTCATCCAATTAGTGCGTCTGGTAATATTATCATCTGCTGTATGAGGTATTATTTTAATTTGTTCAGGAAATAAATAGTTGGCAATAGCAAGACTTCTTCTCATGTGATATGTTGTTGTAATTAGTAGAATCTTTTTGATATTATTTAATCCACAAGCTCGTTGTAGCTTAGTTAATGAAAATAAAATATTTTCAATGGTATTTAGTGAATCGTTTTCTATTATAATATTGTCTTTTGTTATACCTAGCTTTAAAGCTATATTGTACATATGCTCAGCTTCGCTCATTGTACCCTCTGTAAATTCATGAGCACAACCGCTGCTTAGCAAAAGTCTGGAACAGCGTCCGTTCATGTATTCTTTAACTGCGGTAGAGACAAGAGCTTGTACTGAATTTAAATCACCTAAAACAATTATACAATCAACAATTTCTCCAGTATCTTTCAGACCTTCAAAGAGAGCTCGGTCTATTATTTTTTCAGTAATTCTTTTATTTTTGAGTTCGGAAATTAATAATCTGCTATTGCCTGAGATATCAGTATCGTCTTGACTTGATGAATTTTTCGCTGTATTACATTCCGATTTTATTTTATAATCTAGTAATCTTAGAAAATATTCAGGAATTCTTCTATTTCCCATTTCCCAGTCAGTAATTGTCGGGTATGGTATGTCATATTTTTTGCAAATTCTTTTCTATTTAAGCCTTCTTCTTTTCTTAATTCAATTAGAAGGTACATCTTTTCATCTTTTTCCATTTGAACCGCCTTAATGTCAAATAATTAATTATGCAATGCATATATCTATATTATACATTTATGCAATGCATAATTCGATAATCTTTTATTTATTTAAAAAAATAATTTTGCATAAAAAAAGTACATAAGCCTTGATGTATTTTAATCAAATATATGTTATAATCGTAACTTGAAAATAAAAATAACTTGATGTACCATAATTAGAAAAGCAAAATAGACAGCCGGATACATAAGCGCGGCAGTGATTTGGAGGTATGTTATGGAATTTAATGTTACACTTATTCCCGGAGACGGAATCGGACCTGAGATTGTGCGTGAGGCAAGAAAGGTTCTTGACAGGGTGGCAGAAAAATATGGACACAGATTTACATATAAGGAAGTGCTTATGGGTGGCTGTTCAATAGATGCGTACGGAGTTCCGCTCACGGATGAGGCACTTGCCACAGCGAAGGCTTCGGATGCCGTTCTTCTTGGAGCGGTTGGCGGAAGAGTGGGAGTGGACAGCTGGTATGAGCTTCCTCCTAACAAGAGGCCTGAGGCAGGACTTCTTGCAATCAGGAAGGGACTTGAGCTATTTGCCAATTTAAGACCTGCATACCTGTACAGCGAGCTTAAGGGTGCATGTCCTCTCAAGGAGGAGGTTGCTGATAAGGGCTTTGATATGATTATCGTCAGAGAGCTCACAGGTGGTCTCTATTTCGGAGAGAGAAACACCAAGGAAGTTAATGGTGTTGTGACGGCGGTGGATACACTCAAGTATGATGAGAATGAGATAAGAAGAATTGCAATCAAGGCATTCGAGATTGCGATGAAGAGAAATAAGCGTATTATCAGTGTTGACAAGGCTAACGTCCTTGACACATCGAGACTCTGGAGAAAGATTGTTGCCGAGGTTTCTAAGGATTATCCTGAGGTTAAGGTTGAGGATATGCTTGTCGACAACTGTGCAATGCAGCTTGTGAAGGATCCGGCGCAGTTCGATGTGGTTCTCACGGAGAATATGTTCGGCGATATTCTTTCGGATGAGGCGAGCATGATAACAGGCTCCATCGGAATGTTATCATCGGCGAGCCTTGGAGCGGGCAGGCTTGGTCTTTATGAGCCTAGTCATGGTGCAGCTCCGGACATAGCAGGACAGGATAAGGCAAACCCTATTGCGACAATCCTCTCAGCGGCTATGATGCTGCGCTACTCATTCGATCTTGACAAGGAAGCGGCTGCAGTTGAGGCTGCGGTCAAGAGCGTTATCTCGGAGGGCTACAGGACAGTCGATATCATGGCGGATGGAATGAAGCAGGTAAGTACTACACAGATGGGTGATTTGATTGCCGAAAGAGTATAATGCGGAAAATATAAGGCTGTTATTGTTGTATGCTGCTGTGAGGCAGTATTGCAATTAGTATAGAATTTATGTGAGTGATAGTTTTGAAAGATAAAAATAGTATTTTATATCTATATTTTAAAAATTCAGTAGATTAAAGTCTGAAAGTGTGCTATAATAAATCAATCTTTTATCTGTAGTGCAGATAATAGTTATCTATTTTTACACATGCAATTTGTTTCAGAGCGAAAATGAATTGCTTTTATGGCAGATTAGAAGTCACGTTCGTGAATTTCTTATTATTTCTTCGTAACAGATCGCTCAGAAAAGAGGATTAGTATATTATGAGAAGTGATGCAGTTTTCAAGGGAACACAGCAGGCTCCACATCGTTCCCTGTTTAATGCGCTGGGACTTACAGAGGAGGAGATGAACAGACCGCTTATCGGTATTGTAAGCTCCTACAATGAGATTGTTCCGGGTCATATGAATATTGATAAATTGGTCGAGGCTGTGAAGCTCGGTGTTGCAATGGCTGGCGGTACACCTAGAGTGTTTCCGGCTATCGCAGTGTGCGATGGTATTGCGATGGGACATACAGGAATGAAGTACTCACTTGTTACCAGAGATTTGATTGCGGATTCTACAGAGTGTATGGCGCTTGCACATCAGTTCGACGGACTTGTAATGCTTCCTAACTGTGATAAGAATGTTCCGGGTCTTTTAATGGCAGCGGCGAGAGTTAATATTCCTACAATTTTTGTCAGCGGCGGACCGATGCTTGCAGGTAAGGTTGCAGGCTGCAAGACCAGCCTTTCGAGCATGTTCGAGGCGGTAGGTGCTTATGCTGCAGGTAAGATTACCGAGGAGCAGCTTAAGGAGTATGAGGCAAAGACCTGTCCTACATGTGGCTCATGCTCAGGCATGTACACAGCCAACTCCATGAACTGCCTTACAGAGGCACTTGGAATGGGACTTCGCGGCAACGGAACGATTCCTGCTGTATATTCGGAGAGAATCAAGCTTGCAAAGCATGCGGGAATGCAGATTATGGAGCTTGTAAAGAAGGATATCAAGCCGAGAGATATCATGACGGAGAAGGCATTTATGAATGCACTCACGGTTGACATGGCACTCGGCTGTTCGACGAACAGCATGCTTCATCTTCCGGCGATTGCAAGGGAAGCAGGCGTGGAGCTTAACGTGGATATCGCCAATGAGATAAGCGCAAGGACACCTAACCTCTGTCATCTTGCACCGGCAGGCCACACATATATCGAGGAGCTTAATGAAGCTGGCGGTGTATACGCCGTCATGAACGAACTCAACAAGAAGAAGCTTTTGAACACGGATGTAATGACTGTCACCGGAAAGACAATGGCAGAGAATATTGAAGGCTGTGTCAATATGAATACAGAGGTCATAAGACCTATAGATAATCCTTACAGCACAACAGGAGGTATAGCGGTTCTCAAGGGAAATCTTGCACCGGATTCATGTGTTGTAAAGCGTTCGGCAGTTGTTCCTGAGATGATGGTTCATGAAGGACCTGCAAGAGTATTTGACTGTGAGGAGGATGCCATTGCAGCTATCAAGGGCGGAAAAATTGTTGCCGGAGATGTAGTGGTAATCAGATATGAAGGACCTAAGGGCGGTCCGGGTATGCGTGAGATGCTCAATCCTACCTCTGCAATTGCAGGAATGGGGCTTGGTTCAAGTGTGGCACTCATCACGGACGGACGCTTCTCGGGAGCTTCAAGAGGAGCATCAATCGGACATGTGTGCCCGGAGGCAGCAGTTGGCGGTCCTATAGCTCTTGTTAAGGAAGGCGATTTGATTAAGATTAACATTCCTGAGAATAAGCTTGAGCTTGCGGTATCAGACGAGGAGCTTGCGGCGAGAAGGGCTGAATGGAAACCGAGAGAGCCTAAGGTTACAACAGGTTATCTTGCAAGGTACGCTAAGATGGTATCTGATTCCTGCAAGGGAGCAGTACTTGAGAAATAATTGTTTGGGAGGATTCACAGATGCAGTTAAACGGTTCACAGATTTTGATTGAGTGTTTGAAGGAGCAGGGGGTAGATACAGTATTCGGTTATCCGGGTGGTGCCATACTCAATGTATATGACGAATTATATAAGAATTCAGATAAGATTACGCATATTCTTACATCCCATGAGCAGGGAGCTTCACATGCTGCCGACGGATACGCAAGAGCAACAGGAAGGGTCGGTGTATGCTTCGCTACATCAGGACCGGGAGCAACCAATCTTGTAACAGGTATTGCAACAGCATATATGGATTCCGTTCCTATTGTAGCTGTTACATGCAATGTAGGTGTCTCACTTCTTGGAAAGGATTCTTTTCAGGAGATTGATATAGCAGGCGTGACAATGCCGATAACCAAGCATAATTTCATCGTAAAGGATGTAAATAAGCTTGCGCAGGTTGTCAGGAGTGCATTCAAAATCGCTGCTTCGGGAAGACCCGGACCTGTTCTCATCGATATCACGAAGGACGTAACAGCAGCCAAGGCTGAGTATGAATACAAGAAGCCGGAGCCGGTTGAGCGTGTGAAGGATACAATAAAGACAGAGGATGTCGATAAGGTTATTGATATGATTTCCAAGGCTAAGAAGCCGTTCGTATTCGTAGGCGGAGGAGCGGTTATATCGGGAGCGGACAAGGAGCTTGCCGAATTTGTTAAGAAGCTTCAGGCACCTGTTACGGATTCACTTATGGGTAAGGGAGCATTTAACGGAACAGATCCTCTTTACATGGGCATGCTTGGAATGCATGGTACGAAGGCAGCCAACTTCGGAGTATCAGAGTGTGACCTTTTAGTTGTTGTGGGAGCAAGATTCTCAGACCGTGTCACAGGCAATGCAAAGAAGTTCGCCACAGAGGCAAAAATTGTACAGTTTGACATTGATCCTGCGGAGATTAACAAGAACGTCAAGGTTGATGCGAGCATAATCGGAGATATCAAGGAGATATTGAAGTGCGTCAATGCCAAGCTTACGCAGCAGAAGCATGATGAGTGGGTTGCACATGTTGAGGAGCTTGCTGCAAAATATCCTCTTACATACCATAAGGATAAGCTTACAGGTCCTTACATTATGGAGAAGCTCTATGAGGTTACCAATGGCGATGCCATCATCACGACAGAGGTAGGGCAGCACCAGATGTGGGCAGCACAGTTCTACAAGTACAAGGAGCCTAGACAGCTTCTCACCTCAGGTGGTCTCGGAACCATGGGCTATGGCCTTGGAGCTAGTATCGGAGCTAAGTGGGGACGCAGGGATAAGACAGTCATCAATATTGCGGGTGACGGCTGCTTCCGTATGAACATGAATGAGATTGCCACAGCCACAAGATATAATATCCCGATTATCGAGGTTGTTGTGAATAACCACGTTCTAGGCATGGTTCGCCAGTGGCAGACGCTTTTCTACGGACAGAGATATTCCGCTACAGTTCTTGATGATCAGGTAGACTTTGTAAAGCTTGCCGAGGCGATGGGCGCTAAGGGCTACAAGGTTACGACCTGCGAGGAGTTCGAGGCAGCAATTAAGGACGCTATCGCACTCAATATTCCATGCCTGCTCGACTGCCACATCGAGAAGGATGACAAGGTATTCCCTATGGTTGCACCGGGAGCCGCAATATCCGAGGCGTTTGGCGAAGAGAAATTCTTAGACTGCTAATCTGGGACAGGGGTTTGGTCCGTGTCCCAACGTGAACATATAATATGAAAACAGCAATTTTTCCATGTGCGGAGAAATTGCTGTTTTTTAGTGTTATGGTAAATATCACATGTGCTGGGACACGGACCAGACCCAATAATGTTTAGTTAACGTCTATTCCCTCTGTCCTTTTAATTCAACAGCT
>ERZ1106951.4121-NODE-4121-length-9938-cov-2.907417_pt1 | contig 9938 bp, 8 predicted proteins | sample MGYA00403676_ERZ1106951 | MGnify/ENA primary metagenome ERZ1106951 (study PRJEB35170, sample SAMEA104062398) | human gut metagenome | biome: human gut; feature: human-associated habitat; material: faeces | place: Denmark | collected 2012-04-23 ...
GATTTGCCGGCAAATCTTCCCTCCTCAATTTCCTGGTAGGCGAAGACCGCGCGATCGTCACAGAGATCGAAGGCACAACGAGGGATATCCTGGAGGAATACATTTCTCTGAACGGAATTACACTTCGCGTGATCGATACCGCAGGAATCCGCGAAACCGAGGATGTAGTGGAAAAGATCGGAGTCGGCAAAGCCAAACAGATGGCAGAGGACGCAGACCTTATCCTGTATGTTGTAGATTCATCCAGACCACTTGACGAAAACGATGAAGAGATCATAGAATTACTTTCCGGAAGAAAAAGCATCGTGATCTACAACAAGACAGATCTTGAGCCGGTCGTAGATATGGAGAAAATAAAGCAGCGTACCGGAAGTCCGGTGATCCCTGTTTCTGTAGTGGAAGAAACAGGGATCCGTAAACTGGAAGATGAGATCAAGAACATGTTTTTCCAGGGAGAACTTTCTTTTAATGATGAAGTATACATCACAAATGCAAGACACAAAGCTGCACTGGAAGAAGCGAAAGAAAGCCTGGAACTTGTGAAGAACAGTATTGATATGGGAATGGCAGAAGATTTCTTTTCCATCGACCTTATGAATGCCTACGAAAGCCTCGGAAGGATCGTGGGAGAATCTGTAGGGGAGGATCTGGTCAATGAGATCTTCAGCAAATTCTGTATGGGTAAATAAGGGAGAATCATATGCCAGTTGTAGAAGAATATGTGGATGCCGTAGTAGTAGGCGCCGGTCATGCAGGCTGCGAAGCAGCACTTGCCTGTGCAAGACTGGGTCTTGAGACGGCTATTTTTACAGTCAGTGTTGACAGTATTGCTTTGATGCCTTGTAATCCGAATATCGGAGGAAGTTCCAAGGGTCATCTGGTCCGGGAACTGGATGCCTTGGGCGGAGAGATGGGGAAAGTCATTGATAAGACCTTTATTCAGTCTAAAATGTTGAATGTTTCCAAAGGTCCTGCAGTTCATTCCCTTCGTGCACAGGCTGATAAGGCACAGTACAGCAGAACCATGCGTCAGGTTCTGGAAAATACAGATCATTTGCAGATTGTACAGGCAGAAGTGTGTGAAATTCTGGTGGAAAATGAGCATGTAACAGGTGTGAAGCTGTATTCAGGTGCTATTTATCATGCAAAAGCAGTGATCTTATGTACAGGAACTTATTTGAAAGCTCGTTGTATCTACGGAGATGTGAGTACTTATACAGGACCGAATGGACTTCAGGCAGCTAACCATCTGACTGATTCTTTGAAAAATCTTGGAATTGAAATGTTCCGCTTTAAGACTGGTACACCGGCCAGAATTGATAAACGTTCCATTGATTTTTCAAAGATGGAAGAGCAGACCGGAGATAAGAGAGTGGTTCCATTTTCCTTTACGACCGATCCTGAGTCTGTACAGATTGATCAGGTCTCCTGCTGGTTGACATATACCAATGAGAAAACGCATGAAATTATCCGTAATAATCTGGAGAGATCACCGTTGTATTCCGGAAATATTAAAGGAACTGGTCCGAGATATTGTCCGTCGATTGAGGATAAGGTAGTAAGATTTGCAGATAAAAATCGTCATCAGGTATTTATTGAGCCAGAAGGACTTTTTACGAATGAGATGTATGTGGGCGGTATGTCCAGTTCTCTTCCAGAAGATGTACAGCATGATATGTATCATTCGGTTCCAGGACTGGAGCATGCTAAAATTGTGAAAAATGCATACGCGATCGAGTATGATTGCATCAATCCAAGACAGTTGTATCCGACACTGGAGTTTAAAGCAATCAAAGGATTGTTCAGTGGTGGACAGTTTAATGGAAGCTCCGGGTATGAAGAAGCAGCAAGTCAGGGTCTTGTGGCAGGAATCAACGCAGCATTGGAAGTACTTGGCCGTGAGCAGATCGTGATCGATCGTTCTCAGGGATATATTGGTGTATTGATCGATGATCTGGTAACAAAAGATAATCATGAACCATATCGTATGATGACTTCAAGATCTGAATATCGGTTACTTCTTCGGCAGGATAATGCAGATCAGCGTCTGACACCTGTTGGATATCAGGTTGGATTGATCTCCAAAGAGCGTTATCAGAAATTACAGACGAAGGTCCGTCTGATTGATGAAGAAAAACAGCGTCTGGAAGAGACCATGGTAGGTGCATCTCCGAAAATCCAGGCATTTCTGGAATCGCATGAGAGTTCTACATTAAAAACAGCTGCTTCTCTGGCTGAAATTCTTCGCAGACCGGAGATGAAATACGAATATCTGAAAGAAATTGATGAGGAATACCCGGATCTTCCATATGAAGTGACCGAGCAGGTTGAAATTGATATTAAATATGACGGATACATCAAACGTCAGTTAAAACAGGTGGAACAGTTTAAGAAACTGGAAGAAAAACGGATTCCGGACGATATTGATTATGATCAGATCAATAGTCTTAGAATTGAAGCGGTACAGAAACTTAAATTATGTAAACCAATATCGATTGGACAGGCTTCCCGCATTTCCGGCGTATCTCCTGCAGATATCTCTGTATTGCTTGTATATCTGGAACAGAGAAGAATGCAGAATCATGGAGAATAAAGTATGGAACAGAAATTACAGTATATTGTTGATAAAATCGGTGAACTGAATATTCAGATCACCGAAAAACAGGCAGAGCAGTTCTTTCGTTACTATGAATTACTTGTGGAATGGAATGGATTTATGAATCTGACTGGTATCACTGACTTTGAAGAAGTGGTTTGTAAACATTTTGTGGATAGTCTGTCGATTATATCCACAAAAGATATGTCAACTGTGGATAACCTGATCGATATTGGAACTGGAGCTGGATTTCCCGGACTTCCGCTGAAGATTGCGTTCCCGAATGTGAAAGTAACACTTCTGGATTCCCTTAATAAGAGAATTCAGTTTCTGGATCATGTGATTGAGGAGACGGGACTTACAGATATAGAGACCATTCATGGAAGAGCAGAAGATTTTGCAAAGCCGGGACAGAAGAGAGAACAATATGACCTGTGTGTATCCCGTGCGGTAGCTAATCTGGCTTCGCTGTCGGAATATTGTCTTCCCTATGTAAAGATTGGCGGAGAATTTATCTCCTACAAGTCAGGTGAAATCGAAGAAGAATTGTCAGATGCGAAGGGAGCGGTCTTTTTGCTGGGTGGAAGGCTGGAAGAATGTAGTACATTCATTCTTCCAGGAACTGATATACACCGTTCACTGGTAAAAATTGTGAAAGTAGATGGTTGTCCGAAGAAATATCCAAGAAAATCTGGGTTACCGACCAAATCTCCGCTTCATTAGTTGAATATGCATTGTCGAAAGAATCTATTGCATGAATATGGTATGATTCTTTGGAAAAATAAGATGCCGGACTTTGAGAAGTCCGGCATCTTTGAATTTATCTTTACATGTAGATTTTCAGATAATCAAGAACCTTTTCAGGAGCTTCCAATTGTGGAAGCTCTTTTACATAGTCCAGATATTCCACTTCAACTGCAGGATTGTGGTACTGATATTCTTTCATATTTTTTCTTATATTTGGAAGCTCTTCACTTGCCAGAATATGTACATTATTGTTGATCTCTTTCAAAGCACGAACAATATTTACATTGGTATACCGTCCTTTTAAGCTGGTGTAGAGATTCTTCGCATTCATGCCGCCAATGTGAGCAGCTTCGTAGTAACAATCTACCAGTGCTTCTGGAATATTTTCCTTGTCATAGAATCCATCTTCTTCAAAATAATTGTAGATTTTCTTTTTTCTGCACATCATATGGTAGATAAATGTACCGATGATTTTTAATTTCAGTATAAAAACAGCTGTTTTTGTTCTCTTAGAAGGTGCTTTTCGAAAATTACGGATGCTGTCGGGGTTGATCAGTATTAAATCTCCATATAAATCTGGCTCATTGCTGCATGCCTCCAGAACAAAAGCAGCAGATTTTCCAGTTACAACGATATTTGTCTTCTTTTTGATCACGTCACGAACAAAATCATTGACTAACTGAGTATACATGAAGCTTGTACAGATCATATCCGGGCGATCAGATAGTCCGCAACCTAATAAATCAATAGTATAGACTGTATGATTCATGGAAAGCTCTGGAATAATCTGAGACCATTCGATAGAGGAGCTGTCTTCTTTTAAATTGTGGATCAAAAGGACAGGTTTTCCTTCCCCGGTTACACTATAGCTGATATCTCCAAATCTCCAGTTGAATATTTCTTTATTTCTTGTATTTAACAGATCTTTAGATGTTGCTATTTTTCCAATTACCTTATTGATTGCAAAGAGTGATACGAGAGTTGCGCTTGCAAGACCAGTTGCAGTCAATGCAATGGTTAATTTTTTATTTTTCATGGTAAAACCTCGATTGTTTTAGTTTGATATTTTTATAGATGATACCATACGGATTGTTTCGTACTTCGTACTCCCACAATCCTGCCCAATATTCGCATATCGAGGTGCTTGCGCTCCTCTTTTATGCTCATATTTGGGCGGGGCATAAAGTTTAAGAACCACTCATGTGCAAGCACATCGTGGTTTTTAACTTTTGCCCCTGGTATCATATATTTTACCCCACTTTTGCCTTTGGGGCAACCTTTTTCCATGTTTCACGTGAAACATGTGCATGGTTCTGAATATTCAGAACCATATTCGCAAAATCGCTTCTACAAAGCTTTCCTTTTGTTCATGTATGGCTTCTCGCCATATACATGTTTAAAAATATGCTCAATTATGCAAGCATATATCGCATATTTATGAAACATGTGCATGGTTCTGAATATTTACAAAAAATATGTTTCACGTGAAACATGTATGTGTTATACTTAGAAAGGCATCGTAGAAAATGAACGGCCACAAAGGAGAATAACATGGGAAGAGTCATATCAATCGCCAATCAGAAAGGCGGAGTGGGAAAGACAACCACAGCTATCAATCTTTCCGCTTGTTTATCAGAAATTGGGCAGAAAGTGCTGACCATAGACATCGATCCTCAGGGAAATACCACTAGTGGATTGGGAGTCGATAAACATGCAGTAGAAAACAATGTATATGCCCTTCTGTTAGGTGAAAATACCATCGAAGAGTGTATTATAGAAACTGAAATTGAAAATCAGTCCTTGATTTCATCTGATGTGAACCTGGCAGGGGCGGAGATTGAATTGATCGGTATCGATGAAAAGGAATATATCCTGAAAAAGGCTATCAGCAAAATCAAAGATAATTATGATTTTATAATCATTGATTGTCCGCCTTCTTTAAATATGCTGACGGTCAACGCCTTAACTGCATCGGATACGGTATTGGTGCCAATTCAGTGTGAATATTATGCTTTGGAAGGCCTGAGTCAGTTGATTCATACCATTGAACTGGTACAGGACCGCCTGAATCCGGATCTGAATATAGAAGGTGTAGTATTTACCATGTATGATGCCAGAACTAATCTGTCATTACAGGTGGTAGAAAACGTAAAGGGATATTTGCACCAAAATATCTATAAAACGATCATCCCAAGAAATGTACGCCTTGCTGAGGCTCCAAGCCATGGTCTGCCGATCAATCTCTATGATTCTAAATCTGCAGGTGCAGAAGCTTATCGGGAATTAGCACAGGAAGTACTTCATAAAGGAGAAGAAGAATGGCAGTAAAGAGAGGCGGACTTGGAAAAGGACTTGACAGTCTCATCCCAGATACCGGTAAAGTGGCAGAAAAAGAGAAAAAAGTAAAAGTAGTAGAAAAAGTAGTTGAAAAGGTAGTAGAGAAGCCAACAGAGATCAAATTAAAGATCAATGAGGTGGAACCAAATCGTAATCAGCCACGACAGAAGTTTGACGAGGAAGCATTACAGGAACTGGCAGAGTCCATACGTCAGTTTGGTGTTCTGCAGCCACTGATCGTTCAGAAGAGAAAAGATTATTATGAAATTATTGCAGGAGAGCGTCGTTGGAGAGCTGCAAAGCTGGCTGGTTTGAAAGAAGTACCGGTTGTGATCCGTGATATGAGTGAACAGGAGATTATGGAAATCTCTTTGATCGAAAATATCCAGCGTGAGAATCTGAATCCTATTGAGGAGGCTGCTGCATATAAGAAACTTCTGGAAGAATTTGGTTTGAAGCAGGAAGAAGTGGCAGAACGAGTGGCAAAAAGCCGTACTGCAGTAACGAACTCCATGCGACTCTTGAAACTGGATGAACGAGTACAGCAGATGGTCATTGATGGCATGCTGACTACTGGACACGCCAGAGCATTGCTTGCTATTGAAGATCCAGAAGTACAGTTTCAGACTGCAGTTCGCGTCTACAATGAGAAAATGAGTGTTCGTGATGTAGAGAAACTTGTGAAAAATCAGGACAGAAAAACACCGGAGAAAAAACAGGAAGATCCTCAGCAGCAGGCAGTTTTTCATGATCTGGAGGAACGAATGAAACTGGCTTTAGGAACCAAAGTATCCATTAATCGTAAAGATCAGAAGAAGGGAAAGATTGAAATCGAGTACTATTCCATGGAGGATCTGGAGCGCCTGATGGATATCTTGATGAAATAAAAAGAAAAGAGGAAAAAACAAACGATGAACAGTCCAATTTTATCATATTTATCATCTTACGGTATTGATCCGGCTTACATTATGATTGGTCTTCTGGTATTGATCCTTATTTTATTTATTTTATATATAAGAACCTTATGTAGAATGAAAAAATTTTACCGGGCATATGATCGATTTATGAGAGGCAAAGACATGGAATCCATGGAGGATACCATGATCAAACAGTTTGACCGACTGGAGGCTTTAGAAGCATCTGATGAGAAAAAGGAGAAACAGATCAGTGAGATTTTTGAAAATCTTAAGATCGTTTATCAGAAAACAGGTCTGGTGAAATACGATGCGTTCCGTGAGATGAGTGGAAAGCTCAGTTATGCACTGGCGCTTCTGGATAAAAATAACAATGGATTTATGGTAAATTCCATGTACAGCAGAGAAGGATGCTATTCTTATGTAAAAGAAATTATCAAGGGTGAGTCTTATATCACGCTGTCTGAAGAAGAACAGGAAGCTCTGAAGATGGCAATTGAGAGCAACGGAGACATAGTTTCTGATAAATAAGCCTGATTTTTCAACACTTTCCCTTGAAAAATCAAAAACTCTATACTATTATAATAGGAAGTATCAGCAAAACACAGGAGGATGACATGTTAGATCTTAAATTTGTCCGTGAGAACCCGGACGTTGTAAAGCAGAATATCAAGAATAAATTCCAGGATGATAAATTACCGTTGGTAGACGAAGTAATTGAACTGGATGCACAGAGAAGAGCAACTCAGCAGGAAGCAGATGCACTTCGCGCTGAGAAAAATAAAATTTCTAAACAGATCGGTGCGCTGATGGCACAGGGTAAAAAAGATGAGGCAGAGAACGTTAAGAAAAAAGTAGCTGAAGACGCTGCCCGTCTGGAAGAGCTTTCTGTAAAAGAAAAAGAGCTGGACGAGAAAGTAACCAAGATCATGATGGTAATTCCGAATATCATTGATCCGAGTGTTCCGATTGGTAAAAATGATACGGAAAATGTAGAAGTGACTAAATACGGCGAGCCGGTTGTTCCAGATTTTGAGATCCCGTATCACACAGAGATCATGGAGCGTTTTAATGGAATCGATCTTGACAGCGCACGTAGAGTGGCTGGAAATGGTTTCTACTATCTGATGGGTGATATTGCGAGACTTCACTCTGCAGTTATCTCTTATGCAAGAGATTTCATGATCAATCGTGGATTTACCTACTGTGTACCGCCATTCATGATCAGAAGTAACGTTGTTACCGGCGTTATGAGTTTTGCTGAGATGGATGCCATGATGTATAAGATCGAGGGCGAGGATCTGTATCTGATCGGAACCAGTGAGCATTCCATGATCGGTAAATTCATTGACCAGATCATTCCGGAAAAGGAGCTTCCGTATACCCTGACCAGCTATTCTCCGTGCTTCCGTAAGGAGAAAGGTGCTCATGGTATTGAAGAGCGTGGTGTATACCGTATCCATCAGTTCGAAAAACAGGAAATGATCGTTGTATGTAAACCGGAAGAAAGCAAGATGTGGTTCGATAAACTGTGGCAGAACACCGTAGATCTGTTCCGTTCCATGGATATCCCGGTTCGTACTCTGGAGTGCTGCTCCGGCGATCTGGCAGACTTGAAGGTAAAATCCTTCGACGTAGAAGCATGGTCTCCGCGTCAGAAGAAATACTTCGAGGTTGGAAGCTGCTCTAATCTGGGAGATGCTCAGGCCAGAAGACTGAAGATTCGTGTAGACGGTAAAGATGGCAAATATTTTGCTCATACATTAAATAATACAGTGGTTGCTCCGCCTCGTATGCTGATCGCATTTTTGGAGAATAACCTTCAGGCAGACGGCAGTATCCGTATTCCGGAAGTACTGCGTCCGTACATGGGTGGAATGACCGAGATCAAATAGGAGGTATCCATTTGCATCGGTATTTAAGAGCAGTTGGTTTCAGCAACATTCAGAAGCGGGAGGAAGTGGAGGCTTTAGCCCGCTTCGCCTGTGAGTGTTATCAGACAGAAGAGACTGCAGTCAATGCAGAAGGAGAAGATTATTCCGAACGCCGCAAGGAATTTGCAGAACACATGGGGCTGCTGGTCCGCGGTACCTATGATGATAATGATAAATACTGGATGGACTACTGCATTCCTTATTTTACAGGGAATGTTGAACGGCTCTATGAAGACCTGGAGATCGAGAGACATGCAGAAAAAGAGTCTTATTCAGGACTTTGTGATGATATCAATCTGGGAGCGTCGCTGATCTTCTATCTGCAGAATGTGACAGAGTATTTTAATAAGAAGCGATACGGCCGTTCTGAAAAGAACGTGGCCAGAGTTGCCTTATCAGGTTTGTCTGTGGAAGGAAAAATATTATTTCCCGTCTACCAGAAAATGCCTGTTATGTCAGAGATCAAGGCAAGCCAGGAACGCAAAAAAATGCTTCAGGCAGCCAGAGATGGTGATGAAGATGCCATTGAAAATCTGACACTGGAAGACATGGATACGTATACCATGATTTCCAAACGAATTGAAAATGAAGACATTTTGTCAATTGTCATGAGTCATTTTATGCCTTGTGGAGTAGAATGTGATCAGTACAATGTCATGGGTGATATCTTGAATGTAGAACTTCGAGAAAATAACCAGACAAAGGAAAAGATCTATGTTATGACCATCGAAGCAAATGGAATTATTCTGGATGTCTGCATCAATCAGCAGGATCTGGTGGGAGAACCGGCGGTAGGTCGGAGGTTCCGCGGAATAATTTGGCTTCAGGGACTTGTGCATTTTGAAGAAAAATGGTAAGATTAAACATGGCTTCCGATGGAAGCCATGTTTTTCCGTATGAAAAAGGCCATCTATAAATGATGGCAGCCGGAGCCAAAGGGTCGAAAAAGCCCGGAAATACGGTATTTGTCTCCTTAGTTAAATGGATATAACGGGGCTCTCCTAAAGCTCTATTGTAGGTTCGATTCCTATAGGAGACGCTAAATTTTAGCGGCAATGATTGTAAAAAGTCATTGCTGCTTTTTTTGTATCTTGGGTGGAAATTTCCACCCGAAATTGAAAAAACAGGCGGTTCTGGTTAATGCAATTTTCATAATGTGCGCAGTGATTGCTTTGTCATTGCAACAGTGGCAAAATTTTGGAATAGCAGTGTTTGTTCTTGCTGTAAGCTGTATGATATTGAAATTGTGGGATATCATCGAATATGCCATTGGAGTAATATGTGGTCATTTATTTGAAATATTATCGGTGTAGATGCTTACGCTGGTTTAAGTATAAATTTATGTATCATGAAAAAGAAAAGGAGCCTGTGAAACTTTTTCTGTAAAATAACCATCACAAGGTCCTTCTA
>ERZ1106951.4125-NODE-4125-length-9927-cov-3.820097_pt1 | contig 9927 bp, 10 predicted proteins | sample MGYA00403676_ERZ1106951 | MGnify/ENA primary metagenome ERZ1106951 (study PRJEB35170, sample SAMEA104062398) | human gut metagenome | biome: human gut; feature: human-associated habitat; material: faeces | place: Denmark | collected 2012-04-23 ...
GGCGCAAAGGAAGTATTTGTCTTCTGAAGCATCTCATTGACAGCCACTTCATAGGCATCCCATTTCTCTCTGTTTCTCCAGTCCTCATCTGTGATCTTCCATTGTTTCTCCGGATTATTCTGTCTCTCCTGAAAACGCTCCAGCTGTGTATCCTTATCGATCTGTACCCAGAATTTAATAATGACTGCACCCCAGTCTTTAAGTTCTTTCTCAAACTCATTCATTTCGTTGTAGGCACGTTTCCAGTCATTTTCACTGCAAAATCCCTCCAGACGTTCTACCATAACTCTGCCATACCAGGTTCTGTCAAAAATAGCGATATGCCCATTTTTCGGAAGTCTTGTCCAGAAACGCCATAAATAATGTCTGGCCTTCTCATGTGGTTCCGGACTTGCAATTGGATGTACTTCATAGCCCCGGGGATCCAGAGCTTCTGTAATACGTTTGATGTTACCTCCTTTGCCTGCCGCATCCCAGCCTTCATACGTGATGATCACAGGAATACGTCTCCTGTACAGTTTATTATGGAGTTCCCCCAGTTTACTCTGGAGCTGTTTCAGTTCTCCCCTGTACTCCTCGTCATCCATTGTTTTATCTCTCAGATCAATATCCGACAGACGGGGAATCTGCTCCAGAGGGAATACATTCTGCAAAATCGGAACGGAATGTGCCTGATTCTGCATGGCAACTTCAATATTGCTTACCATAGTCTCCAGCACCTGAAGTTCCGCCCATTTTCTGTCACTGGCATCTATGATGTACCATGGTGCAGAGGAAGCATTCGTGTCAGACAGATACTGAGAAAATATTTTTGCACATTTTTTGTAATGTTCATTCTGCCATTTATCAAAGTCTGACACACGCCATCTGGTGTCTTTATGATCCAGAAGTAATTTTTCACGCCGCTTCTGTTCATCCCTGTCAATCTGCATAAAGAATTTCAGCACCAGATAACCATTATCTGTAAGCTGCCGCTCAAAACGGCGGATGCTGTCAATCCGCTGTGTATAACCTTCGCCTTCAATCTCGCCCGACAGACAGTCTTTACAAGTCTGCTCCATCCAGCCGGAATCCAGAAATGTAAATTTTCCGGCTTCCGGAATCTGTTTAAAATAACGATACAGAAATGGATATCTCAGTTCTTCTGCTGTGGGAGCTGACATAGTGGCAACCTTAAAGAAACGCGGATCAATATTCTTAATGACTTTTCCGATCGTACTTCCCTTGCCGGAAGATCCCCAGCCTTCAAAGAGTACGATTACCGGGATCTTATGTTCCTTGATTTTCATCTGAAAATCATAGAGCTGACTTCTTGCTGTCTGCAGACGGATTTTGATTTCCTCTTTTTCCGGCATATGTGCCGGAGTCCATGTTGTAAGCATAACATTGATCCTCCTTTTATTTTTCTTCGTAACTGTTCAATACTTTCACAGTCAGAAGCTGTTGAATAGTTGCCCTTTTCATTAATAGAATATCTCAAATTCAGCTGAAATAATCATAACATGAAATCTGTTTATCGTAAAGCAGGTGTATGATATAAATAATGCATATTAATCCAGTCAGGTTACTGCTCATCAGAGCGTGAAATCCTGCGTCAGATATCCTTGATGTGCGTCAGATTTTTTCTAAATCCGCAATATTTTCAGGATATTCCATATCAGAATATAATTTCAGCTGTAACTGTAATATTCTGTTATACTCATCGCATCCGGGTTCTAACACTCTTCTTTGTTCATAGAGTTTATGATCTTCCTCACTCATTTTCACATCAAAGCTTTCCTGAGTATGGAATTGGATTTCAATACGATAGTTGCGTGAGTTTTTAAACTTGGCATTTACGCCATTATATGGAAAACTGTCATTGACCCAGTAATTTTTCAATGAATATATCTTCCAGTTCTTCTCATACAAGGCATCTGTCACAGATCGTATTTGTTCAACATATTCTTTCGGTTCCAATATCACTGTATAACGAATAACATCTGCTATTGAATCAAAAAAAGACTTCTCTACTCTCTGATAAAGCTTATTATATAAGGACTTCGGTGATTTTACTCTATACTCTAATCCCGCAAGTACTGCTTTATTTGTTTTTGCAAAATCCACAAGAAATTTGGTTATTTCAAACTCTGTAGACAGATAATCCGCATAAAATACTCTTTCCTCAAAAGAAAGTTTATTAAAAAGTTCAATGTCCTCTTCTGTCCATGATTCTTCGATTTCCTTATTAAGGTAAATCTTTTTTGAATTTTCAGCGGACAGAACACATTTGAGTTCTATCGAATCAATGCCAAAAAAGCCGGCATTGTCACCTGATCCATGAGTCAGACTTCTGAAGATCTTCTCATAATTATTAATGATCAAATTTACTTTTCTTTCAATCAGTGCATATGCCGAATCCGATCCGCCTGCTTCTATCACAAGTTTGCCATATTTAACAGCAATGCTTCTTACAACGTTTCTTTCAACAAATCCAACAATCTCTTCAGAATTATACTTATCAAAATCCTCATAATTCAGATCAAGATTTGTATTCTTCAATTCTGCAAGCTGATTTCCAACAGCAAGAGCTGCTGCCAGATTCTTCAATCTGACAGTATTTTTATTGTCTAATACCAAAATTTCTTCCAGCTGATTTATATCATCGCTGTTTCCGCCAATAAAATACAGCATACTGGTTATGGCATGTTTATGTTTCTCTGACGGAAATTCAAATATATCTCCATATTCTTCTATCAGACACGCACTGAACAAAACATGATATTTGCTCATGATCTGCAGGAATGTAAGCGATTGAGTCTGCTTTTGGATCCCCAGTTTGTTTATATATTTATTCATAATTTCCTGATTTAAACCAAATCCGGTATGAGCAAACAGAGCCGCCATCAAAAGGCAGTAGCATTCATCTCCATTCAAATCTTCCAGCTTCTGTCTGTCCATTATTAAATCGCAAAATTCTGCAATATCTATAAAATGCATAATAGAATAATCAGAAATATTGGGATATATCTTTTTATACTTCTCCAGCATTCTCTGGACCACTGTACAGTTATCCCTGTAATTCTCATATAATTTTTTTGATTTTGTAAGTAAATTTTCCGAACACTTGTTAACTATCATTTGAATTATTCTCCATCAATTGTATTACCTTTTTTATCATTATAATCAAAAACAGCAGCCTTGTATATAGCTGCTGTTTCCAAAACTTCAGTAAAATTATATCCAATTAATACCTTTTCCATTTAAGTTTTGAAAAAGATTTACCTTTTTCACCTTTGATCAATTTCTTAACGTATGCTGAATATTCAGCTTTTGTAACTTTCTTATCATTTACAGTATAAGTAACTTTCACCGGTTTTTCATCATAAGAACGATTTCCATAATCCTTCTGTGCACGTGCTGCCATTTTATACGTTCCCTTTACATACTTATAATAATAATCGCACAATACTCCCATATGACCACTGTTCTTTATATAAATCACTTTATGTTTCGGATAATACTTTGTAAAATTCCCCTGTCCAACTGTCGCTACTCTTCTTACATTTCCATTCTGATAATCATAGATAGCCTGTGTCAGATAACCATACCCCGGTTCTGTAATCAGCTCTGCAACATGATCTCCATCAATATCAGCATATACATATTTAATTGTTGTCATTCCAAAATTGCAGTACTGTCTCTTATCTGCAATGATCTGCTGTTTTAATGCACGATGCGCTATCGTATTCTGTAAACTCATCGCAGATACAGACGACGATGATACAAACAGCATAACCATTGCCAGTAAAACTGTTATTACTTTAATACTCTTTTTCTTCATAATTTTTGTCTCTCCTTTTCCAGGTAATATCTTACCAAATTATAGCACCTTTTATGTATTTGTGTTGTTTTTTGACAGATTATTATTTTTCTATAACACCCCCTGTTCTTTCATTTCCAGAGATACAGTGACATATTCCTTACTGTTCTCCATAATACCAAGCTTTTCTTCCCAGGTGAGATTTCGTTTGATCCTGGCCGGACTGCCCATTACCAGAGAGCCATCCGGTATCACAGTATTCTTGGTAACCAGGCTTTCTTCACCTATAATGCAGTCCTTTCCGATCTTTACTCCATCAAGGATTACCGCTCCCATTCCGATCAAAGTTCTGTCACCGATGGTACAGCCATGGATCACAGCATTATGCCCTATAGTCACATTATTTCCAATATATACCGGTCTGTTATGGTTTACATGAATCGTACAATTCTCCTGAATATTTGACTCCTCACCGATCACAACCGGTGCATCATCGCCCCGGATCACAGCATAATATAAAACACAACTGTCACGCCCAATTGTTACATCTCCCACAATTACTGACTGTTTCGCAATCCTCGCATCTTGTGATATTTTTACATTCCTGTAATTCATTTCATATTCCTCATATATGATCCTTCACCTGATCATCACATTCAGACAATTCATGGATGCCACATAATGGTAATCTATTTTCTCTGAAATCCCCCTGATAATAGCAAGTCCATATTGTGTATCCCTGTTTCTGTATTCCAGGGGATTAAATTTCACCCCATTGTCACGCAGTGACAGGCACCCGCTTCCATCTTTTTCCAATGTCAGCCGAAGATCAATAAAATGTTTTCCTTTTTTACCTGTAAATCCATGTTCTACAATGTTTCCTGCAATTTCTTCCACTGCCAGGCAGATCCGGAAAGATTTGCCCGCCCCCAGCTGATGAGCATTACAAAATTCCTGTCTGGTAAAAGACAGCTTCTTCTCTTTATAATAAAAATGATCATATCGGATTTCAGAATTTCCGTAATCCTTTCTCAGGCCGTTATCAAAAGCAGCATCCAAATGATAATAAGGTAAATAGGTAATCATCCGTATCTGTTTTCTCACAGTTTATCATCTCTTTGCGCCAATCCATATTTTTTTAAATCTACCGTTCCATTGACAACCTCAATTCCATCTGCTTCCAGTAGCTTTTTCTGTACATCTTTACCGCCGAAGGCAAAAGCCCCTGACAGTTCTCCTCTGAAATTCACTACCCGATAACAGGGAATATGCTCCGGATCCGGATTCTTATGGAGGGCATTCCCTACCGCTCTCGACATTCTCGGATTCCCTGCCATTTCGGCAACCTGACCATAAGTTGCAACACATCCTTTTGGAATTTGCTTCACTGCCTCATAAATCTTCTTTGTCGGGCTGTATGTTACGAGATTATAGCTTTCGGATATCATTCTTTTAATATCTTTATCCGGTACCGTCCCATTTAGAATAATGGTATTCCAATGTTCCTTATTCTGATGATAACCAGCCTGTACAGATTCATAGGCACTTCGCCAAAAATCACGCCACTCCGGATCTGCTTTTACATTCAGATTAACATAACCGTTTCGTTCATAGATCCATAAAAAAATTTTTTTGTTTTCCCTCGCTCTTACCACTTGCCAGTTCTGATCACGGAAAGGTCTTTCCGTATATGTATTCTGAAATGATAAACCGAATTCCAGCGCTGCTTCTCGTGTAATCATGCAATTTTGATTCATTTATTTCACCCTTATTCCCTGAAATTATTTCTGGCATCTTCATAATCTCTTGGAAGTCCCTCAAACAAAATTATTGCCTTATCATACTGTTCCTCTTCCATACATGATATAGCTTTCCTATACTGTTCCTGCTTCCTGATTTCTTTTAATTCCCTGTCCCACATCTCGGCTGTTTTCTCACTCTGATCACATTCTTTTAAAAAGCCCTATCCTCACACGGAAAAAGTTAAGCTGTTTATTACATCTATTTTTCCCCTTCATTCGCTTCCTCTATTGTCACACTCTCCTGTACCTGCATATCCGTATACTGAACACGAATAACTGCCTGCGGCCAGTTTATGCTGACCATTGCTGTTTTGTCTTTCTCATCTCCTGCTTTCCGGATAAGCTCCAGCAATTCCTTCAGTACTTCCTTTGTCAGATAACCGCCTCTCCAGTGAAAAATAAGTACCCTGCCTTTCTTCGCCGCCTGCAAAGAACGTTTATACACATCCTCTTTCTTAGTAAAAGAAAGCTTCTTCTCCTTATAGTAAAAGTGCTCATGATCATCGCAGTGAGGCGCCGGCGCAATAAGAGGCTCATGATCCCTGAAAATCTGTGAATCATCCAGATTGAAATAATCATAGCGGATTTCAGAAGTTTCACGATCTTTTCCCAGGGTATTATCAAAGGTCGCATCCAGATGATAATATGTACCTCCTATTTTTACGATATTCCATGTGTGGCGATACTTAATCCCCTTCTCAGGATTATTTCCACAGATTGCAATCACACACCAGACTCCCAGTGCATCTAACAAAACCTTTACTGCTTTTGCAATTCCCTCACAAACACCAACGCCTTGCCCCAACGGTCCGATAATTTCATGGGAATATGATTTTTTCAGTTTGTCATAGCGGATATTTTCACAGATAAAATCATGTACATACTTCTCTTTCTCCCACTCAGACAGCTTCTGAGCCGGACGAATCAGCTTCTCAACTCTGGCAGTCATAGCCTTTTGATGTTCGCAAATCTTCTTTTTATCAAAAAGATACTCCGGAATAAAAATCAGATTCGGAGAGTCTTTATAATACCGGTATTTATAACTGCTCACCCAAAATATCTCCGGATGATCCAGACGCATCTGAAAAAATACATTATAAAGTTCTTCTCCCTCTAATGCCGGAATCTGAAATTCATCCGCCAGGTTTTTCACACCGCTAAGAATGCTGTGATATGCAGCCTGCTGCGCCTTATTCATATGGTTGTAATAATATTGCTCCATTGTTATCTTATCTCCAAGTTCTTCGTCACTTATAATCCCTTCCGGTACATTTCACTGATCACTGCCTGCGCATGTTCAGATTCCTTTTTCTCTATTATCTGTGCCCTGTCACTTAAAATCGCCAGCATCTCATCTACCAGATCTTCGATTTTAGGATTTGTATACCGATATAAATAACCCAGCATTCTGGTTGCGGTATAATCTGTATTCATATTTTTATATGCGATCTCTGCACATGATTAGATGGTCAGACCCCGATAGGTCTCTCAATCAAAACTGCTGTAAAAAATCTTTCCCAGCTGAAATATTCTTTACATTCCACATACTCAGATGGATCATCCAAAATTTTATCTACAAAACTATTTTTAAGTATTCCAGCCGATAAAATCAACCATTCAAAAGACTCTGGCAAATATAAAGCAATGTTTTCTCTTTTTTCTATCAGCCGCAATACTTTATCGATTTCCGAACCAAATGCCGCGCCATCTGCTATTACAAGCATTTTTTCATTCTTATGTACATTTTTAGATTTTCCATTTAATGTTTCACATTCTACAATATTATTTAAAGAAGTAAATGTTGCCTGAATCGGACTGGAGGAAGTGGCTAATTTAGCACCGCCTTCAATATCATCAGCAATAATTGTACCGGAAACAGAATGGATATCTGTAAAACCCTCTGCTTTTGTGATATGAATCAGGCTTGTAGAAGAAACGAGTCGGATTCGAGGTGCAGTAATTGTATTCAGAGAGATAGAACCTTCTGTTGTTTCTGCGGCAAATCGTTCTACCTTCCAGTCGGCATCCGTCATAATGTTACCGTACTGAGAGGAGAGAAGCAACTCTCCATTATAGGAATCTGGAAGAAAAATTTCTATACAGGTGGCGGGATTTACGGCTTCTCTTCGACCGTAACGTATTGTTGTTTTAAAGCGGTTTGCAGTCACTTTTGCATAATACTCGCTGCCGGTAAGTCCATTAATATATTCTTTGATTGTAAGGGTATCATCTGTTGCCTTGTGTAAAAAAAGCGTTTCAGCCTGATAACCAATCTGTAATGTTTTTACGGAAGAAACATCTAAAGAGAGAATATTATCCGGCTCGTTAGATAAAATTTCCGTGAAATTCAAGTTTTTTGCTTTATTGTTTTGCATAATCCCAATGCCTCCTGTGCCATATGAATAATCTTTTTTTATTATAAAATAGAAAATATAATATAGCAATATTGAATCAGGGGTATTAAATAGATAGGTAGAGGGAGATTTTTAAATTGAAAAGATTTTTGGTAGGTAGATAGGTAATATAAAGTGATGCAGACGCAAAAAAATACAGGATAAAAGATATTAAATTGTCAAAATAAACATCAAAAAAGGTAAAATTACACTTTGACATAAAAAAAGTGACATGGTATCATTATTAAGTATTATTAGTATGCGTAGAAAATTGCACAGTCCGTATAAGTTCTTGTGAATAAGTAAAATATTTTTTTATCTTTGGAATTTTATGCTTCTTTCTTTGGAAAATTCTAAAACTGTGCTATTGTCATAACAGTCTGCTGCCTCCATTTGCTATGCAGCGGGGTATTAAGAATTAATTTTCTATTTTGAAATCCATACTTTTTAACATCAATTTCATATAAATGTACTTTTGGAGTCTTTCTTGCACTTGATTTTGTGGCTGATTTTCCACCAGCTGCACCCGAATTTCATCAACGTACGCATCATGTACGCCTCAAAAATTTGGACACAACTGACAAAAAATCTTCTCACAAAATCAAGCACAAAAAGATTCCGAGAATACATAGAAGATCAAAGGAGGAAACAGTTTGAGTGTAAAGCAATTGGGCAGAAGACTGCTCCAGATTGTTATTGTGCTGATAGGGATTAGTTTTTTCACATTTATTCTCACGTATCTTGCACCTGGTGATCCGGTTCGGACGAGATATGCGGCAAGTGGCATGGTTCCAACGGAAAAAGAACTGCAGGAAGAAAGAGAAAGATTAGGATTAAATGATCCGGTTTTAGTACAATATGGGCGATGGCTTGGTAAAGTTCTTCATGGAGATTTTGGAACCTCCTATTCAAATGGGAAGCCGGTTGCAGAACTTTTATCCGTACGTCTGCTACCAACATTAAAGTTAGCTTTTTCAGCGTTAATCCTTATGTTGTTAGTAGCGGTTCCGCTTGGAATGTTATCGGCAGTTTATAAAAATACATGGGTGGATTATCTGGTAAGGGGAGTGACATTCTTGGGAGTATCCATTCCAAACTTCTGGGTAGGACTCATACTTCTTTATGTTGTTGCATTGAAGTTTAGCCTGCTTCCTGTTATTTCAACAGGAGATGGATTTGAGAAAATCATTTTACCTGCGATAACACTGGCATTTGCAATGGCAGGTAAATATACCAGACAGGTGAGAACCGCTGTGTTAGAAGAATTGAATAAAGATTATGTGACAGGTGCACGTGCAAGAGGAATGTCCGAACAGGAAATTCTCTGGAAGCAGGTATTTCCAAATGCACTGCTGCCATTAATTACATTACTTGGATTATCACTTGGTAACCTTTTAGGAGGAACAGCAGTTGTAGAAGTGATTTTTACATATCCAGGACTTGGAAATCTGGCAGTACAGGCAATTACGGCATATGATTATTCCTTAATTCAGGGATATGTACTTTGGGTTGCGCTGATTTACATGGTAATCAATTTACTGGTAGATATGTCTTATACTTTTGTAGACCCAAGAATACGAAGGAATGAGAGAGGGTGAGTGTGATGCAGAAAATATTAAATTTCATAAAAAAGAATAAGCAGTTTTCCTTTTTCTTTTTATTAGTGATTCTACTTATTTTTGTCGCAGTTTTTGCACCAGTGATCGCCCCGCAGGATCCGTATGTATCTGACCTGAAAAATGCATTACAGGCACCGAATAGTGAGCATTGGTTTGGAACAGATAAGTTAGGAAGAGATATTTTTTCCAGAGTAATCTATGCATCAAGAATCTCTCTTCCAGCTACACTGACGTTAGTTGCGATTATTTTTGTGGCAGGAACAATTTTAGGAACACTGGCGGGATATTTTGGAGGATGGGTTGACGCAGTT
>ERZ1106951.4134-NODE-4134-length-9908-cov-2.985994_pt1 | contig 9908 bp, 7 predicted proteins | sample MGYA00403676_ERZ1106951 | MGnify/ENA primary metagenome ERZ1106951 (study PRJEB35170, sample SAMEA104062398) | human gut metagenome | biome: human gut; feature: human-associated habitat; material: faeces | place: Denmark | collected 2012-04-23 ...
CCGTGCCATGATAGCAGATGTCGACCATTTCAAGAAGAACCGAGAGAAAAATGCCGGCAGTCCATTATGGAGAAAATGCAGGTTTCGGAAAAAGAGGCAGATCGTCTTATAACAAAAACAGATAAGTATCGTGCAGAATATTATAAATACTATACCGGTGGAGATTACTGGACAAATCCGACAAGTTATGATCTTACAATTAACACTGGTCGGGTAGGGCGCGAAAGGGCAGTCGACCTCATAATTGATTACCTGAAAATGCGTTTTGGTGACAAACTGATATAAAAAAAGAAATTCCGTAGCAGTTAAGCGCAAATGATGGAGTGTTTTGTTTGTGACAGTTTTTTGAGGTTTGTTTTCCAGGATTCCAGTAAAACATCAAGAAAAGTTAGTGATAAGTGGGTACAAACACGTGGGTATCAGGCATGTGTTGTTTACATGCCGATACCCTTACGCGTTTGTTTAGCGGGAGCGCCCACTTATCACTAACTTTTCTTGATGCTTTACGGAAACCGGAAAGCCACACATCCCCATCACCTTGCATCCCCCCGGATAAAATGATATAATCCCAGTAAAAACAATCAGCAATGGAGAGAACATATGGCATTTACAGAGGAACAGATGCAGCGGTATTCGCGGCATTTAATATTAAAGGGCGTAGGAGTAAAGGGACAGAAAAAATTGTTAGAGAGCAAAGTGTTAGTGATTGGAGCTGGTGGACTTGGCTCGCCGGCTATTTTATATTTAGCGGCAAGTGGTGTGGGAACAATTGGTATTGTGGATGGTGACTGCGTGGATTTGACAAATCTGCAGAGACAGATTATTCATGACATGGATTCGCTTGGTGTAGAAAAAGCGGAGTCGGCAGGAGAGCGTATTCGCAAATTAAATCCGGATGTCAAACTTCATCTGCATGCAGAGCGTGTTACCCCTGAAAACATTATGGCACTGATTGAGCCGTATGATTTTATTATTGATGCGGTAGATAATTTTTCGGCAAAATTTTTGATTAATGATGCCTGTGTATTGGCAAAGAAACCATTTTGTCATGCAGGAATCCGGCAGTTTTACGGACAGGTTCTTACGTATGTGCCGGGGGAGGGACCGTGCTATCGGTGTATTTTCGAAGAAATTCCAAAAGATGGAACAGTGGACAATTGTTCTTCCGCAGGGGTTATTGGTTCGATTCCGGGAATTATTGGAAGTATTCAGGCCTTGGAAGCGCAAAAATATATTACCGGGGCAGGCGAACTTCTTACCGGGAAAATTCGATGGACTGACGATGAGATTTCGGACGGTGAATTTTGGAAGTCCGTCAAAAGGATGCCGTGTATGCGGAGAACATGCCGATATTCATGAACTGAGACCGGAGGAATATCCGATGCCGGGGGGCAGTATTTAGAGAATGGAGGGTAAATCATGACGTTACAACAGTTAAGATATGTAATTGCGGTGGCAGACCACGGTTCAATGAATGAGGCGGCAAAGGCGTTGTTTATTTCACAGCCAAGTTTGTCGGGGGCTGTAAAAGAACTGGAAAAAGAACTTGGCTTTGAACTTTTTTTGCGCACGAGCAGAGGTATTGTTGTGACGCCGGATGGTGAGGAATTTCTTGGATATGCAAGACAGGTGACGGAGCAGTACCGTCTGCTTCGAAATCGATATATTGAAAAAGAATCCCGAGAGAAATTCAGTGTTTCCATGCAGCATTATTCCTTTGCGGTAAAGGCATTTGTAGAGACAGTCAAACGTGCGGGAATGGAAAATTATGAATTTGCTGTATATGAGACGCGCACATACGAAATCATTGAAAATGTGCGGAATTTCAAAAGTGAGCTTGGCATTTTATATCTTGATGATGAAAATAAAAATGTTATCACAAGAGCACTTCGCGAAAAGGAGCTTGTATTTACACCACTTTTTGAAGCAAAACCGCATGTATTTATAAGCAGTGTACATCCGCTTGCCACAAAAAAGACAGTAGACTGGGATGATCTTGCGCCATATCCATATCTGTCATTTGAGCAGGGAGAACATAATTCATTTTATTATGCGGAAGAGCGCTACAGCCGTGTATTACGCAAAAAAAATATTCGCGTGCGTGACCGTGCAACCTTATTTAATCTTTTGATTGGACTAAATGGCTACACGGTTTGCAGTGGTGTAATTGATGAAAACTTAAATGGAGAAAACATTATAGCAGTTCCATTAAAGGAACAAGGTTTGATGCAGATTGGCTATATTCACCATAAGAAAGCTGTGCTTGGAAAGCTGGCGCAGGCTTACATAGAGGCCATCGGGGACAGGTACGGTGGCCAAATATCCGTCCCTGGTGGCTCAAAGAAAGGCAGGAAATAAATGAATAACTTTAATTATTATGCACCGACAAAGGTTGTATTTGGAAAAGATACAGAAAAAGAGACGGGACGTCTCGTAAAGGAGCAGGGCGCATCAAGTGTACTTGTTCATTTTGGAGGAAAGAGCGCGATTGCTTCTGGTTTGATTGATCGTGTGTGCCAGTCATTAAAAGAAGAGGGCATTGCTTATGAGACACTTGGAGGAGTTGTTCCAAATCCACGTCTATCAAAGGTAAGAGAGGGCATTGCACTGTGCAGGGAAAAGAAGATTGATTTTGTTCTGGCAGTTGGCGGCGGAAGCGTTATTGACTCTGCAAAGGCAATCGGATATGGTGTTGCAAATGAAGGTGATGTGTGGGATTTCTATGCAAAAAAACGTGTGCCGACTGCATGTCTTCCGATTGGTGCGGTGCTTACCATTGCAGCAGCAGGAAGTGAGATGAGCAATTCCTCAGTTATCACAAATGAGGACGGCGGATTAAAACGTGGATGTAATACTGATCTTTGCCGTTGCCGTTTTGCTGTGATGAATCCTGAGCTGACATACACACTGCCAGATTATCAGACACAGTGTGGATGCACCGATATTATGATGCACACGATGGAACGCTATTTTAATATGAGTGAAAACATGGAGCTGACCGATGGCATCAGTGAGGCACTAATAAAGACTGTAATGAAGCACTCCAAGATTTTAAAGGAGCATCCAGACTGCTACGAATCACGTGCAGAGGTGATGTGGGCATCCAGCCTTTCACACAATGACCTGACTGGATGTGGAACAGATGGAGGCGACTGGGCTTGCCACCAGCTAGAGCATGAGATTGGCGGTATGTTTGATGTGGCACATGGTGCAGGACTTGCAGCAGTGTGGGGAAGCTGGGCACGTTATGTCTACAAGGCACGTCCAGAGCGTTTTGCAAAATTTGCCAGAAATATTTTTAATATTCAGGAAACTGATGATGAAAAGGCAGCAGTAGCAGGTATTGAGGCAATGGAAAACTACTATCAAAGCGTCGGTATGCCAACAAGTCTGTGTGAACTTGGCATCCATGCAACTGAGGAACAGATCAAAGAGATGGCAGACAAATGCAGCTTTTATGGAAAGCGCACGGTCGGCGTGATGAAGAAGATTGGAGCACCAGAGGCAGCAGAAATTTATCGCATGGCAAATGATAAGAGTATTCCGCTGTACTCAAGATAAGAATTTCAAAAAAAGAATAGACGAATGATAGGGCAGATCAAAACGGTCTGCCTTATTTTTTATAGGTATATCATTCCTTTTCATGTGTGAATGGTCTGCTCGTTTTTTGTGCAGCTAATTCAGGCTATGATATTGTCTTGCGGATTGCAGAAAAAGAATTGACGAATCGCTTTTTACATTATATAATATAATACAAGAATAAGTACAGAAAACTGTACGCAATAAGTTGGAAGGAGATGAATCATATGTTAGCAGTTAATTATACAAATTTGAGAGATAACATGAAACGCTACATGGATCAGGTCACAGATGATTATGAAACCATGATTGTTACGAGAAAGAATAATAAAAATGTTGTCATCTTGTCAGAAGAAACCTACAACAATCTCATGGAAAATGTGTACGTAATGGGAAACAAGGCAAATTATGACTGGTTAATGGAGTCTAAGGCACAGTTGGAAAATGGACATTGTGCTACACATGAGCTTATTGAGGTGGAGGATGAATAAAGTTTTTACAGAAAATGGTTGGGCGGATTATACATTTTGGGAGACGGAAGATCGAAAAACGTTAAAGAAGATTAATAAGCTGATAGAAGATATTTGCCGAAATGGAAATGAAGGAATCGGAAAGCCGGAAGCGCTGAGTGGAAATCTTGCTGGGTATTGGAGCAGGCGCATTAACGATAAGGATAGGCTTATCTATAAAATTGATGAAAATAATGTTTTTATATTGGCTTGTCGATATCATTACAGTGATAAGTAAAAAATTTAATTAGAATGTTTTAACACTACCTATTCAGAGAGGAAGGGTAACATTATGGAGTCGAAGCAAACAATTAAATTGCATTGCCTGGAAAACAGGGTTGCATCTGGTTATGTGACATTTGGAAGCTATTGGGAAAAAGGTATATTGGTCATTCCAAATTTTAAGAATGATGGGATGGATTCTTTTGTATTACAAAATGAAAATAAAGAATCCATTCCAGTGCAGTCTCGTATCACGGCATGGTGGCCAGATGGAAGTATCAAGTGGGTAGCCCATACGGCAGATGCATCGAAGATGGGGCAAGAGGCTGCACTGACAGCACAAATCAAATTAGGAGAAGTTAGTGAAGAAACAGCTGAGCTAGTTTCCATGATTATCCGAAGAGACGATAACTGGCTGTACATAGACAATGGCGTCCTTTCTTTGAAAGTCCCAACAGGGAAAAACAAGGCAGATACTTTGGCAGAGGATATTTTCTTAAATGGAAAGCTGCGTGTAAAAAAGGCATCGCCAGTTCTTTATCTTGAAGAACAAGGCAATGAAAATAGTACAAATTTTGATCTTGACGGTCAGACAAAGGTGACGAGAGCCTATAAAGCAGCAATCACAGCTGTAACAATAGAAGAAGATGGTCCACTTGCGTTAACGATAAAGGCAGAGGGTAGCTATCAGCATCAAAATCAAAATAAAATGAAATTCTGTATTCGCATGTACATCAATAAAGATAGTAGCGATATTCGCTTTGTTCATACCTTTTTCTTTGATGGAGACGAGCAAACGGATTTCTTAAAAGGACTTGGCATCCGCTTTGATACCGTGCTAGAGGGTCGTCCATATGAGCATCATATTCGCTTTGCAGGCGAATTGCCATTTAAAGAGGCAGCGATTTTATTAAACAGTTCTTATCCTCGTTTGCAGCCATCTGTCTTAAAAAAACAGCTTGATGGAAAAACGTGGGGCTACCCGGCAGACAGTGATGTCGAAAAGGCAGCAGCCGATCTTCCAGTATGGAACCGATATTTTCTTTATCAGGACAGTGCTGATCATTACAGAATCGGTAAGCAGACAAAGCCGCAGTGTTGTGTGCTTAGTGCCGCAGAAGGAAGACGTGCGCATGGAGCAATGGAGGTATGTGGTGAAGATGGAGGCATCCTTCTTGGTATCCGTGATTTCTGGCAGAAATATCCGTCTGGTCTTGAGGTGACAAATCTTGCTGATGATAACGCATCCTGCACGGCATGGTTTTATTCGCCAGAGGCCAAAAGCTTTGATTTTCGTCATTATGATACGAGAAGCTACCAGATGACATCATACGAAGGATTTCCTTGGTTTGGTGCAAGCCCAGAAGGAATTGCCGTGACAAGCGAGTGCACGCTTTCTGTTTGTTCATCTTTAACTGCGGAAGATGAATTAAATACATTTGCGAATCGCGTAAATAAGCCGCCAGTCTATGTGGAGTCACCAATAGCTTACCATGAAAAGCGAGCATTTGGCTACTGGAGTCTGCCAGAAAGAAAAACAGAGCCAGAAGCCTTCTTAGAGAATCAGCTTGATCAGCTATTTGATTTTTACAAAAATGAGATCGAGGCAAGAAAATGGTATGGTCTGTTTGATTACGGTGATGTTATGCATACGTATGATCCGATTCGTCATTGCTGGCGCTATGATATGGGCGGTTTTGCATGGCAGAACACGGAGCTTGTTCCGACCTATTGGCTGTGGCTTTATTTTCTTCGCACAGGAAGAGAAGATGTATTTACAGTAGCAGAGGCAATGAGCCGTCACTGTTCAGAAGTGGATTTTTACCACTTTGGACCGATGGCAGGTATCGGATCACGTCATAATGTGCGTCACTGGGGCTGCTCCTGCAAGGAACCGCGCGTTTCCATGGCAGGTCATCACCGCGTTTACTATTATTTGACAGGAGATGCGCGTATTGGCGATGCAATGGCCGATGCAAAGGACGCAGATCTTTCGCTGAAAAATATTACCTATTTCCAGCAAAAGGATGAGACAGGTCCTTATGTAGTCATAAGAAGCGGTCCAGACTGGACTTCATTTTTATCAAACTGGATGACGCAGTATGAGCGCACATTAGAGCCTTATTATCTGGAAAAGATTCGTCAGGGCATTAAGGACGTGAGTAAGATGCCGTTTGGACTGGCATCAGGTCCGTCTTATCGCTACGAGGAAAATGGCCATCTGATTTACGAGGGCGAGGACGAGAAGAGTCCAAACATGCACTTGCAGATTTGCATGGGTGGCCCGGAAGTCTGGTGGGAGCTAGCAGATATGCTTGGCGATGAGACACTGAGAAAGCTCCTTTCTATCTACGGAGGATTTTATTATCTGACACCAGAGCAGAAAAAAGAGAAGACGCATGGCTTAATTGAGAAACGTCCATTTGCATTCCCTTGGTTTGCTTCCGATATCGGTGCCTATGCTGCGTTTTTCACAAAAGATGAGTCACTTGCCAAAACGGTTTGGAAAAATTTGTTGAATGCATTGATTAAAATAGGTGACGAAGCTGGCTTCACACCAGTTTGCTACGCAACTGACGACCAAAAGAAAGCACATATGGAAATTTTGTGGATCAAGACAAACTTCGCAGCGCAGTGGGGCTTAAATACAATCACTACACTTGAACTGCTTCGCGATGCGCTTCCAGATACGATGGACGGTGTTCGTAAGCTCATAGAAGAAATGCCGGGAAATGAATTTCATCGGGCATGACAGATTACATTTCAATCAAACATACGAATATTAGCGCTTTCAACGTAAATGCAATAAAGAATTAAATATAGATATAGAAAAGACCGACATCGCTGTCGGTCTTTTTCATGCTCATTTAATAAATTATCGGGTTGCCACCGTACCCTACCGGGTAGAATCTTAAGCCAGAACCTTCTCGATGTAAGCCTTGATTTCTGGGCACTTGCAGCTGTCAAAGAATAACTCCTTGAACTTTGCACCGCTTACAGTTGCCTTTAAGAAATCCTGATCAATATTCTTTAAGATGGTCATCATATCAGTATGAGTGATCTTCTTTACACCGTCAAGGATCTTCTTATTGCGCTGCTCCGGAACAACTCTTTCCGGTGGATATCCGCCGCCTGGCTCAGTGCAGAACAGTTTCTCGAAGCAGTACTGTAAATTAAGCTCAGCGCCCCAGCCAAAGCCCTTTGCAAATGGGAATGCAGCAGCATTTCCAGCATTGATCTGGGAGAACATGTAAGCGTCAGACGGATCAACAACATGTCCACAAAGAACGCCTGGGAAGGAGTTGCATGCAAGCATAGCGCCCTCACCTGTACCACATCCTGTGATAACAAAATCAGCAGCACCGCTGTTTAAAAGAATAGCGGTCAGAAGACCAACCTGTACATAAGTCAGCTGAGCCTCATCATCAGCAGCATACATGCCGTAATTTACAACCTCGTGACCCATTGGTGTAACAACTTCCTTTAAAACAGACTCAATCATGCTATTCTTTGCAGCCTGGCTGTTTTCATTGATTAATGCAATTTTCATTTTTTTGTAACCTTTCCTATGCCGTTTTGCCAAGGATAGTTCGTCACGGCACAATTTTGTTAAAACTATCTAATAAGATAATAGGTGAGAAAAGTGATTTTGTCAACTTGAAACAGAGAAATGGTTAAAAAACCTTGTTGAAAAGAAAAAACAACAAAAATAAGAAAAAATATTTAAAAATATAAACAAAATAAAAAACTGAAATCATGAGAAATAGTTTAAAAAATTAACGAAAATATAACGGCATACAAAATAAAGTAAAATTATCTGAAAATTTATCAAAAAGTCTTTCTTTACAAAATGAATAAGATGCTGTATAGTAGGCACAAACAAAGAAAGAAAAAGCCAGAGAGGGCACGGACTGCAAAGACGCAGAACACCTCTCTGGCTTTCTTTGAAAAAAACAGGAGGACCAACATGGAACAGACTAGCAAAACACCTTGGGGAACTACAGAAGGTCTGTATGATCCCAGTTTTGAACATGACAACTGTGGTATTGGTGCAATTGTCAATATTAAAGGAACAAAAACGCATCAGACAGTAGAGGATGCATTAAAGATTGTTGAAAATCTTGAGCATCGTGCTGGTAAGGACGCAGAGGGAAAAACAGGAGATGGTGTAGGCATTTTACTTCAGATTTCTCATCCGTTTTTCTCAGGTGTCTGTAAAGAACTTGGATACGACATCGGTGATGAGAGAGATTATGGTATTGGAATGTTTTTCTTGCCTCAGAACGAGACTGACCGCCGCATGTCGATGAAGATGTTCGAGATTATTGCAAAGAAGGAAGGAGTAACGGTACTTGGCTGGAGAATGGTTCCGGTCACACCGGGTATCTTAGGCTCAAAGGCACTCGACTGCATGCCATGCATCATGCAGTGCTTCTTAAAGCGTCCGTCACGTGTGGCAAAGGGTCTTGCATTTGACCGCAAGCTCTATGTCATCCGCCGTATCTTCGAGCAGTCAAATGATAATACCTATGTTGTTTCGCTTTCAAGCAGAACTATCGTTTACAAAGGAATGTTCCTTGTTGGACAGCTTCGCAATTTCTACAACGATTTACAGGATGAAGCTTATGTTTCTGCAATCGCGCTGGTTCACTCCCGTTTCTCTACAAACACAAACCCAAGCTGGCAGCGTGCTCATCCGAACCGCTATATGGTACATAACGGTGAGATCAATACTATCCGCGGCAATGTGGATAAGATGTTAGCCCGTGAGGAAAAAATGGAGTCAGAAGAACTTAAAAACGAAATTTCAAAAGTTCTTCCTGTTGTCGATGATTCAGGCTCAGATTCCGCAATGATGGATAATGTATTGGAATTTTTAATTATGAGCGGCATGCCAATGGCGCTTGCTGTCATGATTCTGATTCCAGAGCCATGGATCAATGATAAGTCCATGTCACAGAAGAAGAAGGATTTCTATCAATATTATGCAACTATGATGGAGCCATGGGATGGACCTGCATCTATTCTTTTCTCAGATGGAGATGTGATGGGTGCAGTGCTTGACCGTAACGGTCTTCGTCCGTCCAGATATTACGTGACATCCGATGGCTGCATGATCCTTTCTTCTGAGGTTGGAGTATTGCCGGTACCGGAAGAGAAGATCATATTAAAAGAGCGTCTTCATCCTGGAAAAATGCTTCTGGTAGATACGGTTCAGGGCAAGATCATCGATGATAACGAATTAAAAGAGATGTATGCAAAGAAACAGCCATACGGCGAATGGCTGGACAGCAATCTGGTACATTTAAAAGATATTAAGATTCCAAACGAAAGAATGGAAGAATATACAGAGGAACAGCGTTCCCGTCTTCAGAAGGCTTTCGGATACACTTACGAGCAGTATCGTACTTCTATCCGAAACATGGCGTTAAACGGTGCTGAGAGCATTGGCGCAATGGGTGTGGATACACCGTTGGCAGTATTTTCCAAACAGAACAGACCGCTTTTTGACTACTTCAAACAGCTTTTTGCACAGGTAACCAACCCGCCGATCGATGCGATCCGTGAGGAGATTGTCACCAGCACAGATCGGAAGAG
>ERZ1106951.4137-NODE-4137-length-9901-cov-2.759192_pt1 | contig 9901 bp, 3 predicted proteins | sample MGYA00403676_ERZ1106951 | MGnify/ENA primary metagenome ERZ1106951 (study PRJEB35170, sample SAMEA104062398) | human gut metagenome | biome: human gut; feature: human-associated habitat; material: faeces | place: Denmark | collected 2012-04-23 ...
GTTTATCATATTCACCTACCGGCATGGCAGACAGCACAATGCCTGTCACCGTACAACTTTGTCCGCTCATATTTTTCTCCCGACCTCCCGGCTCTGTCTTCCTCTGCCCTGTAAGCCAGGTATTCCCGTACATCTCCGGTGTGTGCAAATCGATCCCAACTGTCCATCCTTCTGCCTCCGCTTCTTCGGTTCTGTATGTTCATAGAATCCCCGAAGCGGATCAAAGCTATACTTCTTTTTTGTCGTAACCAAAATTTTTAATAAGGAAGTCAGAATCACGCCAGTCTTTCTTGACCTTGACCCAGAGTCTTAAATTGACCTTTGCATCCAGCATCCGCTCAATCTCATAGCGGGCTGCAGACCCGATCTTCTTCAGCATAGCTCCGCCTTTTCCAATGATAATTCCCTTGTGGGAATCTCGCTCACACACGATGGTCGCTTCAATATCCCAGATCAGCTGGTTTGGCCGTTCCTTCATAATATCAATGGAAACAGCGATTCCGTGGGGAATCTCCTCATCAAGAAGCTTCAGTGCTTTTTCACGGATCAGCTCCGATACGATCTGACGCATAGGCTGATCCGTAACCGTATCTTCATCATAAAACATAGGACCATACGGCAGATATTTGAAGATCACATCGATCAGTTCTGCCTCATTGGAGCCTTTCAGGGCAGACACCGGAACGATATCTGCAAAATCCATCAGTTTCCGGTAAGCCTCGATAAATCCGAATACCTGATCTTTTTTCACCATGTCGATCTTATTGATGACAAGAACAACCGGTGTATTGATATTTTTCAGCTGATTGGCAATGTGCTGATCTCCTGCTCCTACACGGTCAGATGGCTCCACCAGCCACAGTACCACATCTACTTCCTTCAGAGTCTTCTCTGCCACATTGACCATATACTCCCCCAGCTTATTTTTTGCCTTGTGAATACCTGGCGTATCTACAAACACGATCTGTCCACGATCACAGGTATAGACCGTCTGGATCTTGTTGCGGGTGGTCTGCGGACGATGGGACGTAATAGCGATTTTCTGTCCGATCAGCCGGTTCATCAGGGTGGACTTTCCCACATTAGGTCTTCCCACCAGTGTTACAAATCCTGATTTCTTCTGTTCACTCATACTTTCTCCTCTTTATGCACCAAACAAACGGAATGTGGTGTCAAACAATTCCTTTTCTTTTTCGATCTTACTCTCATTTCCAATAGCACAGAATGCACCTTCCTCAAGCAGCTCACGGATACCGCCTGAAAGTGCCCGGATATCCTCCGGCTGTGCGTCCAGTACTTCATCCCTGTATTTCTGAATATCTTCGAGGGTTGTCTGAGTCAGCCAGGATGCAAGACCACGGCTGCCTTCCATGGCTGGTGTCCGCGGAGTATCCATATCACTGATGGTTCCGATAATATATTTCGTCATCTCACGCTCATCCGCTGCAAAGGTACGCACATATTCCGGCACACCCTCATATATTTCAAGAGTTCTGCGAAGATGGGGATCTCTGTAGGAAACGAAATAACTCTCCCCGCTTCTCTTAAAGCCGCTCATACAGCCGTATGCGCCCCCCTTTACACGAAGATTGATCCACAGATAATCATAGCTTAAGGCAACCTTCAGAATTTCCAGGGCACCGGTATAGGTAAAGCCTTTTTTTACAAAGTTACCGGTTCTTGCCACATACTGAACCTGTCCGGAGGTCTTAAAGCCCTCGTTCTTTTTCCTGCAGGTAATGGCAGTTTCCGGAACCTCACAGGTACTCTCCGGCAGACTCTTCTTCAGGGCACCGCTTAAGGCCTTCACCTGTTCCACAGACTCTCTTTCTCCGGTATAGCTTACCATGAAGGAATCCTTTCGGATGATCTCTGCCATGGCATTCTGAAGTCCGGCTACGATCTCGTCCTTTTTCTCCTGAAAATTCTTCTCAAGGTCTTCGATAAATTTGTAATAGCCAACGCCTGCCATCTCATCCTGATATTCTGCCATTGGAGAACCGTAGGCAGCGCTGCGGAGTACTGCTGTCTGATGACCTGCGCCAATCAGGGAAGCCTGTCCTCTGGACCTGATTTCCCCGATAATCTCACCAAGACGTCTGGTATCTGAAAGCTTAGAAGTATTCAGGATTTCTTCCATCATCTGGAACAGGAAATCCATCTGGGAATACAGTGCTTTGCCCCGGATGGTAAACATGGTACGGAATGCTTCCGGGTCGTTCGCCTTGTCAAAAACATCTATGCCGCACTGGATACCGCCGGTTCTGGCATTGGTCTCATTAAACAGCTGACCATAAGTGTAATTCTTTGTATCCACATATCCGAGAACAGACTTCAAAAGTCCAAGATAATGGACCTTCTCAACAGCCATATCCTTAATCTCGAACATAATATTTACATAACCGATTCCATTGGTGCATACATCCTGATACAGGAACAGACTGTCCTCCACCTGAAGCTCTTCATTGGAAAAACCATTCACTTCTTTGCGGATATCGGAACGCTTCAGCATAGGAATGCATTCCAGGTCCTCCGGTCTCTCCTCAGACTCCTGGTAAGCCTCAAGGGCTTTTGTCTTTCTTACCATTTCTTCCAGCTGTTCATCGGAAAGGCTGCTTCTGTATGCTTCCAGCCTGTCTGCCAGCTCTTTCTCACGCTGGGCTGCAAGACCGCGCTTCGGCACAAGAGTCAGGATCGCACCATGTGTATTGTCCAGAAGCCATTTCTGGATCAGATTCTCGAAATAGCCTTCATTTACTGCAATTTTCAGCTGATCATAAATCTCCAGAAGCTTTACCTGGGAAAAAGCATTCTCATCATCATAAAGCCAGCTTCCCATAATATCCAGTCCATACATCAGACCTTTTGGAAACTGTCCAAAATCTGCTTCGCGGTAACGGAACTCCATGTAATTGATTCCGGAAAGAACCGCCTTCTTATCAATTCCATTTTTCACAATGTCCTGAAGGCAATTTCGGATAATGGAAACAAATTCCTCCTTCCGGGCAGCTCTGGCACCTTTTGCAATCACGGAGAAATACGGCTGCAAAACACCGTCGCTGTAATCGCCATAAATATCCTTACCGATTCCGGCGTCCAGAAGAGCCTGCTTCAGCGGTGCTCCCGGCGCACTTAAAAGTGCATAATCCAACACATCAAATGCCACACCCAGGGTACTGTCCATGGCATTTCCTACAACCATGTTATAGGAGAGATAGGTGTTATCCTCTTCTTCCTCGTTCTCCGCAATGGGATACTCGATCTGCAGGTCTTTCACCTGGGAAAAAGCTGCCTGCTCCTTAATACTGGAATCAACGTCCAAAGCCTCAAATGCGGACAGATATTTCTCATCAATAAATCGCAGCTTCTCTTCCATGTCCATATTTCCGTAAAGGTAAATATAGCTGTTGGACGGATGATAGTAGGTGCGGTGGAAATCCAGAAACTCTTCATAGGAAAGCTCCGGAATATTCTCCGGATTGCCGCCGGATTCCACGCCGTAGGTATTGTCCGGGAAAAGATGGTTCATAATTTCTCTTTCCAGCACCTCGTCCGGGGAAGAAAATGCGCCCTTCATCTCATTGTATACAACACCATTGTATGTGAGCGGGCCTTCCTTCTGCTCCAGATGGTAATTCCATCCTTCCTGGCGGAAAATCTCCTCTTTCTTATAAATATTCGGGTAAAAAACAGCGTCCAGATACACATGCATCAGGTTCTGGAAATCCTGGTCATTGCAGCTTGCCACCGGATAACAGGTCTTGTCCGGGTAGGTCATGGCATTCAGGAAGGTATTCAGAGAGCCCTTTACCAGCTCTACAAATGGATCCTTCAGCGGAAACTCGCGGGAGCCGCACAGAACGCTGTGTTCCAGAATATGGGGAACACCGGTGCTGTTCTTCGGCGTGGTACGAAAGGCGATGGAAAATACCTTATTCTCATCATCATTCTCGATCAGAACCAGTCTGGCTCCTGTTTTCTTATGGCGAACCAGATATCCGGCGGAATGGATATCGGTCAGATTCTCCTGTTTCAAAACCTCGTATGCAGGAATGTTCTCTTTTTTCATTTTTTCCTCCAAATAGTGCCCAATCAGTTTGTGTAAACAGTCGGTATTGGGATGTATTTAATTCATTTCTTCGATTATGCTGAATTACACTGCACTTAAAAGCTTTATACAATGCAGCTGATAATTCCGGAGCATCTTCAACTTCTTGCATTAGTATAACACACAAAAAAGTATCTTACTACAACAAAATTCTTTTAAAAAGAACCGCCCCTGCGGGCGAATCTGGTAGGATTCTTCCTGCAAGGGCGGTTCTGATTATTTAATTATGATTCGTTAATCCTGTTCTTTTTTGCGGCGTCTTCTGGTTGTTTCTTCGATTGCGAGAGCTGCAACAAAGAGCAATGCCATATAGAAGCCGATTGGTGTGTCATCACCTGTCTTAACACCTGTGGAGGTGCCTGGGGTTGGTGTAGGAGTTATTGTCTCCTCAGGAGTTACAGTAGGTGTTGCTTCCGGTTGTTTCTGGTTAATGATGGTTACCTCTGCATTGAGATTATTTTCATCAAACAGTACATTTCCATTTTCAACAGTTACTGCGTATCTGAATCCGTCTGTACCATCTACCAGATTTCCTTCTGCATCTGTCTCTGCAACATAGAGTGTAAAGGCTTCATCCGGTATTACAACTGCCTGTGTACTCTCAGATACTGTGGAGCCGCCTGCAAGATCAAGTGTCAGGATGTTCTTCTCTGTTCTTGTGGAAAGAGTTGTGCACTCTTTGTCATCAAAGATACCTGCATAGAAAATCTCATCACTTTCCAGGGCATTTCCATCTGCACCAAGAAGCTTCTTGGTTACATTCAGAGTCGCGATCTTGTAGAATCCATCCGGCCATTCGCTGAACTGGTTCTCGAATGTGATGCTGCTCTTTGCGCCATCCTCAGTTACGGTGATTGCCTGTCCCTGTGGATAAACCGGTACATAAACCTTTTCATCCGGCGTCATGCCTGAATCAATTGCTTTTCCGGTTACATCTGTCTCACTTACATAGTAGGTTCTTCCAAGATCCAGATTGGTAAAGGTAACTGTGGAAGAAGATGCATTCTTAAACTCAAGTGCTTTTACATCAGAAGCAGGAATTGTGCATTCTGCATCTGCGAAAAGTGCTGCGTAGAAGGTCATATCCTTAGCGCCTGCAAGTGCATCGTTCAGCTTCAGTTCCTTGGTGATCTCAATAGCAGCGGTCTTGCTCTTTGTCATGGCATCCTTCATCTCAACTGCATTTTTGGTGTCATCTGCATCAACAGTGAAGGTGATCGGCTCTGCGATCTCATATCCTGATGGTGCTTCTGCCTCAACCAGTTTGTAGGTCTTGCCAAGAACAAGTTTCGCTGTGATCACATGTGGTGTACCATCTGAGGTCCACTCTTCCACAACCTTATCCTGGTCATCTACTACCTGAAGTTTTGCTCCTGCAAGAGCTTTCAGGGTGGTGTCGTCTACCTTGGAAATGGTAACCTTGGTAGTATCGTTGACAAATTTCATGGCTGTCTCAGTGTAATCTTCTCCATTTACCTTGGTGGTAAGCTTCAGAGTTCCGTCACGGTTGTCTTCTACATTTACAGTTACTGTATAAACAGTTTTGTCGTATACGTAGGTGTCTGCCTCTGATGGGAGCTTTTCGTTTACGGTGTAGGTAAAGGTCTTGCCAGCATCTTTCTCTGTATAGGAAAGCTTGCTGAAGCTGATCGCACCTTTCTCGTCGTTCTTAACTGTCTCAATTACCTTGCCATCTGCATCTTTCAGTTCGAACTCGAAGGTTCCAAGCTGTTCAGCTTCTACCTTCATGGACTTCTGGGCTTTCAGTTCAAGGTCAGCGGAAGCGCTGTAGGTATTCGTGAAGGTAACTGCTCCAGTGAGGTCTTCACTCTTTACAGGTTCGCCGTTCTTTGTGACAGAAGTAACTTTCGCTGTTAACTTGCCTGCATTGTCGTCTGTTACGTCTACTTTTACAACGTATTTGCTTTCATCATACTGGTATGCCGGTTTCTCATCTTTTACTTCTGTGATCTGGTAATAATGGGTTCCGGATTCCTTGTATGTGATGATTGGGAATGTGATGGTGCCGCCGTCAGCATTCTTCACAGTTTCGTTGTAACCATTTTCTACTGCCTTTCCATCTGCATCCATTTCTGTTGCCTGGAAGCTGAACTGCTCTGCTTCCAGTGTCTGGCCTTCCAGAGTCTTGATTGCACCAAGAGCAATCTGACCAGATGTGGTGTAGGTGTTGGTAAATTCCATACCTGTTACAGTGGCATCCTCGGAGGTTGCCTTGGAGGAATGGATGACTGGGGTTACGGTTAAGGTACCGTTGCCAGCGTCTGTTACGGTTACGTTGATGGTGTAGATGGTGTCGTCGTAGGTGTAACCTGCTGCGTCACCTTTCACCTCATTTACGGTGTACTGGTATTCGCCGGTATCATCTACTTTCTTATCTGTGTTGTCTTTTACAAGGCTGTACTTGATTTCGTCAAAGGTTACGTTTCCGTCAGCATCGTTGGTCTTGGTCTGAAGAACAGTGCCATCTTTGTCGCGAAGCTCGAATGTAAACTGATCTGCTGCGAGTGGTGTCTCTGTGGTTGTCAGAGTCTTCTTAGCTGTCAGGTTCAGACTTCCGGATGCGGAGTAGGTGTTCTTCATCTCAACTTTGTTGTCGATGTCATTCTCACTTACCGTAAACTCAACAGGATCTGCCAGGGTATAACCAGCTGGAGCGGATTTCTCGACTAACTTGTAGGTTTCGCCGAGGATCAGTTTGCCAGTGATTACGCGTGGGTTGTCCTTAGTTGAAGTTGTCCAACTATCGATTACCACGCCGTCCTTGTCCTGGATTTCGAGTACTACGCCTGAAAGCTGATTGCCAAGGGCGTCTACTTTGGTGATGGTTACCTTGGTGGTGTCATCTTCTACCAGGTATACCTTGTTACCATCTGTATCTGTTGTAGTTTTTGCATTGGTTTCAATAGTTCCATCTTTTTTAACAGTAAACTCAATATCTGTTGCATACTTATAACCAGCAGGAGCTACTGTTTCTCTAAGAATATAGCTCTTTCCAGCTTCAAGTTTAGGACCAAAGTCGTGAGTTTTACCTTTTTCAGAAACCCACTCATCTACAGTCTTACCTGTTTCCTTATCAATTACTACAAGATGAGCACCTTCTACTTCTTTACCATTTCCAAGTTCTACTTTGTTGACATTGAAATGTAGTTTGGCATCTACCAGAGTCAGTTTATTGCCAACTATTGTTTTGTTGTCCACTGTAATAGTTCCATCAGCTTCTACTTTAAAGGTAATTGGATCAGCTGCAACATAGCCTGTCGGAACATTAATTTCCTCCAGTGTATAAGTGTTTCCTGCAATCAGCTTACCAATAATATCATAGCTGGTATCATCTGTTTTCCAGCTTGCTACTACATTTCCATTATCATCTTTTACAGAAATCTGAAGCTTTGCATTCTTTACTGGATTTCCTTCATCATCGACTTTGTCGACAGTTACTGTAGTTGGAGTATTGACTACATCATAATTGCCAATTCCCTGTGCAGTAATATATCCATCTACTTTATCCTCTGTTATGGTGTATTCAATTTCCTGCCCTTTTTCGTATTTCGGCTGATCTGCAAATTTCCATTTCCAGTCATCTGTCTTTGTTACAGTCTTGGAAGCAACCAATTTTTTATTTGCATAAAGATTAATAGTGATAGTTTCTGGTCTGATGTCTGCATTGCCATTGTCATTCCAGGTCTTGGTTCCTTCAATGTTCACACTTTCTGGAGTGTGGATATTGGTTATCACATAACCGTCTTTGGCGCTTCCACTTACGTTTGCTGTATAACCGTTCACATTTGTGGTTTCAACTACGGTATACTTGATCTCCTGTCCCTTCTTATATTTATCCAGATCTTGGAAGGTTCCCTTCCAGCCATTGCCTTCATTCAGCTTCAGGACTTTTCCTGCTACTGCGCTTCCATCTGCATACAGCTGGACTTCTACTTCTCCCACTCGTTTTCCGTCCTGGTTGTTGCTGTCATTCCATACCTTCTTGACACTTACACTGGTCTCTTCTGGTGTATCTTTTCTATTAGAAATCTTTACAGTTCCAGATTTTTCCTGATCACCAGGGAAACTATTTTTGTGAATTTCGGCTCCGCCCTGATAAACGTTTTTAGCATAAATGGAACACATTCCATTATTATTCATATATGAGCCTTCTGGAACAAGGGCAAATCCGCCCATCTTCTTTCCAGTATCTTTCACATATCCCTTATATGGAGTTCCATCTTCATTTACGAAGTTCCAAATTGTTCTTTTTGCAATTTGTTGACCTTTACTATTCGGATCCAGTTCGCTTTCTTTTTTACCAGCAACATCAACTATTTCATTTCCAACATAAAGTACTTCTGTCGCAACATCAAGTTCATTCATGCCACTTGGAATCATAACATTGATCACAAGAGCTTGATTATCTCTAACTGCTGGAAGATTTAATCGGTGCTGTTTCAGATCACTTGGGGTTAAATAAACAACTTGTGCTGAATCTGTAGATTTCGCCTTAGCAAGTTTCTTTGATAATCCAGATACTGTTGTTAAAATATTAGTAATGTTAATCAGAGAATCGAATTCTGCTGCGGTAACCTTCTTAACAGCCCCCTTATCGGTCGTCACCTCTGACGTTGTTACAAATAAATTGTTTGAGCTATTTGCAGTTAAACTTGTAACCCCTTCAATCACTTTCGCAAATGAAGTTGTATCATAGTTCATTAAGCCTTTTAAACCTTCTGAATAATCATAAGAAACTGTATAGTCTCCTATTTTTCCTCCATCTTCAAGAATATTTCCTTTTTCATCTAATTCATATACTTCATATGCACTTTTTGCATCCTTAATTGTATACGAGGTAGAGCCAACTCCGTTAGCATCAGTTGTAATGGTTACATCTGCGACTTTATTCTTGTTTGCATCAACTATTCTAAAGTTAAAAGTTTTTGCAGCTGCTGGATTAACTGATTTTTCAATATTAATTGTAAGATTAATTTTCTTTTCAGTTCCCTGTGCTCCAACCGGGTTTCCATTTCCTTTAAATTTATCTACAGCAAAATTTCCCTCAAAATGCATGGATTGCTCGAAATAATTCGCAACAACCATAAATTGGCTTGCATCTTTCAAGCCATCTTTTATATCAGCATAAGAAATAGAATTATTTCCCATCTGAGTTGCATTAATAACAACTGTGTCATGTGAAGAGTCTACTGTGTATCTGTCATTAATTGCAATTGTAAACTGATAATCAAATGTCTGGCCATTATCGACTTCTGACAAAGCGTTATTTGTATCCCAATTATTTTGTTTCTGACCTTCTACGTTTGGATTTTGATCTGGACGAGCAATTGCAAGCACTGCTTTATATTCACCAGTTTCTATGCTCTTCTGTCGATTACCATTATTATCATACAGCGCATCAAATGTTGCCTCGCCAATTCCATTTTCTACAGTTATTTTTTTAAACTGATGTAATCCATCTTTTTCAATCTTCGCATAGTATGTACCATTCTGACTTGTTGCAACGTTTCCCTGCGAATCCACAAACTGTAATCTCAGCTTAAAACTACTCAGACCTTGATCTGCGATAATAAAAGTACTAAAACTATCCGTTGTTAATGTTACTTCCTTAATTTTTCCTTTTTTATTCAGTTCAACATTATCCGTTACATCTTCCAACTGATCCAGATTTTCATCCAAATGTAATACCTGTACACTGTCTTCTGTTGTTTCATTTGATAATTTCTGAGCCTTTTTATAAGAAATGTTTACGGAAACCTGACTTTCTGCTGG
>ERZ1106951.4140-NODE-4140-length-9893-cov-7.394186_pt1 | contig 9893 bp, 9 predicted proteins | sample MGYA00403676_ERZ1106951 | MGnify/ENA primary metagenome ERZ1106951 (study PRJEB35170, sample SAMEA104062398) | human gut metagenome | biome: human gut; feature: human-associated habitat; material: faeces | place: Denmark | collected 2012-04-23 ...
CGCCAACATTTTTGAAAAATTGTTGGATCAAAAAACTTTTATTTGCCTGCGGCTCATAGGTTGTAACCATTGCAAAAACAATTTGCTTCGCAAATGTGGGCTGCTCGCCCACACCTCGCCAGCATTTTTGAAAAATTGCTGGAGCAAAAAACTTTTTGTTTGCCTGCGGCTTGTTGCTTACAGTCCATCTATCCGCAAATAAACCAAAACAGGAGGAATTTCTCATGACACCAGAAAAAATTGCAAGAATCAATGAACTTGCGAAAAAACAAAAAGCCGGTACATTAACCGATGCCGAAAAAGAAGAACAAGCTGCTCTGCGGCTGGAATATCGGCAGAGCGTTGTCGGCAACCTCAGACAACAGCTGAACAACGTGGAATTTGTAGAGCCGGACGGCAAAAAAACAAAACCTTGTCACAGCAAGAAGAAAAAATCATAATCTCTCTTGACGAAACCAAGTTTCATGTGGTATAATGGTCACCAAGGAAGCAAATTGTTTGCTTTTTCGGTGACCAATTTTTTTGCATCGGAATTTTGGGCAATCATGTCATTTGGCTTTTTTTGTATTTGACATATGTGCAATTTGCTTTTTCGTTTGGAACTGTGCAGAAGTTTCTGCGATTACGGTGAAGAACGATGAAAAAGAATGTATTGATCGGCTGATAACCGTATCACCCTGTGGATGAAAGAAACGGATTCATCAGGAAATTTGGAAAGATGTATTTTAAACGACCTTTAGATGTTCTTTTCTATCTTGATTGAATCTCTATGTCCGATTCCATTTCCCAGCATTGGGAACAGCATTTTTTTAAAAGGTCATTGCTGTTTCTGGGAACAGGGGAAACGTGCAAAGAGGCAATCCAAATTACTTTTTGATAGAAGGAAATGGAGGGCGTTTGCAATGTTATTAAGACCAGATTTTACATTCTACCTAAAAGGGATTCGTGTGCGGCGATATGATTTGACGCAGCATAATCCCAATGCGATTCCAATGCCGACCGCTGTCATGGACAGGGATTCCATTGTTGGCATTACCATTCACAACACGAACCGCAAACCACCGCTTTACAGCATGGGAACAGCGGAGCAGTGCGTCTGGAAAACGATGCATCAAGAACTAAAAGATGTGCGGGTACACTTCTATGTGGACGAATACGGGGCGTGGCAAACGCTGCCGTTACAGCTCGCAGGCTGGCACGCTACAGATGGGGCAGGGAACGGCAATCGCCGTACCATTGCCATTGAATGTGCGATGTCGCCGAACAATACCATAGAAGACCGGCTTTCCGAGAACAATTGTGCCAAGCTTGCCGCTTGCCTGTTGATTTGGATGAACCTGCCAAAGGCAGCCTTGTTCACCCATACCTATTGGCTGAATTGCAGAGATGGCGTGATTGGCAATCGGGAAGAGTTGAATACCCATCCACATCCCTATAAGATGTGCCCGTCCTATATTCTGCCCCATTGGGATGCATTTGAGGAACGGGTCTGGGCGTACTATGACCAAATGCTTGCAACCATTGCGGCTGCATAATGAAGAATGAAACAGAAAACGGGAACGTTCAAAAAATAGCGTTCTCGTTTTTCTATAGCACGAAAAATAGAAACTGTTTCACATGAAACAACAATTTTTTTGAAGTGGGAGGTTGTCAAAGGATGCGTTGCACCGTTACAGCTCCATGCAAGGCATAACGGATGATTGCATGGAGCATCTGCTCATTCCGTTTACCTTGCAAATCTGAATGTGATTGAAAACAGATAGAAGGAGCAAGGTATTTTATGAAATCATTTTACGAACTACGATTTTTTTTGATTCTTTGGCTGACACAGGCATTCTCCTCACTGGGGAGTGCCATGACCAATTTTGCACTGGTGTTGTGGCTCTATCAGGACAGCGGTTCTGCTCTGAAAACTGCCATGCTCACCGTGTGCTCGTATGCCCCCTATGTGCTTTTGAGTATCTTTGCTGGCGTAATCAGTGACCGCTGGAACAAGAAAGCCGTCATGCTGGTCTGCGATAGCGTTGCAGCAGCCGGCACATTGGTGATTGTGCTTTTATTACAGTTACATCTGCTTGCCGTCTGGCATTTATATTTGCTGAATGCCTGCAATGGGCTGATGAATGCAGTGCAGTCGCCTGCCTCAGATGTTGCCACAACACTGCTTACACCGAAGAAATATTATCAAAAAACCAGCGGACTGCGTTCCTTTTCTAACTCGCTGGTTTCTATGCTGACCCCTGTCCTTGCAACGGCATTTTTTGCCTTTGGTGGGTTGAAAGCTGTGATTACATTTGACCTCAGTACATTTGCAGTTGCCTTTTTGGTGCTGTTGCTGTGGATACCGATTCCAGAAGTTCCGCATACAACCGAGCAAACAGAATCCTGTTTGCAGGCTGCCAAGGCGGGGCTGGTCTATCTGCGGTCGAACCGAGGTATTTTCTGGCTGATTTTGTTTCTATCCAGCATCAATTTGATTGCTTCTATGCATCAGGCAGCCCTTCCAGCAAGAATTCTGCCACAGCAGGGAGAAACCGCTTTGGGCATCGTGAACAGCTGTGTTGGATTTGCCACGCTGTTGGGCAGCTTGTTGGCAGTGTTTTGTCCGAAACCGAAAAATAGAGCCACTGCCATTTGTAATTGTCTGCTGGTTGCCATGAGTACGGAAAATTTTCTGCTGGCATTCGGCAGAAATCCGGTTATTTGGTGTATCGGGTCAATATTCGGCTGGGGACTGATTCCTTTAATGCGTGCAAACTATGACGTTCTTTTCCGGAGCAGTGTGCCGAAAGAAATGCAGGGGCGTGTCTATGCCGTCCGCAACACGCTTCAATTTTTCACCATTCCAGTGGGGTATTTTCTGGGCGGTTTTCTGGTAGATGATGTTTTAGAACCGTGGATGGCAGCTGCACCATCCGAATGGCTGCGGCAGTTGTTTGGAACAGGGCTTGGTTCTGGAGCAGCTGTATTGTTTGCAGGACTGGGCGTTGCCGGAGTTGCTGTATGCTTGATTTTTCGGAACAGTACTTCGCTCCGAGCCTTAGATAGTGAATAAAAATAGACCGCTGCTGTAATGATTTTTTGATTGCAGCAGAGAAAAAAGAATGTTGAATCATCGAAAAAACCGCTTGTCTGCCTCAAAACAAGCGGTTTTTTTGTTGGATGGCTGGGAATGTTTCCCGTGAAACACTTTACTTTTTTGAAAAAATGTGGTATACTACTTATATGTGTAAATTCGTATAGAAAGGAATGAATCTATGGGACTCGTTTATGCAATTGCGAACCAGAAAGGCGGCGTGGGAAAAACCACAACCGTAGTGAATCTGGCTGCTTATTTTGGGGCTCGTGGTAAGCGGGTTTTGTGCATTGATATTGACCCGCAGGGCAATACCACCACTGGCCTTGGCATTAAAAAACGGTCGCTGACCGCCTCTTCTTATCATGTATTAAATGGTTCGGCGAAAATTGCCGATGTCATTCAGCAGACGGAATATGAAAATGTTTCAATTGTTCCGGCAAGAGATGAGTTAGCAGGCTGTGAACTGGAGCTGAGCCAGATGGAATATCGGGCAACCCGTTTGCGGATGCAGCTGTTGACTTGTAAAGCCGATTATGATTATATTTTCATTGACTGTCCGCCGGCATTGGGACTGCTGACTTTGAACGGTCTGGCGGCAGCAGATGAAATCATTGTACCGATGACCGCAGAATTTTATGCGTTGGAGGGGCTTTCGCAGCTGATGACCACCATGAAAGCAGTGCGTGCAAATCTGAATCCGTCGCTGAAAATTGCTGGCATTCTGTTTGTCATGTTTGACCCACGACTGAATGTTTCCCGTCAGGTGGAAGAAGAAGTTGCGAAGTATTTTCCAAATCAGATTTTCCGGACGAAGATTCCGAGAAATGTACGGCTTTCGGAAGCACCGAGTTATGGAAAACCCGTGATGTATTACGATAAAAATTCCAAGGGAGCGGAAGCGTATGCAGAACTGGGGATGGAGTTGCTGGGAGAAACACCACTGCCGAAAGAAAAGAAGCGGTTTCAGCTGTTCCATCGCAAAAACAAAAATTAACGCCATTGTTTTCACGCCGTAGGCGAACTAAAAAGTTTTTCGGTGCAGCAGTTTTTCAAAAATGCTGCCGAGGTGTGGGCGAGCAGCCCACATTTGCGAAGCAAATGAAACTGTCTGGGAACTGTAATAAAAATCTAAGAGAGAACTGGAAGAATCGCAATTGCCTTTAAAAACAAAAGGCTGAGATGATGGAACAAGGTTTCAGGGGCAATTGCGATTCCCAAGGCAAGCTGGGGATGTGCCCCAGCCTTGCCGAACCGGATTCGAGAGGTATCTCTAAGAGCAATTCACGCAGTGTTTCACATGAAACATCACACAAAATCATTTACATAGAAAGGGGGCGGGTATCTATGGCAATTGGCGGACTGGGCAGCGGTCTGGATTTTTTATTTGACGAAAACACCGCAGAAGTACCAGTAAAACGAACTCTTCGGCTCTCTGAAATCGAGCCGAACCGAGAACAGCCCAGAAAAACATTCAGCGAAGAAGCCATCTCAGCTCTGGCGGATTCCATCCGGCAGTATGGGATGTTGCAGCCGATTCTGGTTCGTCCGTATGGGATGACCTATCAGATTGTTGCCGGAGAACGGCGTTGGCGAGCTGCAAATCTGCTGGGACTGGAAGAAGTACCAGTCATCATCAAGGAATTTTCCGATAAGGAAACCATGCAGATTGCATTGATTGAAAACCTAGTACGAGAGGACTTGACACCGCTCGAAGAAGCAGCTGGTTTCCGTGATTTGATGGATCAGTTTGATATGACACAGGAAGCCGTTTCCAAATCCATCGGTCGTTCCCGGAGTGCGGTTGCAAACGCTTTGCGGCTGTTGCAGCTGCCGCAACCACTGCAAGAACTGCTGGAGTGCGGAAAAATTACTGCCGGACATGCACGGGCATTGCTGGCAATTTCTGACCCAGATTTGCAGCTGGAAACTGCAAGACGCTGTGCCGAGGACGGCATGACTGTACGGGCAGTGGAAAAGCTGGCAGCCGAACAGGCAGCAAAAGCAGAAAAGCCTGCGAAAAAACGCAAGACGACTGACCAGTACTATAAAGAAATGGAACTGGAACTGACCGACCGACTGCAGCGAAAAGTTTCGGTTACCTATGGCAGAAAAAAAGGCACGCTGATGCTGGAATTTTACAACAAAGAAGACCTTGCATCACTGGCAAAACAGCTCACAGAGCTGGCAGAACAGGAATTCTGAGCAAAGGAGAATGACAGATGCTTGCAGCTGATGAAAAACAAACTGCCCTGCAAACCATTCAGGCAGTGGTAACAGCCATTGCACAGAATCATTATGCAGCGATTCCCACCCTGCTTTCCCGTTCCGACCTCCCAATGGAAGAATTACAGGGCGAAATCGAACGGGTGCTGCGGTTTCAGAAAACAACGGTTGCACCGTTTTCCGAAGCGTTCGCTGATTTCTATGAAGACGAGGACGGAGCGGGATTTGAAATTGATTATCGGTTGACAGAATCCCTGATTCTGACCTTTGAAGGTTTTCAGCGAGAAGGTACGCTGCAAATTGTGCTGGAAGATGTTATAGCAGAAAATTAAACCCATGCATTCTGTTTTGCCGATTTTCGGGAAAACAGAATCTTATTTTTTCAAAAACAGAAAGGAACATTCTCATGATTGACATGAAATTAATCCGGACAAATCCGGAACTGGTAAAGGAAAACATCCGCAAGAAGTTTCAGGACGAAAAACTGCCGCTGGTAGATGAAGTGCTGGATTTGGACAAGCAGTTCCGGGAAACCAAGATGACTTGTGACGACCTCCGGAACCAGAGAAAGACCATCAGCAAGAAAATCGGTGCACTGATGGGACAGGGCAAAAAGGACGAAGCAGAATCCGTCAAGCAGGAAGTGGCTGCCATCGGTGCAAAGCTGGACGAACTCGAACAGAAAGAAACCGAACTGGAAGCAGAAATTCGGAAGAGAATGCTCGTTATCCCGAACATCATTGATGAAAGCGTTCCGATTGGCAAGGACGACAGCGAAAATGTGGAAGTAGAACGCTTTGGCGAACCGGTTGTTCCGGATTTCCCGATTCCTTATCACGTTGACATCATGGAAAACCTGAACGGAATTGACATTGATTCTGCTAGAAAGACCAGCGGTAATGGTTTCTATTATCTGTGCGGCGATATTGCCCGCCTGCATTCCTGCATTCTGAACTATGCACGGGATTTCATGATCAACAAGGGCTTTACCTATTACATTCCGCCGTTCATGATTCGGAGCAGCGTTGTTACCGGCGTTATGAGCTTTGCAGAAATGGAAGGCATGATGTACAAGATTGAAGGTGAAGACCTCTATCTGATCGGTACAAGCGAACACTCCATGATTGGGAAATTTATTGATACCATTTTGCCGGAAGGCGATCTGCCGCAGACCCTGACCAGCTATTCTCCATGCTTCCGGAAGGAAGTGGGTGCACACGGTCTGGAAGAACGGGGCGTTTACCGGATTCACCAGTTTGAAAAGCAGGAAATGATTGTTGTCTGCAAGCCGGAAGAAAGCATGGACTGGTTCCACAAGCTGTACAGCTACACGGTAGAACTGTTCCGCAGCATGGATATTCCGGTTCGGACACTGGAATGCTGCTCTGGCGACTTGGCAGACCTCAAGGTGAAGAGCATTGACGTAGAAGCATGGTCGCCAAGACAGAAGAAGTATTTTGAAGTCGGCAGCTGCTCCAATCTGGGCGATGCACAGGCAAGACGGCTGGGCATTCGAGTGAAAGCAGCAGACGGCAGCAAGTACTTTGCACACACCTTGAATAATACCGTTGTTGCACCGCCGAGAATGCTGATTGCTTTCTTGGAAAACAACCTGAACCCAGACGGTAGCATTCGGATTCCAGAACCGCTCCAGCGGTATATGTTTACCGACTGCATCCGTCCGAAGCAGAAATAAGGGACAGAAAAAGGGAAATGATAGGGGATTTGTTTCCCATGAAACAATGAGAAAGGATTTTTTTATGGAAAACAAACAGCAGCCCGTTGTGAATATCTGCGGCTCTTGTATTTTGCGAGATACGTTCTATTATCAGGGCGTATACGGCAAAGAAAAAGATGGCGGTTACCGCATCAATCGATATGTGAACTTCTTCTCTCCGCTGGCGTTGGGACAGCCGCCCATTCCGATTTATGACCGGGCAGCCTATGAAGCATTTGATTTAAAGCCATTCGGACTGACAAATTTCTTTCGCCGCTGTCGGCGGCTGGACTGCGAACGCAGCTTTATGGAGTATCTGAATGACCCAGCGGATTTTTTGCTGGTAGATACAGTCATGTTTCGGTTTCAGCCCTATCAGATGCAGGTAGACGGGCAGAAGTTAATCTGTCATGGAGAACATCGTCCTGCATTGGAAGCAATGGCAAAACAGGGCATTCTTCCGCAGCTGGATGCAGAAGTATTTTCGTTTGAATCGCTGTCAGAAGAAGAACTGCATCATCGGTTGCAGGTCTATGCAAATCAGCTCAAGACGGTCTGCCCAGAAGAACGAATCATTTTGGTAGAAACCCGGCATGTCTTTTTGCAGATTGACCATGCGAATCATGTGAAATCCTTTTCATCGACTTCGCAGAAGATTTATCGGGATGGAAACCGGCGAATGCAGAAAGCGTTTGGAATTTTACGGGAGTTATTGCCACAGGCACATCTAATTCCGTTCCCGAAGCAAGTGCTGGCAGAAACCGAGCATCGGTTGGGTGTAAGCGGATTGCATTATACACGGGAATATTACGAGTATTGTTTCCAAGCAGTTGAAACGATTCGGAAGGGACTTCCACGGGAAACCGAACAGGAACAAATTCAGGCACTTTGTGATGCCTGCACGATGCAGTATACAGAAACCTATGCAGGATATATTGAAGAATCGTTTGCGGCGGTGGATGTGAAGAAAAATCAACTGCAAGCAGAACGAGATCGTTTTTTGAAGTATGCAGACTTTTTCCGCCTATATTTGGAACAGCATGCAGATGTTGTGCGGTTCTGCTATAAAAAGCAAATCCGAACGATTGGCTTATATGCCCAGAATCGCATTACCTTGTATCTGCGTCCAATTTTGGAAGAAGCTGGCATTCATGTGCGGTTTATTGTAGAGAACTTGCCGAAGAGCGAACAGGAAAAAATGAAAGATTTTCCGCAGCCATTTACATTGCTTTCTCGTTCCGCAGAACAGTATCCAGAAACAGATGCGATTTTAGTAGCAGATGTTACTGTACCGGATGCCATTGTAGCGGCTTGCCGGAAACGGACAACTGTGCCAGTCTATACGGTATATGATTTGCTCGAAAAGAAGCCATAAAAATAGTTGGAAAAATCAATCATCATAAGAAAACCGACCGTTTCCACGCAGCAGGAAGCGGTCGGTTTTTCATAAGATAGAAAATGGAGGAGGGTGTCTGAATTCCGGCGCTTTCTTTCTTTTTTGCCGGAGAAAGGAAAAACTCGTTTTGCAGGATTGTCTCTTTTCTTGTCAGGGGAATCGCCCCGTGTTGATAGATTGCAGTCGTGGAATCATGTTGAATTTAGCAAAATAAAATTAAGAGAGCGGCAGCCGATTGCGTGGCGGTTGTTCGCTATGTACATTCTGCTGGGGAACAGGAATCCGAATCCGGTATTCGATGTGCGTATCGGATTGCAGTTTCTGAGCGTCGGCAGAAATGCCAGCAGCCTGCATGGTTTCGACTGCCTGATGAATGGTGTGGGCGAATGCCCGAACATTTTGAAAGACGGTGTTCCGTTTCCGGTATGGTTCTCTGGAGGGATGCTGTCCAATTTTTTCTTCGACCGCAGCCTCTGTTTTTTCCACGTTCAGGTTCTGCTTAATGACTTTATCGAGAATCTGAAGGCGTTCTTCCGGTGCTCGCAGCCGGAGTAAAGCACGAGCATGACGTTCCGTCAGGTTATATTGCAGGATGATGTCCCGTTCTGTTTCAGTCAGGCGGAGCAGCCGCAGCTTATTTGCAATGGTGCTTTGAGCCTTGCCCAGTTTTGCAGCAGCGTCTTCCTGTGTCATACCGTAGTGGGAAATCAGCCGTTCAATGGCACTTGCTTCCTCGAAGAACGAGAGGTTTTGTTGCTGGATTTGTTCGACCAGTGCTAAAATTTCCGCATTGCGGGAATGATTGTCCGAGAGAATACAGGGAACAATTTGCAAGCCCGCTAATTTTGCAGCTTGAAACTGTTCGCTGCCGGATACCAGTTCATACCGTTGGTCTGCGTTTTTCCGAACGGGGAATGGCTGGAGAATGCCAGTCTGTGTAATGCGGTTTGCAAGAGCCTGTAATGTTTTTGGGTCTTGCTGATTGGTGTCTGGTTGACAGAGGATGTCGCTGATGCGGACGGCAAGAATGGGACGCTGCCGTCTTTCTTTTGTTGAGGTTAAAAATCCTGTCATCATGAAGTTCCTTTCCTTTCATGGGTCATTCTTGATTCCTTTTGATTGCCTTCATTATAGCATGATTCTTTAGAAATCTCAACAAAATATTTTCTTAATATTTCAGCAAAAATCATGATTGCTGCTGAAATGTCGCAAAAATTCGTTTGAAAAGGCATAATTTCGAGGAAAAACGCAGGGGATTTATCAGATATTTTGCGATGAAAAGTGGGTAGAGAGCGGAAGCATTTGACGAAAAGGGGCAGGAAGCGTGCGATGGGAACAAGAAATGCGGTGGAAAGGCGGAAAGTGGCAGGAAAGCACAGAAAGGAAAGTTTTTCGGTGAAGCTGGAAGTAGTTGCAAGATACGAGCCGCAGGCAAATAAAAAGTTTTTTGATCCAGCAATTTTTCAAAAATGCTGGCG
>ERZ1106951.4147-NODE-4147-length-9879-cov-4.467020_pt1 | contig 9879 bp, 8 predicted proteins | sample MGYA00403676_ERZ1106951 | MGnify/ENA primary metagenome ERZ1106951 (study PRJEB35170, sample SAMEA104062398) | human gut metagenome | biome: human gut; feature: human-associated habitat; material: faeces | place: Denmark | collected 2012-04-23 ...
ATGTGGGCCCTCCTGACTGGCCGATAATCATATTTTTGCTCATAAATTATTCTCCAATTTTATTATCATATATTTTAATGTTCCTATGAACATCTTTAACCGGTTTATTGACGCTTATAGGTTCAATTTTAACCGAATCTTTTTTTGAAAATATATTATTAAATATCTCAAGATTTCTGCACGGTCCGCTTTCATACCAATGATTACAATCACATGATATGTATATATCAGGCATATTTATATTCTTAAATTTATTATCAAATATTTTTGACGGCCTGTCGGTAGTGCAAAGTATTGCTCTTGTAGGAATAGCATTAAATGTGCAACCGCTGATTGTAAGTTCGGGGTTATAAGTAATATTTTCAAATACAAATTGATTAGGTCTAAGCGGCGGCAAAGCCTCTTTAAACTTCACTTTTACAGTTTTATTATCAATATCATCATCCGTACTTTCAACTGTATAAATATCTTTAAGTTCGGATAAATCAGACCTGCGGTAAATTTTAACCTCATCACCGGCAAAAAATGCTTTGTACCCACCCTGCTGATGATGTACGAATTCAAGTTCTGCGGTATTGGTATCAATAATTTTTTTAAGCCTTAAAAAAGCACCGTGAACATTTATTGCATCATCATGAGAATGCTCAAAATATGAATTAGTAATATTCACATAACCTTTGCAACCGCAAATATGTATACAATCGGCAAAAGACGAAACATTATAGTTTTCTGCCGGAGTAAACGAAACATTATCAAAATTCAAATTTTCACACATTTGTGAAAGCCATCCAAAACCGTGCATATAATTTACAGTTATGTTTTGGCAATCAATATTTGAACACCTATCAAAAAACAAACCGCAGTTATCACGAAGCGTATTTCGTGACATTGTAACCACATCATCAAGCTTAAATCTTGGTGAAATCAAATAGGAACATTCAACTTTATCTATATCGGTTCTTTTAATCTTTTTTGCAGTTTTAGTAGGTGAAAGCAAAGTTCTGAATACACTATTTCCCCTATGAATAACATTACAGGTACATTCCTCATTAGCTTTATAGGTGTAATAATTCTTTTTGGTAAATGGGCTTTGCTCAAAAAACACAAGCTTATTATTTTCAATATAAAAAAGGCTTTTAGGTGGTATTTTATAAGTGATTTTATTAAGCGACTTTTTTATAACTTTCATTTCAAAATTGGTCGGTGAATTATACCTAACGGTAAAATTTTTCAGCTTAATATTATCACAATTAAACATTGCAAAAGCGCACATATCACCGTGGATAACAAAAGTTGAATTGCAACCGTCTATTATAATATCTTTTTTATCATCAATTTCAATCGCAAAATACTTATCAGGTGATTTAAAAGAATCCGTATTAGTCATATGGCAAACTTTATGTGTGCTGAAATCTTTATAAAAATGATACTCCCCTGTCGGAAAAACAAGAGTATCACCATTTTCAATATTTCTGAGTGCTTCAATCACACCAATTGAAGCGTTACCGCTTGCACAATAGTCTGTAACATTTATATTCATAACAATCACCTAATGTATTATACATATTTTAAGATAAATAATCAACAATAGTTTTTATTTTAACGAAAAGAGTCTATTATTATAATAATAGATATAAAAATAATAATATGCAATTGACAATCTTTTATAAATATTGTAACATAAATAAAAGTTATATACAATATAGCTTAATTGTTTAAAAAACTAATTCAATTTTAATTTAAGAGGTAACAAATTGAATAATTGGAGAGAAATTTACCAAAGCAAATTAACAACAGCAAATGAAGCAATAAAGTTTATTCACGACGGTGACAAAGTAGTAACCGGTTTTGGTTGCGGTGAACCTTTTGGCATCGAGCGTGCGCTTGTGGAAAGCTACGAGAACTATCATGATGTTGAAATAATAAGTATGTTAACATTGGGTGATTCACCATGGTGTAGGCCTCAAATGAAAGGTCATTTTAAATTAAATTGCCTTTTCGCTTCACAAAGTAACCGCAAAGCAATTTCTTTAGGCGTAAGTGAATTTACAACATCACATTTTTACGAAATACCTGATTTAATAAAAAATTACATTTGCCCAAAAGTTGCTATTGTAATGGTATCACCGCCGGATGAACACGGATATGTTTCTTTTGGTACAACGGTTGATTACACGCGTGGAACTGCCGATTACTGCGACATAATAATTGCCCAAGTAAATAAATATATGCCAAGAACATTTGGCAACAGTTTTATGCATGTTAGAGATTTCACCTGTTTTGTTGAGTGCAACGAGCCGTTGCCGGAAGTAAAATCAGTTGATATATCTGAAACAGAAATGGAAATCGGAAAATACTGTGCATCACTTATTAAAGACGGCGACTGCTTACAACTTGGCATAGGCGGTATTCCAAACGCAGTATGCGCACAACTATGGGATAAAAAAGATTTAGGATTGCACAGCGAGCTTGTCGGCGACGGAGTTGTAGATTTACTTGAAGCCGGTATAATCAATAATAAAAAGAAAAACAAAAATCCATTCAGAACTATATTGGGTGCGGCATTCGGCTCGGAAAAGCTGAACAATTACATAAATAATAATCCTTCAGTTGAGCTTCACCCTATAAATTATGTTAACAATCCATCAGTCATTGCTCAAAATGATAATATGGTTTCAATAAATTCGTGCCTGCAAATTGACCTTTTAGGCCAGGTAGTTTCCGATACAGTAGGGCTTAACCAATACTCTGCTGTCGGCGGGCAGGTTGACTTTGTAAGGGGTGCTACCATGAGCAAAGGCGGGCGTTCAATAATTGCTATGCCCTCCACTGCTAAAAAAGGTTTAATATCACGAATAGTACCGCTTATTACCGAGGGTAGTGCAGTAACAACGCCGCGAAATGATGTTAACTATGTTGTTACCGAATATGGCATTGCACAATTAAAAGGCAAAACGCTGAAAGAGAGGGCCAAGGCTCTTATTAGAATAGCTCATCCAAAATTCAGGCCACATTTGATTTTGGAATACAAAAAGCGATTTAATGAAGAACCTTTTACAAGTGAGGAAATGCAAACACAATTTAAAGATTATTTAAGTGAAACTAAAGAGTCGATAAAAGATGGTGTTGCATCAATCATTTCAAAAATTAAAGAATAACTAGGAGAAGCAAATGGCAAAAGTTAAAGAAGAACATTTCGGCATCGCAAGAAAAATTGTATCAAATATGACATCGGAAAGCTGGGAAACAATTCCGCACGCTACTTTGACATACGAAGCAGATGTTACAGAACTTTTTAAGGAGTGTAAAAAGTTAAATGAAGGTGTAACAGATAAGAGCAAAAAAATTACTATTAACACAGTTATGCTTAAAATTATCTGTGAAGGCTTAAAAGCTGCCCCCAAAATGAACACGCATCTTAAATTTAACAGAAAACTCGTCAGAGGTAAACTCATTTACTTTGACCATATTGATATTTCAATGCCGATGATTTTACCATCAGGTGAAATGATGACTGTAAATATGCACGATATGGGAAATAAAACCCTCACCCAAATGACAGAGGCAATCAATAACACTTCAATGAGGGCTAAAGGTTCAGATATGAACGAAGTTATGTATGAAGTATCACTTGATAACACATTAACAGGACTCAAACAAGGTAAAGTGTTACAAACCATTCGCAGACTTATAGGTTCAAAAACAGGTAAGCATAAGGTAAAGACACTTTCAGGTCAGGCTAAAAAGGATTATTATTCAATCCCTATAACCAAGCGTTTAACAAAGCACGATATTGAGCAAGGTACAACAACAATTTCAAATCTCGGTTCAGTTTACCGTGAGCAAAAGGGCTTATGCGCTCTTCTTGAAATCATACCTCCGCAAACAACTGCCTTTGCAATTAACGCGGCACAAAAAAAGCCAATTGTTGTAACAGATGAAAACGGAAATGACAAAATTGAAGTTCGACTCATTTTACCTATTACAATTGCAATAGACCACAGGGCGCTTGACTATGGCGATGTAGTTCCGTTTATGAGAAAACTTGACGAAATATTTGATAGCCCTGCAATAATTCAGAGCTGGAAATAATTAGATATAATATTAACTGATAGACTTTACCAAAAAAGAGCTGTTTCGTTTGAAACAGCTCTTTTTTGGTGCGAATGTTCATATAGGATTTGGTGAAATACAGTTTTACCGATAGCCGAACATTATATTCAAACAATAATCCGCACATTCGCAATCGAGCAACGGAAATTGTGAACGAGCAAGTAATATACAACTAAGAAAAAGGCACAACTTACGGAGAAAATTTCCGTAGGCTGTGCCTTAAATTCATTTACACGATTAAAATGTATAATCTTAGCGAGCAGTGTATTTGGATAGTCACACTACCAAATACCTTGTTAGGGCCACCCTAAGACCATAGTTTGTTAAATTGATTTTTTCTATAGTCAAACAATATTTATGTGTAGGCAATTTAAAAGACCTCCGTAGTTGTTGAGTGCTATCGTAATTTTTTTAGGGGAGTTATAAGTACTTCATATGCGTATTTATATACCTTGTTTGCAGATTCGTCTGGCGAGATATCTCCGTGTGCTAAACAGCATCTAAGCATATATAAAATAATTACTATTGCTTTACTTATTTTATCAGCATCATTAACAAACCCATATTGTCCTATCTTTTTTGCATCTTCGCTAGTATCTAAGACTGATTCGCATATATATGGTCTCAGGTCTTCATAACAACTTAGGCATTTTTCTTTTTGTGTGATAGACAAGGCCATGAAATCAGATTGTTCTTGCAATTCATCCTTTTTATACTCGTCTTGTTCAAATTCGAAAACTTTTTTTCCGCTTTGCTTTACAGAAACACAAGTTGTTATTTTGCCCCTTGAACGAGTACATTCATAACTATTAAAATAGTAGTCGATTTTAGAATGTACATTTGCGTTTTTAGAAGCTATTTCGGCAAATGAAACTGTTTGACGAACACCAATATACTCTTGTGTTGTGATAGCAGCGCCAAGTAAGGATTCATGTAAATTTGCTATGCTGTCACGATATGAAATGCCTTCCGAATTATCAACATTGATCAAATTCATTACATAGGTTTTAAACCTATTAGTATGTTCAGCAATATGTTCAATATGATCTTTATCTGTTTTACCGGGTATTTCACCGCTTTCATACCACGAATTGAATGCAATCCATGCTTTCATAAAAGCTGAGAAATAATCAATTTTTATATCAACTGCATCTATCCAATCTTTATAATTTGACATATTTCTCACCTCACTTTGCGTAGATTACTTTTTCATCCATAATTTTTAAGGCTTCTTGCTCTAAAATATATGCTTCATAGCGTTTTTGGTTAGCTTTTAAAGCTAAATCATTGATTCTGTTTTGAATGTCTTGATTTTTTAATAACGGTATCTCTACTGAAGATAAACTATTATTATCTATCATGTCAACAACAGAACCATATGTTTGTCTGCGAATTAATTCTGTTCCCCATTCGCTGTTTAAAAAGATATAAATGTATCCTGCAATATTGTTGTTTGCTGGAACAAGCTTTAGCACATTTTGGCTAACCGCATATCCGTTCCAATGTCTGGGAACGATAGTTGTCGTTCCAATAGTGCCTCTATCTGTCACTAAAATTGTATTCTCTGTAACTTTAAGCTCCTTTTCATATCGCTTTTTATGAATCGGCTTTGATAAATACTTTTCTGTTTTTGGACTTAGTTGAGTTATCTCTTTGCCACCAAGAAATGGATATCCATACTCTTCCTCAACATAAGTACGTTTGAATACACCTGCAAGAATTATTTGCTTACTAATACGTTCATCACCGATTGTGGTTACTTCCTTAGCATATTTTTTTAAATGTTCAACAATTTTATCTACGGTAGGCAAGTGGTACGAAGCATCTACACGACCGGCTAAATTACTCAGTTTAACGCTAAATGCATTTACATTTGCAGAATTTTTTATATTATTTTGTTTAAACTCGCTTATAGATGGCAACTTCAATTCATCAATAAGTAAGGCTGTCGCTTGGTCAATTAATTCGTTTGATTCATCACGCAATTTGAAAGATTCGACAATAAGATTATGTATTCTTTCTTTGATTTCCTTTGGTGCATCAGGCACAGGTACCATTGTCAGATGCGCTGGTTCTATTTGCTGAATAACAGCTCCGTAAATATTTGAGCAAACTAATTTTTTGCCAATTTTAGTTTTTAGAAATGTATATACATAACCAGAATTATCTTTACATTCCAAACGAATTGCATGCTCACTAACAAGAAATTTTGAAAGTGTCTTATTTACAAAAGTCACATTGCCTATTGTTCCAGAACGGGATAACAGAACGGTTCCCTCTTTGACGTGCAAGTCGTGAACTTTTTCTCCATCAACCATAAATTTTACAGGTCTTGGATATATGTCCAACATTTCAGAACTACCGATAAATCCTATGCTGTTCTCGTGTTCAGGTGTTACATAGTTCCTTTTTAATCTACTGCCGTAATGTGCTTTGTTGACAATTCCTTGATCTCCGTATAATGGTACCGTTTTATATTTGCCATTATTAATCAGTGCTAATGCTTGTATTGCCTCTACATCGAAAACACTTGCTTCAAGACGTTTACCACGAAAAATAACATCAGACAAAGACACTGAACACCATTTCAATGGTATATCATTTGTTTCAACGTCAATAGTATTTTCATTATCTAATTTGTGTGCCAAATTACTGTTTACCACGCTATACCCTCCTGTTGCTTCCATTTTGCGAAAATCTCGGGAACATCAGGTGTTTGGTCATCCTCAACTTTCTTTTTTTGCTGATGAGATATAGTGCATTCGCCAGTACCTGTATCTCCCCGTACAAGAACGCTGTTAGTATCCGAAACGAGTATTTCGTTACCCTCTTTATCTCTCTTAAAAATTGGATTTCCTCGTTTATCGTGACCCACTTTTTCAACCATAGCCATAAAGATGTTATAATCAGCCATTTTCCCTGATTTTTCCTCTGAATCTTTCTGTTGCTTCGTTTTCTTTTGTAAGAAAAGAACAGATGTCTGCGTGCCGTTACGAGGCTGAAAAGTATCAGCGTTTAAATCTATACTTGCTACAATACGATGATTCTTTATCAACCATTCACGAATATATCCAAGTCCAGGAGAACCAAGAATCGAGTCTGGAAGAACAATTCCCATTCTGCCTCCATCTACAAGTAGTTGAGTACAGCGTTCAATGAACAAAATTTCAGGCGGTACAGATGACTGCAATCGTTCTGTCATTGTCCAGGTGCCTGTCTTTTTGTCGTTTTCCCAAATGTGAGCAAGTTCAAACTGTTCCAATATGTTTTTATCTTTCACAGGTATTTTGCTGCCAAATGGCGGATTTGTAACAATAACATCAAAATAAGCAATAGTATTATGATTTCTTATTTCACTCTTATCAACACCGATAGCATCAGCTAATTTTGTGCGGAATTCATCCGTCCATTCGTGTGGAGGCAAAAGCGAATTAGTCTGAAGTATATTGCCACTACCGTCATTATTCATAACCATATTCATTTTAGTTGCTTTTACGAGATCCGGGTTAATATCAAACCCGAAATAGTAATGTGAAGCCATATCTGATATGCGGTCATTAAAAGCTCTAATAGAATCACCATCCCAATCACATTTATTACGGCCAATTTGTGCAGAAAATTCTCTTTCCAAATCAGCAATAACGTGCGTCATTGCAGTAACCAAGAAACCTCCGGTGCCACAAGAACTGTCAAGAACTCTTTCGTCCATCTTAGGATTTATCATCTCAACAACCATCTTCATAACATTACGAGGCGTGAAAAATTCACCTCTGTCACCACGAAGGTTAGCACCAACGATTTCTTCGTATGCTTTCCCTTTAATGTCGATATTAGTGTTAAGAAGACTATATTTTTGAAGTTCACTAACTATATACGCCAAACTACGTGGAGCAAGCTTGATTTCATCGTTAGAATCAAATATCTTTCCGTGCTTTTTCTTAACTCTTTCAAAAATCTTAGATATGCGTTTTTTTACCGTAAGCTGACCGTCTGGATTTGAACGCTCTTCTGATGTAGTGTAAAACTCTAAAGGATTGGGTATGTTGCGCTCATCTTCTATTTTACAGAAAATAACTTTTAAAAGTTCAAAAAATGCCGGTTGTTTTTGTAAGCCATCATTAACGTGGATATGGTTGTGGCAGGTTTTAAAAACAAACAACAAATTATCATCATAAGCATTTTTCAAAGATGTTCTTTTAGGTCGATTAATATCATCCAAACTGCCATCGGCAGAAGGAATATCATTATAGTCCATAAAATCAATTTGACCTTTATCGTTGACATATTTTCGATATACTTCTTTTTGCTTCCCGTTTGTCCACATGCCCCACTCACAATTTGGGCAAGCAGACATATATGATTTTAATTGTTCAACACCATCTTTGGCATTGCGTGCTTCAACAGTTTCTTTTTTACATTCAATTATCAACTTGACATTTTCCTGTGTTTGTTCGGTACAGTCTTTATCGAAAATAACAATATCGGCACGTGGTTTACGAGAACCAAGTTGTAGAGTATATTCGATTTTAATCTGCTTGGGCAAATACTTATGTTCATTTACAAGTCGTTTTTCGATGGTTTGCCTTACATATTCTTCAGGCGTATCATTACGAAATTTTCCATCAACATAGTCGCAAATTTTACCATCGGGTATTACTATTATTTTGGTTTCAGCCATTGTTCTTCTCTCCGTTTTCTTTGTGTTCTTCTAAGTATTCATCAGCCGCGTTGTTAAACAAATCTGCCATACTATGCATATTGTCATCATAGGCAATGGCTGCAAGCAAACGTTTTACTTTATCTGGATCCATTCTAAATTGAACTTGTCGAGTTCGATTGGATTTACATTCATTAATCAAAACAGCACCTCCTAAATGATACCATTAAATCTTGATTTAATGATATCATTTTTACAGCTTGATGTCAAGGTTTTTAACGGGTCTTAGGGCAGCCCTAAAATTACCGTTTATACCGTTTGTATGATGTGGATATACAAATGGTCTGCTCGCTAAGCTAAGTTTGTGCGTCGCAATTACAATTAAATATTTTCACATACCCAGTCCTTCTTTTTTGAACTTTCAAGAAACGAGGGGCTTTATTTTTTGCAAATTTTTCGCCGAAATACCCTGACTTTTTTTGCTCACGGTTCAAACAAGTAGGGGGCATAAAAAATTTTCCCAAATAATTTTTATTAAACCGGCAATTTTGGGTGTGCATTTCGGCACCCTTTGTCCAAATGAGTAGAGGGGCAAATGTTAAATGTTTATGAATTTTCCGGAAAGCACCCCCCTATTTTGGCTCTCCCTGTTCAAACAAGTGAAGGGGTAATAAAAAAATATTTGTCATATGGTTAATTTTTGACCGTTTTCGTTGCCTACCAAGTGAGAGGGAAAATTTATTTGCAAATAGGGGGGTGCAAAATGACTCTCCCGGTTCAAACAAGTGAAGGGAGTTTTTACAATGCCGAAATTATCAAAGAAAGCAAAACAAGAATGGGATTTTTTCATAAATCCCGAAACGGGCAGAAGAACATACAACAGCCTTTGCCTTAAATGCAAAAACAAATGCAAACAGAGCTACAAGGCAATCGTTGTTTTCTGCCCAAAGTACGAATCTAAAAGAGGTGAAAAAAGCGTTAAAAATCGCCGTGAATATGATGACAGCGGTTAATTTAATATAGCGATACTTGTTTTCAATAAAAAAACGATACAAAAGCCTGCAAATAAAAAGTCAAGGCTAAATTGAAGAACATTGAAAATTTTATAC